>Ga0209594_1000268_pt1 | contig 36744 bp, 36 predicted proteins | sample AshMeaCrysSpring_FD_184126 | JGI IMG/M metagenome (GOLD analysis project Ga0209594, IMG submission 184126) | Groundwater microbial communities from Big Spring, Nevada to study Microbial Dark Matter (Phase II) - Ash Meadows Crystal Spring... | ecosystem: Environmental > Aquatic > Deep subsurface... | reverse complement strand
TTTTATGTCTGAAAATATCAGTTATATTCATTGGTTTAAACGTATGAGCTACAGTTGGTAAAAATAGGCAACAAGGGAGTATTATAAGCTGAAATGTAAAGTTTTGTTACAGGATTCAACGTTTCTGCCCAGACATATAATTTAAATAAGAACCAACAAGGGAAAAATACCCAGAACTAAAATATCTGGATTTCCTCATAATTAACTGATAAAATTTAACTCAGTTTTGCCAATTTTATCCCAAAAATATGTTTAAGACAGTTTTATTTCCTATTGACCAAAGTAGAGAAGCTCAAGAAGCAGCAGCTACCGTACTTAATATCGTCAAAACTTATAACAGTCACTTAGTGTTGCTTTCTGTAGTAGAAAAAGAAACTACAGAACAAACAACATCAAAAACAGATGTTATGAGTTCAAAAGAAGCGGTAGCTCAGTTACTCCAAAAAGCTCAAGTATTATTTGCACAAGAAGGTATAGAAGCAGAAGTAATTGAGCGAGAAGGGTTGCCTTCTTTTATGATATGCGATGTAGCCGATGAAATCAATGCAAATTTAATCGTTATGGGATGTCGTGGGTTAGGTTTGACTGAAGAAGGAGTAACAGAAAGTGTTACCAACCGCGTGATCAATCTTTCCCCTTGTCCCGTATTAGTTGTACCGTAAAATAAAATAGTGCGTTATGGTTAATTTACCTAACGCACTTACAAATATTATCTGTTCCCCAGCATGGAAATACAATGGTATCCAGGACATATTGCCAAAGCAGAAAGACAACTAAAAGAGCAACTCAAGCACGTAGATGTAGTGCTGGAGGTAATAGATGCGAGGATTCCCCTTGCTTCTCATCATCGAGAAGTCTTAAACTGGATTGGAAGTAAACCCAGACTGTTAGTATTTAACCGCATGGATATGATCCCAGAAAAAGTACTTCAGGAGTGGGATAAGTGGTGGGAAAGTCAAGGGGAAAAACTCTACTTTACCAACGCTCAACAGGGAAAAGGAATTAAAGCATTAAAAAAAGCAACCCAGTCAATGGGAGTTGCAGTTAATCAACGCAGAAAAGAGCGAGGAATGCGCGATCGCCCTGTACGGGCGGTAGTTATTGGTTTCCCTAATGTGGGTAAATCTGCTTTAATTAACCGTTTGATAGGGCGTAAAGTAGTAGCTTCAGCCCGCCGTGCTGGGGTAACTCGTCAACTGCAATGGGTGCGCATTTCCCCAGAAATTGAATTGTTAGACGCTCCTGGAGTTATTCCTGGAAAATTACAAAATCAAAAAGATGCGATAAAGTTAGCTATTTGTGATGATATTGGGGAAGCATCTTATGATAACCAAAGGATAGCCGCAACCTTGATTGACTTGCTGGTGGAAGTAGATCAAGATTCAGTGTTACAGTCTCGCTATGGACTCGATCCACTTTCCCACACAGGAGAAGAATGTATTCAAATTTTAGCTGACACTCGTTATCAGGGTGATAAAGAGCGAGCTGCAGTTCAATTATTAAACGATTTTCGTAAAGGTTTAATGGGTGCCATTCCCTTAGAATTTCCGCCGAATTGAAAAGAATTGAAAGGGAAAGTATGTCATTTTTTTTCATAGCGGGCGATTAAAATCGCGCCGAAGATAACTAAATTCGCACTTTAGCCTTCATAAAATGGGCTCGAGGCCCATTGCCTCTACTTTCTGCGCTAATTATGGTTTATTATATCAATAAAGATATTAGGGGTGAATTTAACTATCAATAATTTCAAATTTGAGATGATTAGTTTTCAGAAAATCGTGAGTAAAATGATCCACAATATTAGTATCAGCAAGTTCTAAATTGTAGAAATCAACAAAATCATAGTCAAAATAAGGGCCCGCGTGCCAAGTACCCACTTCAAGTTTAATAAAACAATTACCAGGAATGCGAAAAGCAGCGATCGCATCTTTATTTGGTTGTGGTTTTAACTCAGGAGGAGCAACAGCAATAAACCAATCTTTTCCTTCTAGAGAGCCCAAACATTGAGTACATTGACTATGACGAGTAATTGTATGAAACTTTCTACCTTGTTGTTTTAAACGCATAATATAAAAGCGCGGAATCCCATTTTTCAGATTTAATTGTGCATCAGTTTCATCATAAGTTTTCTCGTGTTCTATATAAGTAATTAATTGACCGTATGGTTGAAAATTTTCTGGAGTAATTAACTGTGCTGTAAGTTTTTTAATGTCACTCATGGTTATTTTTACAACAATATTTTTTTTAAAAATACTTAGCTCTTAAAAATTGTCAATAAAAAAAAATACAAATTATACTTATCTTTTCATCCCATTTACTCGCGTATTAATTATTCATTATTAATTATTCATTAAATACCATGACTTTTACCAATTACCCAATTACGGCGGAAAAAACGAGCCAGGGCTGATTCTTCTAATGATAAAAAAATCGGTCTACCGTGGGGACAAGTGCGGGGATGGCGGGTATTTTGCCACTGATTTAATAAAGTTTGCATCTCAGCTAAACTTAACACCATACCATTGCGAATTGCACTGCGACAAGCAGTAGCAACTTGCGCCTCTTTTAAGTCTCCACCATTACTTAATTCTATCAAAGCTGCGGCACAATCTGGCCTTTGAGCCAGCATTTCTGGGGCGCTACGTATAGCCCATAATTGTTCGCCAAATAGTTCTATATTTAATTCTAAGCGTTCAAGTTGTTTGATTTGTGATGGTTTTAATTGACTTAAAACAATGGGAGTAGTTAAAGGTACTAATTTCCAATCAGCTATAAATTGTTCATATAAAACCCTTTCATGGGCAATATGTTGTTCAATTAACCAAATACCTGCGGGATGTTCAGCTATTATATAAGTATTTCTTAATTGGGCAACTGCTCGCAATTTCATTAAACCAATTTCATTAGTTGTTTTGCTTATTTCCCGATTAAGATGATAAACTCCTGACTTATCAGCAACTTTTTTAATTAATTTACTTACCCTTCCATTTTGTAAAGCAGAGGGCAAAGTTTCGGGATTAATATGTAAAGCATTGTCGATGGCGGTAGTTACTTGCTCTTGCCAAAATTTGAGACAATGAAGGTAAATTTCATTTTTAGCGGGGTGACGGTTCCAATCAATTTGACTGGGGTTAACTTGAAGATGGAGAAAACAAATAGGATAGCGATCGCGGGGTAAGGTTTTACTAAAAGCAGTAATAATTGTTTGTTCCAATTCTGGTAATTTTACTATTCTGCCATTTACTGCTACTTTAACCCAATCTGTGCGGCGACGATGACAGCGATCGGGTAAGCCCAAAACTAACTCTAATTTTGATTTTTCTTCGGTAGCCTTCATAAATGGGCTTAAGCCCATTGTCTCTACTTTTAAAGGAGAATAAAAACTGTTGGTTTCTCCTCCTATTGATATGGAGTTGGGGGGGGTTTTTCCCCTTTTCAATAAAGAGGAAAAAGAAGGGCTAAAATCTTCTATTTCCCGACTTAAAAATTGTAGATCATTTAATTTAACTCCCTTAAGAATTTGGGGTAGAATTTTTTGCGGAGTACTCCCAGCAGAGATATTAAATAATTTGCGTCCATCTAGTTTTACTTGCCAAGTTACTTGAGGATGACACAGAGCGATTAAATGAATAGTTGCTTGTATAGCTTTAAGTTGCACAGAAGCAGAAGGTAAACCCAGACGACGCACTGGACAATTACCAAAAAGGTTAGAAACATTTACGATGGTACCAGGGGCGATCGCCGCTTCTTCAAGCTCCACTACATCCCCTCCTTGATAAAGTATTCGCCACCCCTCACCATCTGCTTGACAACGGCTCAATATTTCCAAATCTGCCAATTGTGCCACACTATGGAGAGCTTCCCCTCTAAAGCCTAAACTGGTTATTTTACACAAGTCATCAGTACTTTTAATTTTGCTAGTACTATGAGGCTTTGCACAAACTTGTAAATCTGTTAAAGACATTCCCCTACCATTATCAGCCACAGAAACACGCCACGAATCTAGAAATAGAGAAATTACGATTCTACTTGCACCTGCATCTAGGGAGTTTTCTGCTAACTCCCGCACTAAAGCAGCTTGAGAGTCGATGGTTTCACCAGCGGCGATTAAATTAATAACTTCTGGGGGTAGTGTTGCAATTGACATATGGTTATCAAAAAATCAGCAAATAAGTGGTTGGGAGGGATAACTCATATTAACTTTTACCCGTTAACACTGACCAGTACTTGATTTTCTAGCAATAAAGTTATTGGATTAAGTGAAAATATGATGAATAAAGCAAAATTTGATAATTTGGGGAATTAGCGCCCTTTGATTGCATAAGCTTTTTAGTATACGACAAAAAAAAGTCAAAAAAAAAGGGGGAAGAGATTAATTTCTCTTCCCCTTGATATATTTTCTTGTCTTCCTGGGGCAAGGGGCGATCGCCCTTGTCTTGTTTGAGCTTATTACGGAGCATTTTTTCTCGTTTTTTGAGTTGTCGTTGTCTTGCGGAGCCCCCTTTACCCTTGTCATCTTTCTTCCCTCCTGGAGACCCCCGCTAAACCTGTACTCAGGTTAGCGGTGGTCCGAAAGGAGGGGCAATATCTATGTGGCATATGATTTATCCAAAATCAGTTAAAAGTGCAGGTTTTTTGATTGGAAACCTGCAAAACCAACTCCCAAAACTGGGGTAGTGTTAGCTTAGACAATGTTACTTGAGCTTGTTAGGCCTGCAGCACTAGCTTAACCCTCTAAACCTGTTTAACCACAGACGACAGAGCGGGGAACTAGCTACGCATTCCTGGGTGTCGTGACTCAAATAACGTAGGGCGCAAGGCCCCGAGTCTGGTCAACTAGGGCTGTATTTCAAGCCCCCACTAAATCGGTAATCCGATTAGTGGTGGGTTATTGACTGCGTCCTTCACGGCGGGGTGATTCCCATCGCTTGAGTCTATTCATTTTTAGTATAACAATACTTGCTGAGAACTGTCAAGTGTTTTAGGATATTTTTTTGATTCACTAAGAATAACTACTAATTAACAGGGAGATAAAATACTAGAATAATGGAAAACTCAAAAACCCTTAACGGAAAAACTCTAAAAAACAAAGATGTGCGCACTTGTGGCATAAATCCTAATCATTGGTATGTGGTAGCTCGCAGTAGTGAGTTACAAGCTAAACCAAAAGGAGTAACTCTTTGGCATCATCCCATTGTTTTATATCGAGATCAAGAAGGAAAAGTTCATGCTTTAGAAGACCGTTGTCCCCATCGTCAAGTTAAACTAAGTGAGGGGCAAGTTGTTAATAATTATCTTGAATGTCCTTATCATGGTTGGCAATTTAATAATGCTGGTGTTTGTATATCTATCCCTTATTTAAACGCAAACCAAAAACTACCGCCATGTAAAATTAAAGCTTATGCTGTGCAAGAATTAGATGGTTTTATCTGGCTTTTTTTGGGAGATAGTGAAACAATTTCCGTTGCACCTTTAGGAGTACCTGAATGGGAGCATCTTAATTATATTGCAACTGTTTCAGTCATTGAATGTCAGGGACATTTTTCTTTTTTAATCGAAAATCTGATGGATATGTATCATGGACATTTGCATAATAATTATCAAGCTTGGGCTTCAGCAGCCTTAAAAAAAGTTGATTTTAATTCAGAGAGAGTGGATGCTTATTATGAAGCGCAAAGTTATTACCGCATTGATAAAATTTGGTCAATTAGTCAGTTATTTTTTCCCAGTTTGCGTAAGTTGCATCCAGAAGCTTTAAATGTTAGTTATATTTATCCCCATTGGGTGAGTACATTGGGAGAAGATTTTAAAATTTATTGTTTATTTTGTCCTGTAAATGAGACTTATACTCGTGCTTATTTGATTCATTTTACTTCTCTTAATGCTTTTTGGCGCTTACATAAGTTATCTATTTGGTTTCGCGCTATGATCAAAAATAGTTTATTTGGGAGCGCTCAAAAACTCCTTGATGGTTTAGTAATTCAAGATGTTGCAATGATTGAACAAGAACAACAAGCTTATTTAAAAAATCCTCAAAATCGGACTTATGAAGTAAATCCTACAATAGGAAAAGTACAACAGTTAATTTGCCAACAAGGAAATAAGTAGGTATGCACAATTAATTAATGGCATAATTAAGATTTTTTTATCAAAAAAAAATCAGACAAGGGGCTTAAGCCCCTTGCCCCTTGAACATTAATTTTGCACAAGTACTTAAAAATTCGTAGTAAGCTCTCTTTGCGCTTCCATTTAAAAATTGTTTAGAAAAAATTATGAAACTAAAAACTTCGGTATTATTGTTAATAATTGGGGTAATCTTGGGGTTGGGAATACTCATTTTTAGACCAGCAACAAGTTTAGCAGAAGAAACAGAAGTGTTGCACGCGATCAACCGTCTTAGTTTTGGTCCAAAACCAGGAGAAATAGAACAGGTAAAAACAATGGGAATAGAAGCTTATATTCAAGCACAACTTACTCCAGAGTCTATCCCAGAACCCCCACAAATAACCCAAAAACTCAATCAATGGGAAGCATTGCAACTAACCCCAGTAGAGTTATTTAATAATTATGGTCCGCCAAAAAAACAAAACGGGGAAAAACCGTCACAAGAAGAACTTAAGGCGTATCGTCAAAAAATGAATAAAATCAGAGTACAGGCGGTAGATGGACATTTATTAAGAGCGATCGCCAGTCCTCGCCAACTGCAAGAAGTAATGGTGGACTTCTGGTTTAACCATTTTAATGTTTTTGTCTTGAAAGCTCCCCAAACTCAACTATGGACAGGTAACTATGAAGAAACCATCAGAAAGCATTCATTAGGAAAATTTCGGGATTTATTGGGGGCTACTGCAAGTCATCCTGCCATGTTATTTTATCTTGATAATTGGCGCAATACTGCACCAGACAGTCCTGGAGCTCGTGGCCCATTTCAAGGTTTAAATGAAAATTATGCCAGAGAGTTGATGGAGTTGCACACCCTGGGGGTTGATGGGGGTTACACTCAGGAAGATGTTATTGCTCTTGCAAGAATTTTGACAGGTTGGGGTATTTCTGCGAGTGGAGATAAGGGGGATGGAAAAAGCGGCTTTTTCTTTGATGAGAAACGTCACGATTTTGGGGATAAGGTATTTTTGGGTACTACCATTAAAGGTACAGGTGCTGCTGAAGTAGAACAAGCTTTAGATATCCTGGCGACTCATCCTAACACTGCCCGTTTCATTAGTTATAAATTAGCTCAATATTTTGTGGCCGATCAACCTCCAGCTACACTGGTTGACTCCCTCACAAAAACTTTTCAAGATACTGATGGGGATATACGCACAGTAATGGAAACTTTAGTTACTAGCCAGGAATTTTCAGACCCTCAATATTATAGGCAAAAATTTAAAACACCCTATCAATACGTTATTTCTCTGGTGCGATCGGCTGATCTCCAAGATGTAAATTTAAGCGCGATCAACGGTATCCTCGGACAAATGGGAATGCCAGTTTATGGCTGTATAACTCCAGATGGCTATAAAAATACCCAGGAAGCTTGGTTAAACCCCGATGGTATGTTACGTCGCCTCAGTTTAGCCACTACTGTAGCTAATGGGAAATTGGATAAAAGCGAGCCTTTAGATCCAGTTCAACTTAGTAAAACTTTGGGTAATAACTTTTCTGAGAAAACCAAAAAAGTAATTGAAACCACTCCCCCTAATTTACGCGCGGATCTCATTCTTGGTTCCCCAGAAATGATGTATCGCTAGGGGTGGTTTGTCTCAAACACATAAAATAAGAAGAAAAAAGATGAAACGCAGAAAATTATTACAATACGCAGCTCTAGCTACAGGAGCTAGTTTAATTCCTATTGGGGTCAATGGTTGGGCTTTTCGTAGTGTCGCTCAAACTAAAAACCCCAAACGTTTAATAGTGATTTTTCTTCGAGGTGGGGTGGATGGTTTAAATGTAGTTGTGCCCCACCAAGAAGCTGATTACTATGAATCACGCCCTACCATTGCTCTCCCTAAACCAGGGGAAAAAGGCGGTGTAATAGATTTAAATGGTCAATTTGGCTTAAATCCAGCATTGAAAGATATTATACCCTTATGGAAACAGGGGAATCTGGCTTTTATCCATGCTTGCGGTTCCACCGACTCCACTCGCTCCCATTTTGATGCTCAAGACTACATGGAAACGGGAACTCCAGGGGTGAAAGATACCCCAGATGGTTGGATGAATCGTCTTTTGGCTGTTCTCCCTCAAGGAGAAATTACTCAGGCGGTAAATTTGGGGGATACTCCTCCTCGCATTTTAGCGGGAGAAAGACCAGTAACTCATCTAGCAACGGGAAAAAAGGGAACAAGTCCCTTATCTTTGGATAACCCTCGTGTTAATGAGGCTTTTGCTAGTTTATATGCTGGAAATGACGCTCTCAGTTTAGCCTATCAGGAAGGAGAAAAAGCACGGCAAATTTTACTGGCTGACCTAACCTCGGAAATGAAAGATGCTAATAAAGGAGCCCCTCTCCCTGATAATTTTGCTGCTGATGCTCGCAGACTGGCTCAATTAATGAAAGGTGATGCACGTACTCAACTGGGTTTTATGGCTTTGGGTGGTTGGGATAGTCATGTGAATGAGAATGACCTTTTGAATAGGTCGTTGACTCCTCTGGGTGAGGGTTTAGCAGCTCTGGTTCAAGAGTTGGGCCCTCTCTATTCACAAACTGCTATTATAGTATTTTCTGAATTTGGACGTACTGTTAGAGAAAATGGCAACAAAGGAACAGATCACGGACATGGCAATGTGATCTGGGTTTTAGGTGGTAGTGTGCGTGGAGGTCAAGTTTATGGGACTTGGCCAGGTTTGGCAGAGTCAGAGTTGTATGAGGGTAGAGATTTGGCAATTACTACAGATTGGCGCGATGCGATCGCCCCTCTTCTAACCCAACACCTCCAAGTTACCCCCGATAACCTCGCTCATGTTTTCCCTGGATACACTCCCCAAACTCCCCCCAATTTTTTGGCATGATACAGTGAACAAGTACCACCCTCGAACAGTTAATAACTGGTCACTGTTCGAGGGTGGTACGCGATCACTGTTCGAGGGTGGTACGCGATCACTGTTAATTATTGTTTTACAAGAGAAAAATGAGTTACCAACCAGAACCCATAGACACAAGCAAAGTAGCAGTAAATACAGAACACCTAAAGCTAACAGAATTACTAGCAAAAAACACCCATGAGATTTGGGCACAACAAAGAATAGCAGAAGGGTGGAAATATGGGCTGCAACGGGATGATAATAAAAAAGAACATCCAGGTTTAGTACCCTATGAAGAATTATCAGAATCAGAAAAACAATATGACCGCAATACTGCAATAGGAGTAATTAAAACCCTATTAGCACTGGGTTATCAGATACTTGGTAAAGGAAAAATAAAAGAAGAATATAACCCAGTAGAAGAACAAGAATTAGCAGTAATGCTACGAGGGCTAAAACAATCATCAGAAATAAATTTAGCCTCCCTATTACAACTGCAACGGGAAACCATCAAAATAAAACCCCGTACACCAGAGATATACTGGGTACTAGCAGAAAGCATTTTAGGCTTAGGAGAGCCTATGATTGCATATGATGTAATAGCAACAGGACTAAATAACTGGCCAAATGATTTACGACTCAACCAATTAATGGCTTTAGCTTTAGCAAGAAGTGGTGCAACAAGTCGAGCCAATGACTTATTATTACAGCTAGTAACATCAGGACAAACCGACACAGAAACCATCAGCTTATTAGCCAGAACTCACAAAGACCTCTCCATAGAAGCTACAGAACTTGCGGCTAAAAACTACCAACTTCATCAAGCTGCAGCACGATATGAACAAGCATATCAGTTGAGTGGTAGTTACTATCCAGGTATTAATGCAGCCACAATGGCAATGTTACTTGGAGAAGAAACAAAAGCACAAGAAATAGCTACCAAAGTTCGCTCTCAATGTTTGCAAAAGTTAACAACTTCTCAAAATGATTACTGGTTGTTAGCAACTTTAGGAGAAGCAGCACTAATCTTGCGAGCATGGACAGAAGCAGAAGAATGGTATGCTAAAGCAGTAAAAATGGCTCAAGGAAGGTTCGGAGATATTAGCTCAACCCGCAAAAATGCCAAACTCCTATTAAAATATTTGGAAGGAAACAGCGATCGCCTCAAAAACTGGTTTTGGATTCCCCGTGTAGTTGTTTTTAGTGGACACATGATTGACCAACCAGGACGTACCACACCCAGATTTCCCCCCGCATTAGAAAATTTTGTTGCCCAGGAAATACGCGATCGCCTTTCTCAATTAGATGCTCGTCTGGGTTATGCTTCCGCCGCTTGTGGTGCAGATATTTTATTTCTTGAAGCCCTGTTAGAACTAAAAGGAGAAATCCACATAATACTTCCTTTTGAGCGGGAAAAATTTATCAGAGAGTCAGTAGATATTATCCCTGGAAGTAATTGGTTAGAAAGATTTGATCGCTTATGTAAACAAGCAACAGAAGTAATTATTGCCTCTAATTTTAAATTAGATGAATATAACGTTTTATATGATTATGCCAACCGCTTATTGCATGGTTTAAGTAAAATGAAAGCCCAACAATTAGATACAGAAATGGTGTCTTTAGCAGTGTGGGATGGTTTATCAAACTCAGGTTTAGGAGGAACAGCAAGCGCTATTAACTATTGGCAAAAATCAGGGGAAAAAGTAGAAATAATAGATTTAAAATCCATTTTACAATCATTTTCAACCGCGCCTCAAGCAACTACACAAACAATAATTCAACCGAACTCAAGCCGGGCAATTCAACAAGAATCTCGACATATTATGGCATTGTTATTTGCCGATGTAGTAAAATATTCTAAAATTACCGAAGAACAAATAGTTCCATTTGTCGAAAACTTTTTAGGTGCAGTAGCTCAACTAGAAAACAATTCAGAATATCAAGTAGTGATGAAAAACACCTGGGGCGATGCTTTATATTATGTTTTTCCTAATGTTAATAATGCAGGAAAATTTGCCCTTGACTTGTGTTCCCTGGTGCAAAAAACTGATTGGTCAGCAAAAGGATTACCAAAAGAGTTGAATTTGCGAATTTCCTTACACGCAGGGCCCGTGTATCGCTACGTTAACCCTCTTACCCAACGAGTAAGCTACATTGGAACAAATGTAACTTATGGAGCCAGAATTGAACCAATAGCTCCTCCAGGACAAGTGTATGCAAGTCAAGCATTTGCAGCTTTAGCAGCCTCTGAAGGAGTAAAAGAGTTTACTTGTGATTATGTGGGACAACGACCTCTAGCTAAAGACTATGGCACATTTCCCACATATCATGTAAGGAGAATGTGAAAAACTCACAGAACTAACCGTTCTCTTAACCAAGTACTATCTTTAAGCAAACGCTCGAGAAATTGTGTATGAATTAGGGTCAAAAGTAGTGAAAAATTCACGGAGCTAACCGTTCTCTTAACCAAGTACCATCTTCAAGCAGACGATAAAGTAAGCGATCGTGTAATCTATTGGGACGACCTTGCCAAAATTCAAAATTTACAGGAATAACCCGAAAACCACCCCAGTTAGAAGGACGTGGAATTTCAAAATCAGCGGTATATTTAGTTTCCAGTTCTTTTAGTTTGGTTTCAAGTACCTCACGACTGGAAATAACCTGACTCTGAGGAGAGGCGATCGCCCCTAACTGAGAACCCAAAGGACGACTATGAAAATACTCATCAGACTCAAGGGGAATAACTCGTTCAACTCGTCCTTCAATGCGTACTTGACGCTCTAACTCCCCCCACCAAAAAACCAAAGCAGCTTTAGGATTTATTTGTAATTGTTTCCCTTTGGCACTTTCATAGTTAGTATAGAAAACAAAACCATTTTCATCGAAACCTTTTAATAACACTATTCGGGCAGAAGGAAACCCATCAGGGGTAGTAGTAGCGAGAGTCATCGCATTAGGTTCAACTAGATCTGCAGAGACAGCCTGTTCAAACCAGGTTTTAAACTGTTTAAATGGATTAGGATCAGCATCTGCTTCACTTAATCCAGCTCTTGTGTAATTTTTTCTTAAATCACCCACATACATAACCATCGTTCAAGCTCCTTTGTCCTTTTTCCCTAGCTTATCAACCAATGAACAATGATCAACAGTGCCCAAAAAGCGATCGCCCTATTAATTAATATGGCTCAACAGGGAGAAATTGATCCCTGGGATGTGCAAGTAATCGAAGTAATAGACCGTTTTTTAAGCGAACTGCAACTAACAAGTGAAACAACACCAGATTTTGCAGATTTACCCCAATCAGGACAAGTATTTTTATGGGCTTCAATGTTAGTATTACTCAAAGCCGATACTTTAGAAAAGATACAAGAGCTAGAAGAAGAAGAAGAAGAGTATTTACCAGAAGAAGAAGAAACCACCAGTGAAGCCAACACCAGCACTTTACCAGCAAAATTAGAACGTCAGATCCGCAGACGCTTGGGTGCTCCCCCCATCCGTAAAAGAAAAGTCACCCTACAGGAGTTAATTGAACAAATAGAGCAAATAGCGGCACAATTAGAAAAAACACCACCTCGTCCGCGACGCACCCCCAGTCAGTCGCGCAAGGAAACAACCCGTGCAATTACTGAACTAGCCCATGATGAAAATCTTACCGAAGTTGCAGGCATTCTCAATCAATTTCTCAACTTACACTGGTCAAATATCTCCAACGGAAAAGATTGTGTTAACTTAGATCAGCTATTACTTATGTGGAAAAAGGTTGAAGGCTCGGATAAAAACGCGGGTTATACTCAAACTCATGACAAAGTGGGGATTTTCTGGGGGTTACTGTTGCTTTGTGCTCAGTCAAAAGTAGATTTATACCAATCAGAATTTTATCAAGACTTGCAAATTAGACCATTGAGTGTGAATCAGATCAAGTCTGCGTAGGTGGATTTGGGATCTCTAGACACCTAACCTCCATCTCCCCTAGTAGAGGGGTTGGGGGTTAGGATACCCGATATTTTGACTTTGAATAGCTGATTGCTAGGTTGAACTAGGTACAATTCATAGGATATAACTAAAAATATTGGCATAAAAATTAGGGTGGAGGAAGTAGAATTTATGAAAGCCATGATTCTGGCTGCAGGAAAAGGAACTCGTGTACGTCCGATAACTTATACAATTCCTAAACCGTTGATTCCGATTTTACAAAAACCAGTGATGGAGTTCTTGTTAGAACTATTAAGACAACATGGCTTTAACGAAATAATGGTAAATGTCAGTCATTTGGCTGAAGAAATAGAAAATTATTTTCGTGACGGTCAACGTTTTGGGGTAAATATTGGCTATTCTTTTGAAGGTAGTATTGTTGATGGTCAGTTGGTGGGCAAAGCACTGGGATCTGCTGGAGGTTTACGACGCATCCAGGACTTTAATAGATTTTTTGATGATACCTTTGTGGTTCTCTGTGGAGATGCCCTGATCGACCTCGATCTAACAGCAGTGGTAAAATGGCACAAGGAAAATGGGTCAATCGCTACAATAGTAACTAAATCAGTGCCAAAAGAAGCTGTTTCAAGTTACGGAGTGGTGGTGACAGATGAGGATGGGAAAATTAAATCTTTCCAAGAAAAACCTTCTGTAGAAGAGGCCCTCAGTACCAAAATAAATACAGGTATTTATATCTTTGAACCAGAAGTGATCGATTATATTCCCCCCAATCAGGAATATGATATAGGCAGCCAGTTATTCCCCCATCTAGTAGCAATGGGGAAACCATTCTATGCAGTAAATATGGACTTTGAATGGGTGGATATTGGTAAAGTCCCAGACTACTGGCAAGCTATTAGATCTGTATTGCTCAAAGAAGTGAAAAATGTCCAAATTCCAGGCAAAGAAGTAGCTCCAGGAATTTATACAGGAATCAATGTGGCAGTAAACTGGGACAAAGTTGAGATTAAAGGACCTGTCTATATCGGTGCAATGACCAGAATAGAAGATGGGGCAAAAATTATCGGTCCATCAATGATCGGACAAAATTGCTGGATATGTAAAGGCGCAACCGTAGATAACAGTGTAATATTTGAATATTCTCGTTTGGGCCCAGGGGTACGTTTGGTCGATAAGTTGGTTTTTGGTCGTTATTGCGTTGATAAAAATGGAGTGGCGATCGATGTAAAAGCTGCAGCTCTCGACTGGTTGATAGCAGATGCACGCCAAGACCACACAAAACACCAAGAAGGGATAACAAATCAGGTAGAATTGGCTGGTTTGTTAGATTTTGCTCAATAGTTTGATGGTAGTGAGTACAGTTTCTGATCCCATAGATTTAATAGTTGTACCAGAAAATGCCAGGCGCGGTATCCGCTTACGCCTTGATCAATGGTTGTCTCAACAAGTACCCACTATATCCCGTTCTCGTGTCGTTAAACTTATAGAACAGGGACAAGTGATCCTGAATGGGAAGGTATGTACCGAGAAAAAAACAACCCTTAATCAAGGCGATCGCCTTCTTTTGACCATTCCACCTCCTCAACTTCTAGATTTACAACCAGAAACTATTCCCCTGGATATTCTCTATGAAGATCAAACTCTCATTATTGTCAATAAACCCCCAGGTTTAGTAGTTCATCCTGCTCCAGGTCACGAAACTGGCACACTGGTTCATGCTCTCCTGTCTCATTGTTCTGACTTAGCAGGGATCGGAGATGTTAAACGTCCTGGTATTGTCCATCGACTTGATCGGGATACTACGGGAGCTTTGGTGGTAGCTAAAACTGATCAAGCTCATCAACATTTACAAGCCCAACTCAAAGCCAAAACAGCAAAACGAGAATATTTAGGCGTTGTTTATGGTGTCCCTGCAACCAGCAACGGTAAAATTGATTTACCTATCGGTCGTCACCCAGTTAATAGGAAAAAAATGGCAGTAGTTGCTGAAGAGAAAGGTGGAAGAAATGCTGTTACTCACTGGGAAATTCTCGAAAGATTGGGTAATTATACTTTGATGCGGTTTCGCTTAGAAACAGGACGTACCCATCAAATCAGAGTTCACAGTAGTTATCTGGGACATCCTCTTGTGGGCGATCCCGTTTATAGCTCTTGTGCAAATGTGGGTGTGAATTTACCAGGTCAAGCACTTCACGCACACAAACTCACACTTGAGCATCCAGTAACGGGAGAAGTGATTGAGGCGATCGCCCCCTTACCTTCACACTTGATTAAACTGTTGCAAAAACTAAGAAATTAGTCATTAGTCATCAGTCATTAGTTAATAGCTGATTAGCCAATAACCAATGACCGATGGCTAACGACAAATTATCCCGCTTTTTTTATTTGCGGTAAGGAACTGAATCCAGGCTAATATTCATAGCTGAAACCCTGGGTACTGGGTTGCCTTTAGCATTGATGCTGCGTGCCATATCCAGATACTGAGATGGATCCCCAGCTTTGACTTGTTTGTCTTGAGGAATAAAACGACGTACTTGGTTTTGCCAAATAATTTGTGGGAAACCAAGTTGTGCGCGATGGTATTCATCGTAACGAGGAGACTTGATATTAAATGGCAATTCCCCAGTTGTCCGACCTGGTAAAATACGTCGGCGCTGATAGGGTACTATATCATAGCCAAAGTTCTCCATGTACTCTTGACTATTAAGTAATTGTTCCACAAAGCCTTTGATCCCTTTAGTAGCCACTACAATTGACCAGGCGATTTTTTCCCGCTCACTGTAGACATCACGACCTAAAACTCGCTGCACGCAATGTTCTACAAAACGGTAATTACTATTTTTCTCGTAGAAACTGTTATAGAAAGTTTTAGATAACAACAGTCCACGAATGAAGTCCCGCACTGTAATTGTGCCATTGCGCAGTTGTGACTCTAAAAAGGGTTCACGATCCCATTTAAAAGCATGGAAAAAGATCTGACGATAAGCAGTCTCGATCAAATCGTCCATCTCAGAAGGAGACAGTAAATTTTCTGTCGAATAAATTCTGGGTTGCTCATCACCAGGAATTTCGTAGCCTGTTACTCTCTGATTTTGACTTTTTGGAGTGTAACCTAATAAAGGAATAGCCAAAGTATTAACCTCCGCAATCTTTACGAAATCTTAAAATGTTTATCTTCTATGATATAGGAGGAGGGGGTTGTTCTCTCAGAAATCTTATTAAATCTTAGAATTTGCTTTTGACAACCTGGGGCTGATGTTTACCAACCACTGAGAGATAAGGGTTGTGTCCGAGTATCTGCCTTGTCAAGTGTGTCATCTGAATTATTTTCAGCTTCCGTTACCCGAACTTCCGCACAGAATGTAGCAGTACTTAATCCACCAAAACGTTTTACCGTGCTTGTGCGCAATCGTAAATCAGGATTAGCAAACCAGAAACGCTCAACAATACTCATGGTTTCATATTCTGTGATTAGTATCAGCCCATCTTCCTCATCCAAATGATATTGACCTGCTACTGGCACAATTTCCGCATAACCTCTTTCTCGGAGTAACTTACCTTTTCTGGGATTATCTGGATCTGGAACAAGAGCAAATACCGTAGTCCCAGAATGGTTTTCATCTTCTTTATCCCAGGCCATTGAGCCATCCCAACTCACAAAAGCACCACCCACCGTTAATTTTGGGTCAACATCGTGCATTTTGCAAATTTCAATGATTTTGGGGTCTTCTGCTGTTAAGGATTCTACCAGAATTTCTGAATCTCCTGTTTCTGCACGACGAAAAGGGAGATGGTGCGTTGTCCGCAGACTTCGCCACTTTCCTGCACTCCGCCGAAAAAATTCCATTCCGTCCATCTTGAATTTTGCTCCTTTTGTTGTTCTTTATACTTTCCGAAACAATATCTCAGTCTAAATTACTTCTCAACAACTATCCTATCTGCTGCACTTTCTCACAGTGCGATTTTCTCCCCTTGCTGGGGCTATTAGTAAAGTAACTTAAAGTTATGTAAATTTTTGTTACATTCATTAAATTTTGCTTGACAAGGTTGACATTTTATATTCTATAAGCTAGATTGGGAAAAATTAGAACAGGGGGTTGACAAAGAGACTATTTACTCTAGTCGCTCACTATCAATACAAAAGGAGAGTTAATTATGGAAACACCAGTAAACCTAAGCCTAGAACAACAATTCAAATTGCAAGTATTGAGAGAACAGGTCAAAAATTTGACTAGAGAACAAGCTCAAGAGTACTTGATGGAATTATTCCAGCAGATGATGGTCAAAGACAATTTGGTAAAGCAACTCCTGAGAAACGCTTGAGAATGGAAGCAAACAACTTGTGGAGTTATTTGAGGAGTTTTCAACTGAAACTCCTCCTCAATGCAAATAAAGTAGGGGCATGATCAATCATGCCCCTACTTAGTTATTAAGCTTTCAATAATTGTATATTTGAAACCTTTGATATTTTAAAGCGTTGATACTTTGGGCATTTTGTCACCTTAAATTTTAAAAAAAGGTTACAAAAATCTTGAATAACTTAACTAAAAAATAGTCAAATCACTAGGTTGACACTGCTTAATTTGAAAGGTAATACCCTCAGCCCCTTCTTCTTGAAGATCTTCAAGATATCCAGTTTTATAAGATTCAGCTTCTTGAGCAGTGTCAAAAGGCCCAAAATAATAAATACACTGAGGTTTGGTAGTCAATATTTCCACCCACCAGGGTAAACGAACATTAACCTTACCATTAACATCATTAACTGGTCGAATACTAACAATAGTACCGCCCATACGATTTATGCGACGCGTTTCTATGCTCATACGACTTTTGGGAACCTTGATAAACACTCTCGCACTACGATTGCTTGGATATTCAAGCTTGTTTAAGTTATCCTTCTGAGGTAGATTAATTACTTCATAGAGAAAAACAGTAGAGTCAGCAAAGTTAAGTGAATTGTTGATATACATTGGTACTAACAGGCTCCAAATCAGATTGAGCCAACAGAAACAGTTTTTGGTAAAAGGTTACAGACAAAGACTTACACAAATCGGTAAAATAAACAGAATCTTTGTTAGATTCAAGAAAGTTTTTGTCATACAAAAAATGGCGGCTTTAGTCTTGGGATTGTTAATTTGTTTTTAATAAAATAGACTAGCGCATCACTTATCCCTTATCCTGTAAATCTGTTGGTCAAATTAGTTGATATTCACAATAATTAAAACATTTTTGTCTAATATAGGAGAGATTCATGTTAGATAGTTTTGTCAGTACTCTTGGTATAACAAGTATATAAAGCAGTAAACACGTAATCTGAAGCAGTGAAGAGTATGTAAATACAACACTAAAATTTATGTGATGTATGAAAAATTGATCGCGTAGCACTATAAATCTGGGTTAGGAGCGATCGCTCATTACTGTAAGAGCGATCGCTATCTTTTCATTTTAGTATTTGTCTTCATTTGAGCGCCCAGGGCTATACTTTACCAATAAGCTGTAAGCGCATTTAAACGACTTATGGTAAATTTTGGGAAACAGTGAAAAACCTTACTATGATCTGACTTTTATCTTATTTTTCTCTTATGTAAGTGAGTCATCTAGATGCTGAACAGTTTATCTTGAAAAATTAACCAGTAACTGGTAATTGAAGGAGTACACCTTTTGCTGACCTAACCTAAAAATAATGCAAAAAGGTAAAATTTACCGTTAAATATTACCTTTTTTGCAACACACAAATTTACTAAAACAAAATAGATTACTAATTTTAAAAAAGGATGTCTAAATATGACTAATCAACTGGTTTTAACTCTGATACTTGTAATGGGAAGTTTAATATCTGTTGCACAAATTATCAAGGAGAAAAAGCATCATAAAATTGAATTAGATCAAGGAACAGAACAAATTTTTTCTCTGCAACAACAATTAAATCAGCTTACTTCAGCCAAAGTAACTATAGAAGAAGAGTTGAAACAAAAACAAGAAAAAATAACAGCTTTTGAACAGCAAGTCAAAGAGTTAAATTCCAATTTAAAACAACAAGTAAGTACCTTAACTGCGGAAAAAGAAAAGTTAGCAGTTGGACAAGCAAAAATAACTGAGTTAGAACAACAAGTAAGTACCTTAACTGCGGAAAAAGAAAAGTTAGCAGTTGGACAAGCAAAAATAACTGAGTTAGAACAACAAGTAAGTACCTTAACTGCGGAAAAAGAAAAGTTAGCAGTTGGACAAGCAAAAATAACTGAGTTAGAACAACAAGTAAGTAAGTTAACTGCGGAAAAAGAAAAGTTAGCAGTTGGACAAGCAAAAATAACTGAGTTAGAACAACAAGTAAGTAAGTTAACTGCGGAAAAAGAAAAGTTAGCAGTTGGACAAGCAAAAATAACTGAGTTAGAACAACAAGTAAGTAAGTTAACTGCGGAAAAAGAAAAGTTAGCAGTTGGACAAGCAAAAATAACTGAGTTAGAACAACAAGTAAGTAAGTTAACTGCGGAAAAAGAAAAGTTAGCAGTTGGACAAGCAAAAATAACTGAGTTAGAACAACAAGTAAATGAGTTAACTGCTAAAACGGAAGAGTTAAAACAGGAGAAAGAAGAAAAAATCTCTTTGGAAAAAAAGGTAAATGAGTCAAGGTTAGAAAAAGAGGAGTTAGAGCAAGAAAAAGAGAAAATAGCAGTGGAAAAGAAGCAAGTAAATAAACCAACCGAGTCAAATACACTAAAAGTGAAACCTACAAGAAAAGCGCCCACAAAAAAAACCAGAGGTTTTGGTGAGGATGCTTAATAAAAAAGAAGTTAGTAAAGCTTAAAAATTAAAGCATTTTACGAACAAAGGAAATTAAAATTCCTGAGGAATGAATCACAAGTAATACTAGCTTGATAAAGTTTTCCAGACAAGGGGTTTAAACCCCTTGTCTCCCAGGACTTGATTAAGATCGTAACTTTAGAAAAATGGTATAGAGAAAATTATTGAATTGAAAATATAGAAAATAGAAATGTCAAAAAAAACCTTAGAACTAAATAATCAACTTTACGAATACTTATTATCTGTTTCTTTGCGAGAACCAGAAATATTACGAAACCTAAGAGAAGAAACAAATAAATTGCCAATGGCGAGAATGCAAATAGCCCCAGAACAAGGACAATTTATGGCTTTATTAATGCAATTATTAGGCGCAAAAAAAACTTTGGAAGTGGGAGTATTTACGGGTTATAGTTCTCTAGTAGTTGCATTAGCATTACCCCCAGAAGGTAAGGTAATAGCTTGTGATATTGATGATAAATACACAAATATAGCTAAAAAGTACTGGGAACAAGCAGGAGTAACTAATAAAATTAACCTTTATCTCGCTCCAGCTTTAGAAACTTTGGAGATGTTAATTAAACAAGGAGAGGCTGGAACTTTTGATTTTGCCTTCATTGATGCTGATAAAAACAACTATGAGAAATATTATGAGCGAAGTCTTGAATTAATTCGCCCTGGTGGGTTGATAGCTATTGATAATGTACTGTGGTCTGGTCAAGTTGCAGATCCTCAAATACAAGATAAAAGGACTGAAGCTATTCGCTTTCTCAATCAAAAACTACATCTTGATGAGCGGATAAATTTGAGTATAGTACCCATTGGTGATGGATTAACTCTCGCTCTCAAACGCTCTGAGTCCTCTTAAGTGGTAACTGCTCTAAATCTATAGATTTGAGCTAAAATAATGGCAGATAAAATCACCGTGGAGTCAGAAAGTAAAGAGGCAAAAAATGTTAGTCATTCTTACACAAGAACAAGTTCTTAATCCGACTCAAGTGTGTCAAACTTGTCTATTAGCTGATCGTCGTGGTTTACCCCGTTGGAAAAAAGGAAAACTCGGTTGTGGTCATTCTCTGAGGGAGTCTGAGAAAAATCAACCAGCTCTATATGAGTGTGAAATGGGATTTAAAATCGCTGATATTGAGCAAAAAAATACTTATGGGGATTAGTTAGCAAGGGAAGAGCAACTGCGCTATCTTGGAATTGGTAGTTGCTAAATGACCAAAGGAGAAAAATAAGATGAATTGGCGTGGGTCAACAGACACTAAAGATAAGATTTTTGGCGCACTTATATATATACTGCCTTTAATTTATGTATTGCCATACGGGATGTCTCTTTTGACACAATTCCCAATTCTGGGCATTATATACGTTCCCCTCACTCCGATAATCCAGATTTACTATGGGTTTCCCTTAGCAGGGTTAATTATTTTCTTTGTTTTGTTTTTGGCAGTGGTAAGAAACACTCAAATAAGCCATTTTATTCGTTTTAATACCTTGCAGGCAATTCTTTTGGATATTCTTTTAATCCTTGTAGGGCTGGTATTGGGATTTGTAACTCAAGCCCTGGGAGATCAAAATTTACTTGTAGTAACTTTAAACAATACAATTTTTTTGGGAATTCTGACTGCTTGTTTTTATGGCATAATACAGTCAGCAAGAGGACAATATGCAGAACTGCCTATAGTTTCTGAGGCAGTATATTCTCAACTTCCTTATTAAATCACCCTTGAGTCATAGAATGCTCAAGTGCGGTTACCACAGGGTTTTCTAAGTGACCAATGCCTTCAATTTCTACTCGAATGCGATCGCCTACTTGCATTGGTCCAACTCCCGACGGTGTCCCTGTCAAGATGATGTCTCCTGGCAATAAAGTCATGACTCGTGAGATGTAGGCAACAATAAAATGTGGGGGAAATACCATCTCACTCAATAATGCTGATTGTTGAGGTGAAGAAGCATCGTTTAAAAAGGTTTGTAGCCTAGCACCAGCACTTAATTCTCGGACTATCCAAGGACCGAGAGGACAAAAACTATCCATACCCTTTGCGCGCGTCCATTGTGAGTCTTTTTTCTGTAAATCTCTGGCTGTGACATCGTTAGCAATAGTATAACCCCAAATTTTTTTACTAGCTTCTTCTGGGGTGCAGTTTTTGGTTATATTCCCAATTACTAAAGCTAATTCTCCTTCATATTCTACTTGAGTTGACTGTTGTGGATAATAAATTGGTTGACCATGACTGGTTATAGTGGTAGGAGGTTTAAGAAATAATAAGGGTTCTTTTGGTACTGGTGTACCCATTTCTTCTGCGTGAGCAGCATAATTTTTGCCCACTGCGATTATTTTTGAAGGGAGACAGGGAGAAAGCAATTGATAACTTTCTGGTTCTAATTCTAAGTCAGTTTTTTGCCCCCCTAACCAGGGCGGTGCATTAAAAACTTCTACACTTCTACTGACTTGAAGAACTCCGTAATAGATTTTTCCTTCGGTTGTTTTTACTCTAACGTAACGTTGTGCCATGATCCTCTTCTTTTGTTCTTTTTTTTACTCCTATTAAACCATACCACTTTTATATTTGAAAAATATTTTTTAGCGGAAGATGATTAACTCTTTTGATTCGTGCTATGATCATAAAGCCTTGCTTCTTTGTTTTGGTTATTAATATCACATTTTTTGGGTGTTTTTAACTGGAAACAAAGAAGCCTTTTTGTCCAAAAGGAGTGGATTTGATCATGATGGCTTACGAAATGGTATATATTGTGCGTCCCGATCTTGGAGAAGAACTGGTTTCACAGCAAATTACTAAATATCGCGATTTTCTCAAAGAGCATGGCGCAGAAAATATTCAAATTAAGGTTTGGGGTAAGCGCCGACTGGCTTATCCAATTCAAAATTTTCAAGATGGTATCTATGTTCAAATGAATTATAATGCCAATGGTCAGCAAATTGCTCCTTTAGAGCGGAATATGCGTTTGAGTGAAGAGATTATTCGCTATCTTACTATTAAACTGAAAGATACTCGCCCTGTCTCTAATGAGTCAGACTCTTTTGAAGAGTCTCAAGCACCTCCCACTCCCCCAACTCCCCATGAGTCTCAAACAACTGAGCAACCTCAGCAAGTTGAACCTAGTATTGAACAACCTCAGCAAGTTGAACCTAGTATTGAGCAACCTCAGCAAGTTGAACCTAGTATTGAGCAACCTGAGCAAGTTGAACCTGCAACTGAGCAACCTGAACAAGTTAAAGCTTAGATTGACTATTAACTTGTAATAGTTTAAAGCTGCTTTGGGTTAGTAGTTTTGTTTTGGTGTTTTTTTGGACTAAAACAAAACTACTAACTATTTTTTTGGATAATTTGAATTTCATCCCCCATCCTCACAACCCCTGCGTTGAGGGAAATCATATTCTCTCCAAACATAATTCCTTGTTTGCCAAATTGTCTAAATGTACTTAAAGTTTTTAATGGCTCTCCTCCTTTATTTCTTAATCCTGTAATTTGATTCGTGGTAGTTACAATACAACGGCTACATGGTTTTACCAGGGCAAATTTTACTGTTCCTATTTGTATTAATTTCCATTTTCCCTCCATAAATGGCTCACTGGTACTCACTACAATATTGGGTCTAAATCTATTCATTGGTATTGTTTCATTTTCTTCTACAGAATTTTCTTTGATTCTTTCATTTAACTCTCTTAATGAAGCTTCTGCAGTGAGTAAAAAGGGATAACCATCAGCAAAACTTACTGGTTGATTTTCTGTTAGTGAATATTGGGGATCAATTGGTCTAACATCTTTAGAAGATTGTCTCACTAAACGGCATTTTTGCTCTGATTTTAACTCCAGTGCTGTTTGAAACCATTCTGCTACTTCATCACCTTGATCTATTGCTTTGGTGTTGTCTCGCCATATTTCTACTACTATTTCTTTTCCTGTTAAGGTGGGTTGAAAACTGAAATTTTCTAAATTTTTATTTGTCAAAAAAATCATTTCATCTGTCACTTTAACTTGAATTGTAGCCAAGTTGGGGTATTGTCTTTGGGTAAGAAATTTCCCGTTTTTATCTATTAACATAAATTCCCTATCCCAAGTAAATCCTTTGGGCGTTACTTCAGCTTCCTCAACTTGAATACCTTGACAAGATTTTATGGGATAAATAAACAAATCAGTCACTTTAATCATAGGGTTTAATTAAGTTTAAAGCATTAAAATACTCTTGAGCTACATTTTTCCATTGCCAATGAAAAAATCTTTTTTCAATCTCTTCTTGGGTTAACTTTTTCTTTGGGTTTGCTATAAAATTTTCTAGACATTCCGCTAAAGCAGTTACATTTCCCTGGGGATAAAATTCCACTCTATCTTGACAATTATACAGTTTTATTTGTTCTTTGAACACTTCTAAATCAGAAGCTATTACTGGTAAACCTCGCACTATTGCTTCGGAAACTGCTAACCCGAAACCTTCATATCTAGAAGGTACTACCACACAATCAGAGTTATAATAACATGCTTCTACTTGTTGATAGTCACAATAACCCAATCCCTCAAAATACTTCTCAATTAAACTGGAATTATCTTGATAAACTTGATTACACTCTTCCAAGTATTTTTGGTATTCTTGGGTTTTTGATTGTTGGGATAGTTGCAATTTTCCAGAGATGAAACTGTCTGTTTCTCTCCCTAAAAAAACTATTTTAAATTTTAGATTTTTTTCTGCTAGTTTTAACCCTGCTTTTAATAGAGTTAAATGGTCTTTATAAATGCCAAAGGATGAGGGATAATAGAAAGTGGTAATTTTACTTTTATTGATTTGAGGTGTAATTTCTTGGTTAGTAGGAAAACCTGCAAGAGGTATGGGTTTCAATTTTGATTCAAATTCTGGGTTGGGGAATACTGTTAAAATGTCGGTGCGGGTTTTCTGAGAAATAGTAAAGATAATGTCTGCTTTTTCTAACCACATTAATAAGCATTCTTCATATTTACTCATATATGCTTCTGGATAGGTTAAGGGTGCAAACCTCCAAAATAAATCATAAGCTATTCCACTAAGAGGGATTTTAACTCTTGGTGGTTTTAAACGATTTATTAACACATATAAACAATGAGTAGCTTGATGTTTTTCTACTAAGTAGTTAATTCTCGCTTCAACTCGCAAATTTTGTATTTTTTCAGTAACTATTTTTTCTATTGGTGTTAGTTTGAGTTTTTTTGCTAGAAAGAAAAGTTTGTTGAAAACTCCTAATAACTTGGCTTGATAAAGGTTGTTTTCCCAACTGAATGTTTCATAAGTTATTGATTCTGTTTCAGGTAAAAGATTTTGGAAATAAGCTATGTCTTTTCCTGGCAGAATTATAATGATTTTTTCTGTATATTTTACTAAGTTGGAGATTAAAGCAATAATAACTCTTTCTACTCCTCCTTTTCGATAAAATTCTATGGGAATAATTAATCTCATTTTTCTCCTTAACTAAAATAATTTTCTACTACTTGATTGATTTCTATCATAAACCTTTCAGTGGAGAAATTTTCTTTTTTTTGTTTCAGTTTTTCAAGGGTTTTTTGCTGTTTATTACTATCTTCCAAAACCTTAATTATCTTTTCTACTGCTTCTTCATCTTTGTCAAATAAAAGTTCTTGGTTTTCTTTTCCTACTATCTCAATTTGACCGCCGTCACTCCTAACAAATGGTATTATACCCGCTTTTAGCATTTCGGCTATTACTATACCAAATGGTTCTTTTTTATAGTGGATTCCATATTTACATTTATAGAGAATTTGAGCATATTCTTCATAATTTAAATTTTCATACATTTTAACCCAATCTGAGTTTTCTGTCACCATTTTGTTCAGAAAGTTTTTATAGTTCCATTCTGCTATTCCTCCTCCTCCTCCTGTGATATATAATTTGATATTAAAACCTTTTTCTCTTACTTTTTTTAGGATTTTGATGGCTTTATGCGGTTGTTTGGTTTTTACTAATCTTCCGCTACAAATAAAGGCATTTTCTTTGTTTTCCCAGGTGATTTTACCTTGATTGATTACTACTGGAGGATAAATTACTTTGGCTTCTATTCCGTATGTTTGTTTGACTGTTTCTGCTACTTTATAGGAGTTGGCAAGGGAAATATTTTCTTTGAGTTTATCAGCAGAAAATCCAGATATTTTATTGTAAATTTCTTTTCCTCCTTCTATGACTTTTATCCAGTGAATATATTGTATTCCTTTTTGACCTAAATCTGCTGCATTGTAAGCAGATAAAACTAGGTCATATTCTTGAGATTTGGCTTTAAATTTGCCAAGAATAAGATGAATGATCGCTTTTCTAAAGTCTTGATTGTTGGAGATTAACCAGTTTCCTAATTTACTTACATTTTTTGAGGCTATAGTGTTTACTTTTACCACTTCTGGAGATAGTTTTGTGCCATACATGGTGTTAAGTAAATTGAAATCTAAACTGGTAAAAGTAAAGAGACTTAGGTCATATTTTCCTTTTAATGCTTCTAAGAGCCACAAGGCTACCGCTTCTGCTCCACCACCCATAAAATATGGATAATAAATTGCTATTTTTTTCATGATTTTTTAGTTGTTTAAGTTCTTTAAGTATTTAGGCGATCGCCTTTTCCAATTGATAATTTTAGCAGTTATTATGCAAGTTTCAACTGCTTGTCTCTTGTGTTTGCTGATTTGATTTAAATTAGGTATTTTGGACATAATTTAAACATAAAAAGTAAAATTAAAGAAAAAAGTGAGCGATCGCGATCGCCTCTTCTGGTAAAATGCTTTAGATACTTATTAAATTCTACGGCTCAAAAATCAATGAAAAACCTGTTGAAGATTTTTGCTACTTCTGGGGCAGTATTTCTAGCATTATTCACTACTCAATCCAGTTTTGCCCTAACTGTGATTGGTACTACCGAGGTTAGTCTCGATGGAAGACAAGAAGCGATCCGCACCCAGGAAACTAACCTGGGTAACTTGGTTGCTGACTCTCTCTTCTGGGAAGCAATTGAAAATAATTTTACTCCTGATGTTGTTTTGAGTAACAGTGGTGGTATCAGGGGCGATCTGATTCCTGCTGGTGAATTAACTGATGTGGATATTCAGACCATTTTACCTTTCAATAATAATATTGTTGGGTTTACTAATATCTCTGCTCTGGACTTCAAAAATCTTGTAGAAAATGGCTTAGAAGATGTGAATATTGCCGATGATGGGCGTTTTCCTCAAATTTCTGGTTTCACATTTACTTATAATCCAGGAAATCCTGAAGGCAGTCGCATTGACACATTGAGTCTAGCTGACAACACTGTAATTGTAAAAAATGGTTTTGTGGTTGCCGATGCACCAGGTATTTCAGTGGTTACTAATCAGTTTATCGCAACTGGCGGCGATGATTATCCTTTCCCTGATTCTTTTATTGACCTGGGTTTTAGCGAACAAGAAGCACTTACCAACTACATAACTACTGGTTTGAATGGTACAGTGACTGCTGTACAATACCCTGAAGGTGGTAATGGCAGGATTGCTGCTGTACCCGAACCTGTTACCATGCTTGGTTCTGCTCTAGCGATAGCAATTGGCGCAATATCTAGAAAACACAACAACACCAAAATTTAATGGTTAGTTAATCATCAAAGAATTGTTCAAGTGGTTTAATCGTAACAATTTGAACAATTCTTTGATTTTGCCAAAATTGCTGATGAAATTCTGTTATCAGGGTGGCGATCGCTGCTTAATTTAATAAAAATTATCTACTCGATGGGTTATATTTTCCCAAATCTAGAAGTAAATTTTCTCCACTCCCTCAGCTATTCTTCAGTCTATCAAAAAAAGTTATAACGAAACTCAGCTTAAGTGGGTTAGGTTTTTTTCAGCATTACCTGCTTGTAACTTAATATTTTTTTAAAAAAATTTTTTACAAACCCGCCTAACCCACCAAATAATCACTTATTCCATCGGCTTATAATAATCATTGGCACTAATTTTACCGATCGCCTCTTGATCTTGATTAATGCAGCCTGGTTTTTGAACATAATTACAAACACGGGCAAATAACCTAGCTCTATTTCCTGGAGACCCACTAGAAAATAATACCTTATCTCCTCCTACTATTTTCACCCCACACACTGGGCAAGTTTCTATTTGTGACATATCACTCCTCACTCACTTTACTTAACAATATCTGCCCTTTAGACTAATACATCTTTGGGCAAAAATGTCAAGAATAATGTCAAAATTCTCTGATCAACCAGAGTCCGTAAAATTTTCAGAGAGCATCAAAACCCCAGAAACCATACCAGTCAAGCCTTATAACCCACAATAACTTAGCTTTTAAAAAAAAAATTGGGAAAACCCTTGACAATGATATGAGTAAATAGTTATATTAGAAACAAGGAAAAAGAGATAAGCAAAACTTATCTCCCAAAAACCAAAGCACTGATAAAAATCATGACAACTATTGTACAACAAAACCCCAGAGCCAATATTTGGCAACGCACTTGCAACTGGATCACAAGCACCGAAAACCGACTATATATAGGATGGTTTGGAGTTTTATTAATTCCCACAGCATTAGTAGCAACCATTGTATTTGCATTAGCATTCATTGCTGCACCACCAGTAGATTTAGACGGGATTCGCGAGCCAGTTGCGGGGTCACTACTTTACGGCAACAACATTGTCACAGCAACCATTGTTCCCTCATCAGCGGCGATCGGTTTACACTTTTATCCATTATGGGAAGCAAACTCCATTGATGAATGGCTTTACAATGGGGGTCCTTATCAGCTAATTGTACTGCACTTCCTCATTGCCATTTATGCTTATATGGGACGGGAATGGGAGTTAAGCTATCGTTTAGGGATGCGTCCTTGGATTCCTGTAGCTTTCTCAGCACCTGTAGCTGCAGCAACTGCTGTATTATTAATCTATCCCATTGGACAAGGTAGCTTTTCAGATGGACTAATGCTGGGGATTTCTGGAACTTTCAATTTCATGATAGTTTTCCAAGCAGAACACAACATTTTGATGCACCCATTCCATATGCTAGGAGTGATGGGAGTCTTTGGCGGAGCGTTATTTGCTGCAATGCACGGTTCTCTTGTTACCAGCTCCTTACTGCGAGAAACCACAGAAACTGAATCAGCCAATACTGGCTACAAATTCGGACAAGCAGAAGAAACCTATAACCTAGTTGCAGCACATGGTTATTTTGGGCGGTTAATCTTCCAATATGCCAGCTTCAACAATTCTCGCTCTTTACACTTTTTCCTTGCAGCTTGGCCAGTAATTGGCATTTGGTTTGCAGCACTTGGTGTTAGCACAATGGCATTTAACCTCAATGGATTTAACTTTAACCAATCTGTGTTAGATGCGCAAGGGCGATCAATTAACACCTGGGCGGATATTATCAACCGCGCTAACCTCGGAATTGAAGTAATTCACGAACGCAACGCGCATCAATTCCCCCTTGATCTCGCTTAAACCTAGCTAATTATCAACCTTGGGGCGCTCTAGAGAGCGCCCTTATAAGTAAGGAAAAAAAAACAATGCAAGAAAGCATCTCAATGGAAAATAACCCCTCAATGTCTCGCCGTCAGTTACTTAATTTTCTGACAGGAAGTGCAGTAGCAGTTACAGCAAGTGCAGCAATATATCCTGCAGCCAAATTTTTCACCCCACCAAGAGAAGGGAGAGGAGATGGTGCAATATTAGCCAAAGACAAATCAGGTAATCCCATCCCAGCATCCCAAATTTTAGCAGAGCCTGTAGGAACTCGCGCTCTAATTGCGGGACTAGCAGGGGAACCTACCTACCTAATTATTAGAGAAAATGGCAAAATAGCGCCCATCGGAATTGTTGATAACTGTACTCATTTAGGGTGTACTTTTCCCTGGAATGGAATGGATGAGCAATTTCAATGTCCCTGTCATGGTTCTCGTTATGATGCAGAAGGTAGAGTAGTGCGCGGTCCCGCCAACCGTCCCCTCAAACTTGTCAATGTTGAACTAGAAGGAGACTGGATTTTTGTTGCTCCCTGGGTAGAAAAAGACCCCCGCACAGGAGAAAAACCCTGGTGGGTTTAACAATTAACAATGGTAGGGGCGGGTTTAGGAACAACTTATGGTAAAAAAAACAATTGCTAAGTAAGTAGGCAAAATTAATGGCATATTTGTTTTTTCAAAAACCAATAAGACAAGGGGCTTAAGCCCCTTGCCCCTTAGACAATAATTTTGCACAAGTACTTATATCAAAACCCGCCCTCTCCTCCATCAATAAAAAATCAACAAACAACCATGAAATCTCAAACTTATTTTACCAACATTTCCCCTCAAGAATTTCAGCAAATAAACCAGCAACCATTATTAATTGATGTGCGGAGCAACTTAGAATATCTCACAGGTCATGCACCAACAGCAATTAATCTCAGTTTACCCCGAATTTTGCTAGGAAATATCCCAATTTTACGTAAATGGGTGTTACCTGAATGGTTTTTAAATTTGCCAAAAGATGAACCCATCGCCGTTATTTGTTTAAGTGCCCATCGCAGTCCCATTGTTGCCAAAGAATTGGTAAAAACAGGTTTTACCCAAGTATTTAATATCACTGGTGGAATGTTAGAATGGCGACGATTAAATCTGGAAACTTTCAGAGGAAAAAGTCAACCTGTTTAATTTTAAATGCTCGCATTTAAAGTCCCCGTAGGCGGACAGTCCTCGGTAGGTGCAAGCTTTGTTTCTATAGCCGCGATTTTAATCGCAGGCTATTTTGAATTTATTTGAAAATCAGCAAAAAAATTATCAAAATTTTCACCTAGAAATTAACCCCAAACATGAGCAAAATAATGACACATCAAATAGTAATTGTAGGCGGAGGAGCGGCGGGGATAACCGTGGCTGCTCAGTTATTAAAAAAAGATAGAAATCTCGATATTGCTATTATTGAACCATCAGAAAAACACTATTACCAACCAGCTTGGACTTTAGTAGGAGGTGGAGAATATCAAATAGAAAATACAGTAAAAGATGAACAACATTTAATTCCTAATGGTGTAACTTGGATTAAAAATTATGTAGAAAAATTTGAACCAGATAATAATTTAGTTATTACCAGAGATGGACAGGAAATTAAGTATAATTATTTAATTGTTTGCCCTGGGATTCAAATTGACTGGCATCTAATTAAAGGACTAAAAGAAGCTTTAGGAAAAGGAGGAGTTACTAGCAATTATTCTAAAGATTATGCCCCTTATACTTGGGAAACTATCAAGAATTTTTCTGGGGGTAATGCTATTTTTACCTTCCCAGCAACACCAATAAAATGTGGTGGAGCTGCTCAGAAAATAATGTATATGGCTGAGGAAACTTTGCGCAAACGTGGGGTAAGAAACAACTCTAACATTATTTTTTGTACCCCATGTTCCAGGATGTTTGGCGTCCCAGAATATTCAGAGTTACTGGAAAAAATAGTTAAGCAAAAAAATATTGAAGTTAAGTTTCAACATAATTTAATCGCAATTAAACCTGAAACCAAAGAAGCAATTTTTGCTGTTAATAAAGAGACAGGAATAGAAAAAGTTAGCATTCAATATGATTTAATTCATGTCACCCCGCCCATGAGCGCCCCTGAATTTATCAAAAATAGTCAACTTGCAGTGCAAAATGGAACAATGCAGGGATGGGTTGATGTTAATAAATCAACTCTACAACATAACCTTTATCCCAACGTTTTTAGCTTAGGAGATGTGGCAGGTTTACCTACTTCAAAAACAGCCGCAGCTATTCGTAAACAAGCTCCAGTTGTGGTTAAAAATATCTTATCTTTGATCCAAGCTCGCCAAGTAAATGAACAGTATAATGGTTATACTTGCTGTCCTTTAATTACTGGCTATGGGAAAGTAATGATGGCAGAATTTGACTATGAAAATAAACCTGTTTCTAGTTTTTTCCTTCATCCTGTAAAAGAACGTTTTAGTATGTGGGTAGTAAAACGTTATGCACTGCCCTGGTTGTATTGGAACAGAATGTTAACAGGAGAACCTTTTGAACCAGATATTTTGAAAGATTTGTTATCTTCATAAACTTTTACACCCCAATTTCTCCCCCTTTTTAACTAGATAATTTATTAGACCTTTTGCTTCATTACGAAAAACTGTCATCAGTCCGCACAAGCGTTGGATCTCCGAGATCCAACGCTTGTGCGGACTGATGACAGTTTTAGTGTTTGGATTTTCGCAAAAGGTCTATTCTAGGGTTGCGTTTTTTGAGTAATGAATTGTTTTTTTACAAAAAACTACTAAACAGCTTAACCAAACCACTCCCCCTTTTCCACCCCAAACTCCCCACTCCCCGCTCCCCACTCCCTCCCAGTAGAATGTTTTGATAATTAATCCCAGTAGGGGAAAATCGCCCCTTATCCATTTTTTTTTTGGTTAATTAAATTACCACATAATCATACTTAAAAACAATAATCTCAACAAAAACTTTATATTAGGTATGTGGATATTAATCAGCTAGATTATCAAACAGATTATCTGACGGATAAGGAGAATAAGATAGATGTCAAATTCAACTCAAGTTAACTCAACTGGAGCTAGTGAAAGCAGCAACAAACTTTACCATCAAATTGTGGTAGTTGGTGGTGGAGCTGCAGGAATAACCGTTACCGCTCAATTACTTAACAAAAATCAAAATTTAGATATTGCAATTATTGAACCATCAGATAAACATTATTATCAACCTGCATGGACTTTAGTAGGCGGGGGAATATATAAAATCGAAGATACAGAAAAAAAAGAACAAGATTGTATCCCCAATGGTGCAACCTGGATTAAAGCTTATGTAGAAAAATTTGACCCAGATAATAACTTAGTTATCACTAAAGATGGGCAACAAATCAATTATGAATACTTAATTGTTTGTCCTGGTATTCAAATCAACTGGCATGTAATCAAAGGATTAAAAGAAGCCATAGGAAAAGACGGAGTGACTAGCAATTATTCTAAAGAATATGCGCCTTACACTTGGGAAACCATCAAAAACTTTAAAGGTGGGAATGCTATTTTTACCTTCCCCGCAACGCCAATTAAATGTGCTGGTGCTCCCCAAAAAATTATGTATCTAGCTGATGAAGCTTTTCGCAAATACAAGGTACGCAATCAATCAAACATTATCTACTGTACCGCAGGAGCTTCAATTTTTGCAGTACCAGAGTATGAAAAGTCCCTCTTAAAAATAATTAAACGGAAAAATATTGAGGTAAAATATCAACACAATCTCAAAGAAATTAAAGCCGAAACTAAAGAAGCAATTTTTGATGTAACTACAGATGACGGAGTAAAAGAAATCAGCATTAAATATGATTTGATTCATGTCGTCCCGCCCATGAGTGCCCCTGATTTTATCAAAAATAGCCCTTTAGCCGTGAAAGATAACCCAGCAGGTTGGGTTGATGTAGATAAGTTTTCCCTACAACATAACGTTTATCCCAACGTTTTTAGTTTAGGAGATGTCTCGTCTTTACCCAACTCAAAAACTGCTGCAGCTATTCGTAAAGAAGCCCCAGCTTTAGTAGAAAATCTCTTATCATTAATGCAGTCAAAACAGCTCAATGGTAAATATAATGGTTATGCTTGTTGCCCCTTAGTTACGGGTTATGGTAAAACAATAATGGCAGAATTTGATTATGATAAAAAGCTCACACCTAGTTTTCCTTTAGACCCCACAATAGAACGTTTTAGTATGTGGCTAGTTAAACTTTACCTTTTACCCTGGTTATATTGGAATCGGATGTTAAAAGGAAAACCTTTTGAGGGAGATATTTTTAAATCTTCTATTAAATAGTCATTATTCATTGGTCATTAGTCATTGGTCTTATGTACTTATTTTTTGTAATTTTTTAAAAAAGTAACAAGTAACAAGTAGCAACCAAAAACTAATGACTAATGACTGATGACGTTTGACCAATTACCAATGACTAAAACGATTTTTGCAGCTCTTTTAGTTGCTCTAACTTTTCGCTTTGATACTGCATTTGCACAGAAATGGAATCGCATACTAACTCGCACAATTCAAAAACAAAAGGATTAGAAATTTGATAAAATACATTGATTCCTTGTTGTGAGCGAGTGACAACACCAGCTTGAGCTAAAATTTTCAGATGTTTAGATACATTCGCCTGTCCTAAACCAGTAGCTTCAATAATTTGAGTGACATTTTTTTCCCCTGACTTCAGACAACAAACAATTTGCAACCGACTAGCTTCAGAAAGAACTTTAAAAAAGTCAGCCATTAAAGTTAAAGCTGTGGGAGATAATTGGGATAACAAACACTCAGATTGATCTTGTTTGACAGAGGATTTTTTTACAGCAGTTCGAGGCATAATTAATTAGGTCAATGATAGTTTCTTTAACTATATTACCACACAGTATTAAAATTTTCCATAAGTCATTGCAAGTGACTATAGTGAGCGAAAATCAACAATAAAATCATAGGCTAAAGACAAGGGGCGATACCGCCCCTTGTCTCTTCGCGATTCCTAACAGCCTCGCTATAATCATTAAAGTTCAGTCCCCGTACCGCCATCTGTAGGGTGCAAAAAAGGGAGCAGGTTAATATTGGATGGAGAAGCCTTTCTAAATCCAGATAAATTGAGTATTTGTTCAACACTAATATTACTCAGAAAAGTATTCACCCCTTGAGTATCTTGACCACTATCAGCTAAAACCAAATTTTGGAATACAAGTTTAAGGGTAACAGCAGCATTTTGGTCAGGAGGTACTGTTAATACGATGCGACAACTTGGATTTTTTTGAGTAGTGACACAAAGAATTTCCTGGTCATTTTGAACTCCAGTTTGCAATTCCAAAAGACCATCAGGTCTATATAATTCTAAACGCTCACTAATTTCTTGACAACGACGAGATGCGGTCCAACCACCCCCCAGTTGTCCTGGAACCGCCCAGGGATATGAGCGATAACTTTGACCTTGAGGTCGATACATTACTGTCCACTCACCATTGAAAGTCTCACAAGTAAAACGCCGCTCAGGTTGATTGACAGCAGCAATAAGTAAGCTTTCAACTTGCTGGTTAGTCTCCACTGCAACTTTTGCATTAGTTGACTCCACAGCAACTGCACTGGCGCTATAAAACATGAGTAAACTGCTTAGGGAAATTATCCCTTTTAATAAATTAAACATTGGTTTGCTTTCTTTTTGTATTTTTGGGTTAATACCAAAAATACTTTTTAAATACTAATCAAACTGTTTGACCAATAGTTACTCAAAAAGTTTCTCCACAGTCATTAGTCATTAGTCCTTAGTCATTAGTCATTAGTCCTTAGTCATTAGTCATTAGTCCTTAGTCATTAGTCATTAGTCCTTAGTCCTTAGTCATTAGTCTTTAGTCATTAGCTAAAGGTTATGGTATTTTAAGAAAAATTAAGAAGTTTTTAGAATACATACTAAGGACGATCAGACTAATGACTAATAACTAATGACTAATGACTAATGACTTTAGTATCAAGCTAAAATTTTTAGTAATAAGAGGATAACAACCAACAGCTTCTAAGGAAAATCAAAATGGGAAAAAAAAGAGATATTGCTTCTAGGAAACATGACTTGAAAAAATCTCAAAAAAGAGGAAAAAAAAGAGATATTGCTTCTAGGAAACATGACTTGAAAAAATCTCATCAAGGAACCATTTTTCTGACTGCCAAAGCCTTATCTTTAGTCAAACAAATGGCAAAAAAAACTTCATTGTCAAAATCTGTACTGGTAGAGCAAATTGTTACGGGTTCCATGGCGATCGCCAGTTCCCATGCAGATACAACTATCAAGTTAAATCACACACAAGAGTCATCTACTGATGGGGAGCAAACCAATATTGAGATTATAGCTGGCAATCAAACTATTTTCAAAGAAGAGTTAGAAAATGTTCAAAAAGAGTTAGCAGAAGCCAAATATGATAGTGAACAACAAAGAGAAACTTATGAAAGTTTGAACAAAAAATTACAGGAAGAACTTTTGATCAATGAAACTTTACAGCAACAACTCTTACAAAATCAAGCTTTAGCCAACCAAAGAGCAGCAAGTAATGTATCTTTACAGCAAAAATTACAAGATCAAGCTAATCAAATTCAAAAGTTAGAGCAACGAGTAGCTGAATTACAAAGTATAGCCACAATTGCCGAATCACAATTAAACAAATGGCGTAAATTTTAGTGTTAATACTTGACACTCCCCACCCTACTTCGTAGAGGGTGGGGATTCTTGGTTCACCGACTCACCATTAGACGACGCTCTCCCGTAGGCAATTGCCCAAGAGGGCAAGTCTCCCCAAGGGTATGTTCCGCTATGCCCTAGCGTACGTAATGCGCGTTTTAGGATCATTTTCGCGGCGTTAACATCTCTATCCTCAACAAATCCACATTTAGTACATTTATGGGTTCTAGTTGATAGAGATTTCTTTATTCTTGCACCACAATTAGAGCAATTTTGAGAGGTATATTGAGGAGGAACTGCTACAGTTACTTTTCCAAATTTCGCCCCAAAATATTCCAACCAATTACGAAAAATAGTCATTAGTCATTAGTCATTAGTCATTAGTTGTTTCTCCTTACTCATCATCATCATCATCATTAAAATTCTACATATTATATTTATACTAATGACCAATGACTAATGACCAATGACTAATGACTATTCAACTGCTTTTCAGCTTTACCGTAAAATCTTGGATTTTCTACTTTATTACCATTGGAATCACCATTATTGAACAAGGGGCTTAAGCCCCTTGTTAAGCCGACATCCAAACCCACCATTTTTTCGGTTAAAGGGCTATCTATTTTTACCGAAAATTGACAATAGACATCTCCAAAATAGAAAATAAGATAGAATAGTAATGACTATATATATTATTTTAGGCGATCGCTATCATGAATAAAACATTAGAATATATTTATAAGAATCCAAAACAAACAAAAAGAATTGT
>Ga0209594_1000266_pt1 | contig 36982 bp, 43 predicted proteins | sample AshMeaCrysSpring_FD_184126 | JGI IMG/M metagenome (GOLD analysis project Ga0209594, IMG submission 184126) | Groundwater microbial communities from Big Spring, Nevada to study Microbial Dark Matter (Phase II) - Ash Meadows Crystal Spring... | ecosystem: Environmental > Aquatic > Deep subsurface... | reverse complement strand
TGCTAAATGAATGTGCTAATGGTGATACTAGGTAGGCTCGGGTATCCACATAGGCTATATTAAAATAAAACAAATAAGGGTTATCCCCGTTCGCCGTAGCATTTGGAACCAAACTAGCAGAACCAAACTCATTTACATATAATGGCCCTGGATTATAATAAAATCTACGTCCCAACTGGCAAAACGGAGGATTGCTCATGGCAGATTCCCTTCGCTTATCCCATTTCCACCTTGCCCAATTAAAAGGGTATTTTCTGCCATGTCTGACCAAAAATCTCTAAAGAATGGTTCTATTTCATTTGCCGAAAAAGGCTCTTGGTAAGTCTCGAAGTCGCAAATCCTGCAAGTTGCATTTATTAGACTTAAATGATATTGCTCAGGAATAATCAAATTTGCGTTGTCTGTTACTCCAGTTAGATCATTTGGGTTTCGGTAATAAATCCATCTCCATTTATTTGCTTCGGTCCCTGGGTCTTCGATAAAAGTGAACGTTTGCCCAAAAACATCGATTCGTCCAGGCGCGTTCTCCGTTCTCTGATCCGCCCAATCTCTGTTCATTCCGTAATCGTAGTCTGGGTCAATGGTAACAGGATTGGTACCAAATATTTCTTCATCGGTAAGTTGCGTCACTCCAATAAGTTTTCGTACTGGTGTTGCTAAAGTTGCAAAAGAATAGGAAAGCGTAGAAGTTGTCGTGCTTAGCGCAGCGTACAGCTTAAACGCTTCCAAGTCTTTTTTGAAAGCCCATTTCTGGGCAATATTCAAAAAGGTTAGAATATCTGACTTGCTGACTCGGTTTTTCTGAATCTGAAATACTTTGTCAATAATATTAGAAGTATTCATTCTAACCTTTCAATTCTAACCCTGAGTCTGGTTCAACTATCAGAAAACTTCCTTCATTAAGATAACTTTTGCAAATATCAAGATTTCTCTGTGTGTAAAGAATCTCGTATTTCATAAAGTCCCCGTCACGTTCTCCGCTTACTGATAGAGCTGCTTGGTTTACATTATTCTTGATATCAAGGCAGTCCATACCGTGCATAACGGGGTTGGTTTTAACCTTGAAAAAGAAAAGAATGCTACGCCAAACCTTATGCTGGAATGAGGGCAATTTCTCACCCCCTTTCTGAACCTTAGCCATTAGTTAAATTCCCCTTCGACATCGGCATAGACCGTTATCGAAGCATCACCCGAACCACTAGCGTGCGAGCGAAATCCCACCACCACTTGAGTTGCGGTAACTGAGGAAATGCCCTTAGAAAGAACCATTCCATAGCTAGAATCTGTTCCAACTTGTTTAACCTTTGGGGTGCTACGATAAGCCCTTGCAAACGTAATAGTTGCAAGGTGAGTCGTATTGGCGACCGATGTTAAAGCAAGAGTACCATCGTGCCGCTCTTCAACGCCTCTAGTTTTAACGTCTAATAATGTTGTGGTTGGCATTTTATTACTCCTTTCTTACCCTAAGTAAGAGGTTGAAGGTGTTGCGGTTAAGTACAGAAATGAAGTTTCATTAGTAGGAATAGTGGAATCTGTGCTGGCTCGAAAATCAGGACGTTGAACGCCCAATTTGGCCATAATCGCCATATCCTTGGTGAAATCATAATCTGTACTGGTCTTTTTCATGATCTTAGGCAACATAGGAAAAGCGTTAACTAAAGCCTTATCGCCTAAAAGTTGCGCTACCTCACAAGTTCCTGTAGCCGCTCCTGCTCCATGTCCAACACGAGTCGGGTCTGCATTTACGCCGTAATCTGGTTGGAAGTAATCGAAACGACTTCCAGCGGTTAAGCTATGATCGTAAACTGGAGCATATTGGTCAACAACAACCAAAACGCCTCCCCAACATCCGATAATTCCAGTTAATGCACGATTTTCCATGCCTCGGTCATCGCCTTGACGAGCACGATCAACCATTCCTGTAATGGCGGTTGAATCTTGCCCAATCTGGTAAGCTTGAATCGGCGAAACCATTAAAATCCAGTTTACTTCCTGGCCTTTATAGTTCCACTTTAAAGGACGAATTCTACGGCTGGCGATGTGCGAAACCTCAAAAACCTTAGCGATGGTCATTCCCGATGTTGCGGAAAGCGCGCCAGCTGCGGTATTGATGTTTCCGTCATAAGTAGCCGTGGTGTTGTTCCAAGTCACGAAATCCGTGTTTCCAGTAACTAACACTCTTGGATGTATAGCCTTTGCTACAGGAGCGCTAGTGAAAGTTGAACCAGTCCAAAATGAAGACTCGGTCAACAAATCGTTTGCGCCTTCGCAAATTGCTCTGTGGGCTGCGAAATCGAAGTATTTTCCAAAATAAGTGTACAAAGCATCGCTGGCTTTCGCCGCTAAGTCCCAATATTCTTGTGCATCGCCATCAACGGATTCGTCGGAAACTGGCGTTGATTTCCGGAAAACGTTGTAGTATGCCGTAAAAGGCTTGAGACTTCTCTCTTCCTCGTGACCTTCTTCTTTTTGCAGACCACCACGATAACTGCTCTTGAGTTCATCGAACCATGGAATGGTAACTGAGGTTTTTCCCGTTTCCAAGGAATCGCCAACTGTCATCATACACGCCGATGGGACTTTTTTGAAATCCTTTGGATTCGCCGGTGTGGTGGTTGTGTCCGTGTAGGTTGAGAGATTAAAATAATTTGATTCTTTAACCAATTTATTAATCCCTTTTTGTTTCCAAGCCTTAACTCGGAGTTCGGTCGATAACGCTGATGCGCCCATTGTTTAACCTTTCTGTTATTCCAGTTGCGCCCTTATGGCTGCTGGGATTTTGTTTAAGTCTAAATCACCGTAGGAGTCTAGCCATTTACTTGGTATCGGTTTATTGCCCTTTACCATAGCGTTGACATCTTCGATGGTATAGTTTGTTTCTGTTTTTGTTCCGCTCGCCGCTGGCGTGATGGACCTTTTTGCGTTCTGAATTTTTTGGACACCACGTTGTTCTGCGCCTAATAGTTTCCCTTGCATTTTCTCAAAAGCAATGGTTCTAGCTGCGATCTCAAAGGCTTTCTTATAGTCGTCAATTCCAAGCTCTTTAGCTTTTTCAAAGATTTCTACTAAAGGTTTAGCCCTTGGGTCAATCGGGTCTCCGTCGTGACCTTTCCAGTAGTCGTCCATCAATTCCTGAACTGTTCCAGATTTTGGGAGGAAATATTCCCTAAATTCAGGCCTGCCAGCGATTGTCGCCAATTCAGTTTTAATATCCTGTCTGGCTGCGTTCCTCATGGCTTCACGCGATTGCTTCCGATAAAATTCGCTAGCCTCTTGACTGGACTGGTAAACCTCGGAAAGCTGCTGTTGCAATGTCTCCACTTGGTTTTTCAAACTACCAATTATTCGGTTAACTTTTCGTCCTGCATCTGGGCTAATGAATTCATCTTCATCAATAATTTGGTCAAAATCACCTTGTGGCAATTGGCTTAAAATCTGTTTATTCTGACCCAACACAGTTTGGAGATATTCGATCGCCTCTGGTCGTGCAGACTGTAAATCTTTCAGCCATTGTTGGTGGTTTTGCGCTTTTTTACTCAAATCATGGTGCTGCTGCTCAAGTTGTTTATACGCTTGTGCGTCCCTAGAACCAATAAATCTCTTCAATTCTTTAATCTTTGAGGCAAGCTCTTCTAGGCTTTTAGCTCCAACTTCCTTCAAAGCGTCCTGTACGGGGTCACTTTTAGGCTGTTGTTGCTCTTTTGGCTCTTCCGTTGTGGGTTCCTCTGGGTCTAGTTCACCAGACTCATATTTTTCCACTAAGGCTAAGTCCTCATCTGTTAAATGGCCCTCTTTATTCTTGAGCAATTCACTCAATCGCTGGCCGTCTGATTTCGCATCGCTTTTTTCAGGTTGGGCTTGGTCGCCTCCTTCAAAGTTTTGCTCGGATTCGGTCGGCTTGCCGAATTCAAAATCACTTGTAGCATCCATTGCAGCGGTAGTGCTTGCCGAATCTGGGGCACCTCCATCTCCAACGTCTACGCTATCTGGTGACCGTAAAATTTTAAGTAATTGATTCATTAATATCCGCCTATTGGTTGGGATGCCCCACTAACTCAGACTGGGGAATTGTCTGGCTGGCTAATCCAGCTTGCTTGTTCATAAATTGTCGAATTAGCTCATCTTGGTCTGGCTGCGCCCCTCTTTGGGTGGGTGCTTGCTCCGCCTCTGTCTGCGCTATTTGTTGAGCTTGCTGAGTCTGGTCAAGCTCTTGCTGTTGCTGCTCGTTCTGCATTTGCTGTTGTTTCTGCTGCTTTAGAACAGTTGACCATTCTTTTACCTGAGTTTTGAAATCCTGACTTGCATCGTTTTGCTCTAGCCAATACATAGTTAGCATTGTTAGAAGAACGGGGTCTTGCGCAGCCGATCCCGATTGCATTAAAGCCTGTACAATGTCAAGATTTTTCTTTCTAATACTTGGTGATTGGGTTGAGTCTTCGATCACAACGTCATAAGGCGCAGCGTTTATATCATTCCATTTAATTATATTTCCAGTTTGATAGCCGTATTCATCCGTCTCCCATTGCTCTTTATTGATTGTAAGATAATCGTTCTTACCGTCTTTTGTGATACGGATAACTTTTTCATCTGTGTAATATTGTCTCCAATAAGCGTAACGGAGCATAATTCGCATTTTCATGAACATCTTCCAGTTTGCGATTGCCTGTTGATGTTGCGTGTACGCTTGCTGCATCAATTGTTCTTGGAGTATTCCGCTTTGACCGCTTTGACTCATTCCTTTTAACGCTTTAGGAGCTGCGCTAAACTCTTCTTGAGCCATCGCTGACATCTCAACTAGTTTGTTAACATCGCTATTAAGTGGTTGCCCTTTTGGAATTTCGAATAGCGCATCACCAGCTCGTCCAGCGTTTACGCGAAATCTGCGATCGCCTTCTGAACCATATTTTTCGAATAATTTAGCATCGTTTTCCGATTTAAAAGCTGTTGGGTCGATTAAATAGCCTGGCGCACTTGAGCTATGTTTGACGTTGTGATACCAATTAGATAACATTCCGTTGGTCATTTTGTTGGGTGCAATTTGGTCATCTGTGAAGCTGTTGATAGAACCATTGAAAGATTCCGCTATAAATTCCAAGACTGGGAAAATTAATTGTCCTTCGTCTGGGAAATCTGCATCGGTCATTCTTGGCTGGCAATGATATTCCCCGTTGACGGCAAATTCAGTTTGTGACCAATAGGGGATGAGAACAGCCTGAAACAATTTTTCTACCGTTCTACTTTTTGTAGGTTTCTTGTGTTTCTGTTTGTATTCGTTCGCTTGTTCTTCGTTTTCAAAATCTACCCGTCCCTCATCGGAAACAGCGAATCGTTCGGTAACTCGCTTTTTGTAAAAGCGTTCAATTACCTTAAAAGTGCCGTCTTGCTCGTCCTTTGTTTCGTGGTCTCGATCTGTTTTTTTGTTTGTTGTCGATTGATAGTTACTTTCTTCTCTGTTCAAAGCGTATAAAGTCTCGTGCAAGTCTTCTTTATCTGGAAACATTTCGGCTATTTGGTCTGCCGTTAACCACCAGACAACGTCTACAAATGTTGCATCGTCTCTGATGATATAGTGCCTGGAACTGGGATCCCAGTACACTTGAAGCGGACTCAGATTGTCAGTCCGCATTCGATAACGCCCGTCTTCGAATGTCTGCATATAGCAAATTTGACAAGCTCTTCCTGCGCCCCATCCTGTTTGAAACGTATCGATGTCTCGATATTGATCGTTTTGTTGATTGGAATTCCAGACGTTCAACGATTCCAAAACATCAGAAAGTGGTTGATCCTCTGGTTGGAAAGGAGCGAATTTCCCTGCGTATTTGTTTTGAATAAACAGTCCTACGGCGGTTCTGAGGGCTGGGCGAACATAGTTATAAACGATTGGGGCTTTATTTTTTTTGCGGAAAAGCTCTTTTTCTTCTGCTGTCCATTGGTCACCGCCAATAAAATTTACTGCGGTTACAAAACGGTCGTTATCCTTTCCCCACCATTGAACAGCATGCTCGTGGGATTCGTGCATTTTTTGCGCCGAATCCATCCAGCTAGAGCCTTTTTGCATAATGTAAATATGCATTTTGCAAAATGAAAAAGTCAAGCCGTATTTTTCGCAAAATGTAAAATTAGACTATTTAAAGATTTTTTCCTTTGCAATTTGCGAAAACACAGCGTACTGAGTGCCATACTTATTAACTGTTGGCCCAGTTAAAACATACTGCGAAAGTAGTTTTATGTCGTTCCAGAGCATTCCAAGTTTAAATTTAGCATCAGGATGTGTGCTTTCCCTGTAAAGCTCGCTCGCTGTCTCTGTTTTTCCAAGAGCCTCGAACGCCATTCCTAAGTAGTAGTTTGCAGCGTTTAAATCATCTTTTTGAACATCAAAGCAGAGGCACGCATATAGCCATTTTAACGATTCGTTTGGCTTGCCGTCCATTAATTCCATACGTCCTAAAGCCATGCAATCGGTTGGGTTCAGCCCAATCTTTTCAAGCGATTGAAGTAAAAGGTCTTTATTCCTGACTCTTTTAAACGCTACTTTGTCTGGGTCGTCGTAGCCATAGTGGACAATCTTCGCTCCCACAATGTTTGCCGTTTCCCCTGGGGAAATTATCTGCTCGTGGACGCATCGTTCCCACTTCGCATACGGTTTATATAGTCTAACTTGCAGAAATGTCTCTCCTGCGTGGTTATTCTCAACCTCTAGAGCAATTTTGTCTATTTTCCCATCTTTATCTTGCTCTTCTACTTTTTGGATGTATCGCTTCAATCCTTTTTGCAGTTTTTCCGAGCAAATATCGTCTGAGTCTACCCACAAAAGCCATTCTGCGTCTATGTTCGTTTCTGTAAGTCGCTCTAAACAAGTGTTTCGTGCCCACGCAAAGTTCTGGAAAATACCTTTAAAGACGTCAATATTACCGTTGCTATAGGTCTTTACTTTCTCGAAGTTTTCTGCTGATCCGTTAAACGAAATTACGATCAAGTCGCAAAATGTGAGGCTGTCTATTGTTGCCTTTAAACTTTCTACTCCTTCGTCCCCGCAAATAATCGTAGCAACCAGGTCATGAGTTTTTTTACCCATTGCATTGCTAATTTTTCTGACTGCGTCCCCAATAACGGGGTCTCGTCCCATTGGAAGCCGCAAACTGGACATAGCCTCTTGATCAATTCGCATTCTTTTCCGTTCTCCTCTTTAATGAGATAAGCCGCATCAGCATACCAAAATCGCCCTTTTATAGCACCGCATTTCTGACATCGTGATTTAAGTTTGAACTGTTTCATATCCATTCGTTTCCTTGTAGCTCTTCTTGCTCTTCGTAAATTCCAAAATCAATGTTTTTCGAATATTTTCGTCTAGCAGGTTCGGTTATGCGGCTTCTTTTTCTTGCATAATTCCAATATGCGAATGCGTCTCCTATATCTGGGCTTCGGCCTAAATGTTCTGCTTTTCTTAAGTCTGACTTTTTGATTACTCTTAAAATTCCGTTTACCATTTGATAGGTCATCGCCAAAACTTCTTCTTGAAGTAGTGCAAAATCCTGGAAAAACGAAGTAACGTTGTCGCCTTTTAAAACTCCAGTCATTAAAAGCGATAAATCGATATTTCCTTCTTCCAAATCTTTCCGAAGCTCCCACCAAATAGCCGATCGCAAAGTGTCAAAGGCCAATGCTTTTTCTGGGTCGCGCTTATATTCATCTGGTTTATATCGCAAAGGGTCTATCTGGTCGGAAAACCCTAAGTCAATCAACGCAGTCCAGACTCCTGAGCCTGGCCCAACGGAATCAACGCAACCGAAGGTTTCATATCGTCCGTATTTATCGAATATCTCGCTTAACTTTACTGCGGCGACTCCATGCGGCAAATACGGCCAGGTTTCGCCATAGAACGGTTGATTTCCATTTCCGATAATCAAGCAACATTTGTCCGCCCCCATTTCTGCGTAGTCAAAGCCAAAGGTCGTCATTCCTGGAACGTGAGCTACATCACCGTTTATTGCCCTTTCCCACCATTTAGCACTTATTAGCTGATTTGGTTTATCGGATTGCTCCCATTTCCCATATTTGAGTGCTTGTTTTTTATCCTCTGGGAGCTGCTCCAGCATTGCTTCATAGTTTTTGTCTAAAGCAGTATTTTCTTTGCGTATACATGGTATCCATTGGCGGCTAATCGCCCCTTGTGTGCCCGCTGGGACTCGAACATCTTTGTTATTCCTTGTTAAAAACCAACCGATTTCATACGGTTTGAGTCTATCAATAAATCTGCTTTTATACGCTAAAAGATGTTCTCCGTCCGGGTTCCCCGTGGATCGAATGTATCGGAGTATACCTCTATTGGTTCCCCTTAACCTACTGAAAAGATATGTATACGCTAATACTGGAAACTGCGGTAATTCATCAAATGCGATGAAGTCGTATTGCGCCCCTTGATGATCGTAAATGTCTTTTATATGGTTCAAATGGTTAAACTTGACTAATGCTCCGCTTGGGAATAGAAAAGAATGGTTTTGCTGCGAATATTCCGCTCCCAAAGGCTTGTAAATTTGCATTGCTTCGCCTATTAAATGTTGCAAGTCTGGATAACTTCTGCGAAAAATCACTGCTTTATACGCTGCCTCTTTATAATATCTAAGCGCATCTAGGATAAGGCAAAAACTTTTCCCCCCCCCTGCTTCTCCCCCATAAAAGCACTCTGTTGCCGAGCTTTGCAGAAAATCTTCTTGAGAGCCTGGGAACGGCTTGATTATCGCTGTCATTTTTTAGCAGGGATATAAATCTGCAATGTATTTTTCAATCCTCCCGAATGCTCAATTTCTTGACGATCGGTCCATCTACCGACATTTTTTAGAGCAAAGATTCCAAATGCTGGCGGTATCTCCCCTCCTGCGGTCGCCTCGGCAAGGTTCGAAGCCAAAGAAGAGCGTGCAAACTTAAGAGCTTCGCTGAACCTAGAATTTTTTTCTGCCAATTCTGAGAGTTTTTGAGGGTAAGTTCCATTTTGCTTGCAAAATGATTCTAAATAGCAAGACGTATGAAGCATTGCCCATTTGATTAGTTTTTCTGCAAAGTCCGCGATCTTTTCTTCATCCCATTCTGGTGGCCGCCCGCCTAATTTCCCGTTCTCTGCTGCCCATGGCTGAGATCTAAATGGTTTTTTAGGCTTATCTGCGTTTTTTTTTGACTGCTTTGTATGGTCCATTTGCATTATTTAATATTTTTTGATTTTTTCCGCAAGAGCTTTATTCCTATCCTTTAATTGCTCTACAGGAAGATATTCAATATCATCTACGCTATATCTTGGCGGCCTGTTAAGCGGAATCGGTTTTCCTTCCATTGCGGCTTTCCTGTTGGAAGCAAAATCGCTCCATCGTTTTTTCGGTTTTGTATCGTCTGTTTTTTGTCTTCTATCGGCGAAGATTCGATTTATATTGTTCATTTTTCTAATTTATTTTGATTTGATTCTTTTTTTTGTCTCATTTTTGTAACGCATTGATAGAATTTTTCTAAAAACGCCATGTTTGTAACAATTGTGTAATCCACACTAAAATTAGTTTCGAGTTAGCAACTATTAGACTATATTTATAACATGAAGATGCCTCAATGTTGGGGTGGAAGAAAGGAAATGAAATGAAGAGCAACATGATTGATTACTTGAGGAAAAATATGAGGGAAAAGGAGTAAAAAATGAATATAAATTTTAAAAAATGCCCAACCTGTGGGGCACAGTCAAAACTAATACGAGGGGTTTGTAAAAAATGCGATGAGTATTTCCTGAAATTAAGGCTAAAATCTGAAGAAACGGCCTTATTAAAGAAAGAGGAAAAATGATAAATTTAATGCTGGTATGTTCATTGACATACGAGCAGGCTCTAGCGGTAATATTTTTTTTACGAAAAAAGAAACGAGAAACCCGTAGGGCAACTGATCAAAAAAAAACAATGAATAGTCATAATATCCGCGCGTTTTTCTCAATGCCTATCACGCAAGAAATGAGAGATTTATTTCATAGTCTCATTGATTCAGATATTCAAGCTTTAAAGGATAATATTCTTTCCAGAAAGGGGGAAAATGAAATACTCGATGGTTATTAAAAATTCTCATGGGGGCGAAAATATCTTGAGAATAAGTCTCAATAAATCAAAAAAAGTCGCAACCTCAGAAAATATTGCTATCTCATCGATAGTTTGCGGTTGCGGTTGCAAACTTGATTTTTTTCATGAAAAAAAACCGATTGCCAATATTTTTATGATAGCAAATTCATTCGTTTACGAGGTGCCGTCGTGAAATATATCACTGTTTCGGAAAAAGCAAAAGAACTAGCAATTTCTGCCCAATTAGTTAGGAGATGGGCAAAACTTGCCCGATGGGAAAACTGCCAAAAGTTCGGGTCGTCGTGGTTAATCCCAGCTGGCGCAATTCCAAAAAAGAAATTTTCAAGGAAAGCAGGCAAACGCGAGGGGGGAAAATGAGCATAGACGAAATCGCAAAAAGAATTAAACTTGAGGATTTTGAAATCTTAGCTATCCGAGACTGGTCAATCGATAGCGGAAAATCTGAAGAAGAGTGTGTTCGTGCGTGGAGGCGTGGAGCTGCGATCGGCTGGAAAATAGAATCTCTTAATGAAATCGAGAACATTTTGTCAACAGTTTCAGCCTAATTTTAGCCCTCACCAGACTTCACGGCTGGCTAAATGCGAATTTCTAATTTTTTCCTGAATTTTCTTTATTCTTAGCCTTGCTCCTTCTTTGGATATTCCATTTTGCTCACCGATCTCGCTGAGCGTTCGTTTCTCTACTCCAATTCCAAAAAACTGCTTTAGATGTAGTTTTTCATTCGATGTTAGATTTTTAAGCAACAACTCTACATCTAACCCCAAATCGTCTTCTATCTCATTTTCTGCAAATTTAGATTCCCCATCGCCCCATTCTATATTTTCTGTTTTTCTTGCATTTTTCAGCATATTCATGCTTTCTTTATTATTCTTTGAAGCCTTCGAAAAAGCACTCATCGCTATTTGAGCTGGCAGCTTGACAGTCGTATCGCTCTGAATATATCGCATAATTCTAGCGCGAATATGCCAAATTGCGTACGTTATGAAGGATACTCCAATATTTGAATTAAATTTTAGAGCGGCTGCACAGATAGCTATTTTCCCCTCGGAAACGCAATCTTTTATATTGCTGCTGTTCGCATATTTTCGCGAAACATTCCACAAATGCCCTTCGTTTGCTTTTATTATTTGTCCAAGAATTTTGGAGCATTTTGTTTTTTGATATTCGCAAACCATTTCGTTAATTTGATTCATTTTTTATTTCCTTTATTTTTAGTTGATAATATTCGATTAGCTGCTTTTGATTGACTCTTCCTAATTTCGACGTATTAAGCAATATTTCAGCGATCCCCTCTCCAAACTTATTATTTATTGCGCGCCCATGCTCGTATTGTTTCCCTGATAAAAACCTGTTGCATTTCTTGCATTGAGCGTTCGCGTTTCTTTCGTCCCATCTGGTGGTTATTTTATTCCTGCTAATAAAGTGACCACAATCACAATTGTTATAAACGATTACTTTATCACACGTAATGCAACGCCCATATCCATTTCTTGTGTCTCGAAGGCGTATATATTCGCTGAAAAGTCTGTCAAGTTTATTTTTTAGGTAGTTTGATGAAACTTTTTTTATTTTCGGAATATTTTTCCATTGCCAGTTCATTTTCGCTCCTTCCGCTTTTAATTCTTATTGTCTTGCTTTTCGTTGCGTTGACTGTATCTGTCTGTTGCCCATTGGCAATAATTTGTATATGATTTGACATTTTTGACCTGCCTAGGGCTGCAAGACGAAAAGTTTATGCAAGTTTCGCATCCAGAGTGGATTTTCTTTGCGAATTTACGATCGGGCAATTCCATAATTGGCTAAGACTTAGCCCCAATTGGCATGTTTTTTATTTCATCCTTCTCAAAAACATTTCTCATGGTTTTAAAAAGCTCTACCACCGCCCAATTCTTAAAATTTACTAACATAACTATAAATTACAACATGCACTATATGAATTGTCACGCGCGCGTATTGGTTGCGTGAATACCACATCTAACTCTAATTTCTGCCATTATTTCCGCTAGGTTAGCTTTGGATATTTTTACCTTAGGGTTTCCCAATAATCTGCAAATAATTGCAAGATCGATTTTCTGCTCGTGTGCGCTGTCTATGATTTGCGAATCGGTCATTTTGCCCTCTTTATTTTCTAAATTTTGCCACTTCTATGGGATTAAAAACGTCTTCCATTCATCGCTTTCGCTCAATATTTCAAATCCTCTCCAATCTTCATTAAAAATTATTGGGAGCTCGCCAAGTCGCCCCATTACTCCATGCTTTACTTTTGCAATGGTTAAAACACTTTCGTTTTTTTTTGCATCCCTCCATATTGTCAACCCATTATCTGCTTTATTGTAAAATTGTGCACTTCCAGCAATATCAAAAAGATTAGGTTTTGGGTATTCACCATCTTTTCCTCTTTGCATTTTTACTGGGTGCGCAACGAGAAAAACACTAGTCTGTTTGTTTCTCGCTACTTTTTTTAAGTCCATTAAATATTTTCTTATATATTCAGTTTCCGTATCATTTTTATCTCGAACAACATCAAGTTCATTCCAAGGATCAATCAATATTCCGTTGTAATCGTTATTTTGCATTTCGTCTTTTAGCTGTTCTGGCGTTACCGTCTCTTCTGTCTCTATAATTTTAAAATGCTCATGAAACCACTCGGACTCTCGCTCGAATTCTTCTTTTGAAATATATTTCCCAAACGTCCTTCGCTTTAGCTTTTTGCTTATCATTCTGTGCTTGATCATACCCTGCGGCCAAGTTTCTGGAATAAACAAAAGCCATTTCCAATCATATTGAATCGACAAATTTACAATCATCAATTCCGCAAGTTCAGATTTTCCGCTATTTGGTGTTCCAGTTATGATCGTTAATTGTCCAGGCAAAAGTTTTAGATGTTCGTCCATTTCTTTTCCCATGGAAAGCGATAGTCCTTTTGGATAGCCTTTTTCCCATATTTCCAGCGCGCTTTCATCAAGATTTTCTTTAGGTATAAAAATTAATTCTTTCCCTTCGGGTTCTTTTATTATTAATTTTATTTCTGGTTCGTGAAGTATGGCATTTTCCACGCATTGCGCTACCGTTAATGCAGCGTTTTCTATCTTTAAAAGACATTCTTGCGCGTCTTTGCATGGCAATTCTACTCGATAAAATTTCCCATTCCACTTTTTAAGGAATATTTTTACCATTTCTTCCCCTGCTTTATCCATGTCTGCAAAAAGATTTATGCGCTTAAATTTGTTTTTCATTAAAAAATCGTGCATTTCGTAGGTGTATGAGTTTGCGCCAGCAGGCACAGAAACGCAGTTTTCAAATCCCATCCATGCCAACGCCATTGCATCTTTTTCTCCTTCTGCAATGTTTAAAACTTCGTTTCCTTCTACTAAATGCTGGCCGAAAAATGGTTGAGCAGTTTTAGGCTCTTGCTGAAACGTCTTTTCCGAGTCTGAGTTTAGGCGATAGTTGAAACCAGCGATTTCTCCAGTTTCGAAAATTCGAGGGAATGCGATCCACTCCCTGTCAAATCTTTTGACTAGAGAAACCCCATATTTTGTAAGAATTTCAAATGGTATTCCTTCAAGGGCCCTAACGTGGCCAAGAAGCCATTTTTGGGTCTTACCCCTCTCAATGTATGGCCTGAATGTTTTCTGGTCTAATTTAGCCCTTTCTGGCCTCTCAAATGGAGATTTTCCGTAGTGCTTCATCAGCGAGTAAAGATTCCCCGTCCATCCGCATTTATTCCTGTGGTGACAAATCGCCGCTGTTGTGTCTGCGCTCATGTAAAATTTGTCCGATTTTCCACAAGATGGGCATGGAAATCGCACTTGATTGTTTGTGATTTTATACGAAATCCCCATCTCCCCTAAGAATCGAATTAACGACTCTCTGTCGTTTTCGTAGTTTTTCACTTCCAAATCCTTTCCGATTCTGCAAATGGAATTTCAATTTTTTGGCTAGTTATCTTTTGAACCAGTTTTAATTTGTTTTCTTCTTTCATCAAATCGTCGCGCACTTGACCAAAATGAATTGAAGCGAAGTTGTGCGGGTTTGCTCTCGTCAATCCAGGACGGACAAGGTCCCATCCGTGCCAAACAGCCCATATCGCGAATGGCGTCGCACCTATGTTTTCCAAGTCGCGTACAACCCTCCCCATTTCGCTTCCTCCTGGGCAAAAATTCCAGTAAACTTTGACTGCTTCCCAAATTTTATTTTTTTTAGTTTCTTTTTTTTGTCTTTCTGTCTTTGAAATTTCACCAGTCAACCCTTCGTCCGAATCTTGTTCGGACAAATCTTTCTTTACATTCTTTACATTCTTTACATTCTTGTTTGTGGTTAGTTGCTGGTTAGTTGCTGGTTGGCTGCTGGTTAGTTGTTGGTTGATTTGTTGGTTAGAATCTTCGTCTAATTGATACTTTTTCCATGAAATTATCGTAAAAATAGTATATTTGTTGGTTGATTTGCTGGTTAATTCGTTGGTTGATTTTAGCCTGTTTATGCACGTCCGTATCGATTGCTCTCCGATACCTGTTTCTAGGCTCATCGCATCTCTGCCAGAGACAAATTGGCCAGGCAATATTTCAATCCCCTGCCATTTTTTAGTAGCGTGGTTTGCTTTCATTAAGCAATATATCCAAAAATGCACCATGTTTGGAGTTTTGAACCACTCCCAATCTATTAAAGCTCTATGAAGCTTCAGCCATCCAGCATCAGACATCTGCAAATTTTCCAATTTGTTTTCTAAAAAACTCCATAATCTTAAATGAGTTTTCTTTTGTAAATTCAATATTTCCCGTCTGCTATTTCTGTGACGGCTATGCAGCCGTCAACATCTATTTGAATTTCGATTTTTGAAGATTCGCTTCTCACTTCTAAAGTGTTCATTTTTTACCTCAAAATGAGGCAACACCCAATAAACGGAGATTTTCAATTGAAGTCAACTGGTGAGAATTTTATCTATTGAGTGTTGCCAAGTTCATTATAATCTCCGCGCTGCTTCTCACTGCAGCGGTCTTCCGACCATATAAATTTAAATTGTAAACAAAAAGAAGTCAAGCAAAATTATTTAATCACCAGATTAAACCTAGTTTCTAAAGTCGCTCCAGGAATTTCCTTGCCTGCTTTTAAAGCATCTTTGATTTCCTGTTTTAAAAGCTCCTTTACCGTCCTAAAATACAACTTTGGAATCAGCTTCTCGGCTACTATTTGAACGGCTTGACTTTTTCTCCAGCCAATCGCCGCCCATGGACATGATAGCTTTTCCCCTTCTTCTAAATTAGTTTTAAGCCAATCAGTTAATCTTTCGGCCTTCGCTTCAAGCGCTCTCCTTCTATCAGCGAGTAATTTTTCTTGTGCCTTTATAGCCGATGATTCTGCCTCAATTTCTTTAATGTATCCAGCCAAATTAAGAACCTTCTGCTCGCGAGCTAGTTTTAGACCGTTAAGTTCTTCCTCTAAAGCGCTTGAAATCTCTCCGTCATTTTCTTGGGCGAAGAATTCCATTCGTTTAATCGCCTCTCGAAATTCTACATTTAATTCAAATAGATTCATCATTACCTCCATAAACAAAAAATACCACTCTTTTTGAGTGGCATCGTCATAACATTGTCATAGTGTTGTGTCATTCACGTGTTAAAATGGGAGGTCGTCATCCATTCCTTGCTTATTGGGGACTCTCTCATTTTTTGTTTGTGGCCCATTTTCAACCCTTCTCGGCACAGAAATTTTACCTGAAAAAAACATTTGGCCGCCACTTCCTGAAAACTTTTCCCAAAGAGCTATTTCAAGCTCCTCGCCATTTAAACCTAAAACGCGCCCTTTATATTTTGGTGCGTTTGCCGACTCCGATTTGTTGTAAAATAGTACAACATCTCCAGGTTTTCTCTCGTATGCCATTATGCTTTCTCCTTCATTCCGTGAACTGATAGTAGTTCAGAGCCATATTTACTTGGCTGGGTCACAAATTCCACTTTAGTTTTCCACGTCATTGCCTGACGGCAATGCGCTGCGATTGCTTTGTCAAACGTAATTAAAACTGCATTCTCTGTCGCTATTTTAAATAATGTCCACGCCCCTTTAGCGTTTGTGCCAGTTTTTTCTTCAACGGCATTAACGAATCCAACGAAAGTCCCCATATCGCGCTGTGATTTCGTCTGCCATGGTTTTGCACCACCTGGCGCAGGGTCCGATTTCTCTGGTAGTTTGTAATTTTCGTCTCGATATTTAGAGCCGTCATAGTTTCCAAAATAAACTTCTGCGCCTACGCCTAGTGCTTTCATCGCTACGCTTAACGCATCGGTCACCGCCATCTTGTAACCTTCATCTGAGGCTCGTAAACCTTCGCGTTCTTTGCTTAAAAGTTTGCTTCCTCCAATTCCTGGTATACGTGATTCTCCAATTATTAGAGTAACCATCGCGAAACACAAAATCTCATCCCCTATCGCCTCGTTCCATATTTTGTCAATAGCGTATGTCCATCGGTCGCCGCACCGCCCAAAATTCTCAGTCATGGTCTTCAACCGCCATTGTGGGTTAATATCGGTCATGCCTTGCAGTCTTCCGCCCTTTATCTGCTTTAGATATTCTTTAGGCGGTCGGGAAACTTTATCCCATAATTCTAAATTTTCGCTCATTTTTACCTCCAACCATAATTTAACATAACCAAAAAACAGAATTATCATAGAATATTCACAGAATTGTATTTTCTTTGGTTACAAAAACATTGCGCAATCGTGACAAATATAGACTCGCTTTAATTATAAATATTCACTCATGAAAAATTATATGAGAAATTTGATACAAGATATAGATATAAAGATTCTCACCTGGCTTTCCTCCAAAAGACAAGTTTCTTCGCTAGAAGCGTTGTTGCGCTGTGAAATCGAACGGTCTGAGTATTGGCGGAAAAACGCCGTGCGGTGGCATCGCGAATTTGAGAAATTTTACAACTTATTGCAGCAGGAAAGAAAAGGAAAATGAAGCATTCAGATTTCGATTTTGTGCTAGATATAATATTAGCGCAAATAAAGGTTTTACTTTCCAACAAAGCAAAAGAATACGCAAGCGATAGCGATAGATTCCATAATTTTGTAGAGGCAGCTAGACAGGATAATATTTCAGTTTTGGAAGCAATGAGGGGTATGGACTTGAAACATAGAATTTCAATTCATGATATTTTAGAGAGCGCTAAAGAGACGGGAAAATTACCAGAAATCGCCATTGCTAAAGAAAAATACATTGACCATATTAATTATATGCTATTAGAGCTTATTTATATATTAAATGAGAAAGAACAAGAAATCTTGTCTTTTTAAGTTGAATAAATTTTTTGTCGATTTGTTTGTCAATGAAGTGAGGTGTTAATATTTCATTTACTGATGAAGATAAAACGGAGAAACCGCCTTCAAAACCCAAATCCATTCCACCACAACCAGAAAAGAGAGAAAGGACATTTAATATTATCTTCCATAGTCATTAATGAAAGTGACTTATGTACTTTACCATGTTCAATATTAGTAAACCAAATGCCCCCACTCAAATTTACTATTTCTTTGCCTTCGCTATTTATTTTAATATCCTTTTCTTTAAACGTGTGCCGTGTTACGACGTGGACAGCGTTGGAAAACGTGACGGAGTTTTGCGACATGACACGTTTTCTTCAAACGCTGGACATGTGCCCGTAGGGCGAGTGCTTTGTATACCTGCGCCAAGCAACTTCTATGAAGGCGAGTGGCCTACCTTTTTCACAAGAAGTACCATCTTTTTCGATAACAAAATCAAGGTCGTGTGAATTACCGTATTTGTCAATCCATGAAACTTTCTTCCCTTCTCTCGCACTGCCTCGGTTTCCTTTTGAATCAAGATAGTAGTGGTGTTTTCTGCAAAACTCCGATAGAATCGGTTTTACAATTTCTTCCAATAAATTACCGATGACCTGTCCGAAAAGATGTGACGGTGATTCTGCCATTAATCATCCCCTAATCCAAAGTCGCCCTTCTTGTAAAGGAACTCGGTGTTTGCGGTTTTTCCATTTTATATTTCTATCTCTTATTTTATCAAAGTCGCAGGAAATAAATCCCGCATTAATGGCAAGGGCTGAAAACCATTTATCCGCTGGTGCATAGATTCCGTATGGTGCGGAATCGTCAATCACAAAACACATTAATGAATCTTTTTTCATGATTTTTCGCAATGCAATGAATGTTTTGGCGATATCCAAATAATATGCTGCAATCATGGTGTGGTAAGTTTTTTTGCCACCTTTTGACAATCTAATTATGGAGAGTTCCTCACATACAGAAGACAGTTCAGGTTTAATGGGGTCTATTTCTGGGGAGTTAAGTAGATTGTCAAGCGTAAGTCTTTCAGCCGCTGAATGTTGTGAACACGAACGAATCAAATATTTACGGATTTTATCCTGCAAGCCAGCCCATCCATTGAGTTCTCCCCAAAAGAGAAGTTCAAGACGTGTTGCATCAGCATAATCATAATTATTGGGGTAAGGTGGTGATGTGATTAATGCGTCAAATTCATAGCTTCCGAATGGTAATATTTCGCGTGCATCATGCTTAAGCAGAGTTGAATGGGTGTGGACAAACGAAGATTGAGCACAAAGCATGTCTTCTGACATTTGGTTAACTTTTAATGAAAATGCATCGAAAGCGTCAATGACATTACTCTTGGGTTTATTTGGTAAGATATATTGCCATTGGGCTGTTCCGGCTGTACTTGTGATTCTTAGGATACTTGTTATTGCAAGCCACAAAAGTTCAAATTCTGGAGAATCGTCATTGTACTTAAAAAATGCGTCACGAAGAGATTCTAATTTTGATAAATTCTCAAGAGTATAGCATTTGGAAAGTAGTGGGACCGCTTTTAATTTGGATTCAACAGGATTCTTTTTGGCAAAATTGAGAAGTTTTATTGACAATTTGCAGAATAAATCAATATTGGCATTCCAGCGGAGTTTCGCAGTGGCGATTCTACTTACAAACGGATGCGATTCAAAACCAACGGAATTAATGCCAAGGGCGTCAGCACATACCAATACTGTTCCTGAACCAGCAAAAGGGTCGAGAACATAGCAAGAACTGTTTAATTTCATTCGCCGCAAAGTTCTTTCAACCCATTCTGCCGAAAATCCTGCTGAATAACGATACCAACGATGAATTGGCAATTTCATATTGTCGGTAAAAGTGCCTTCGCGCTCTCTAACCAACTCGGGGGCCTCATTTTTGGTTTCGTCGGGTAAAAGCAAAGGCAAAGTTGTCTGGTATGCTACGCTCAAAAGTATCTCCAAGTCGTTGATTTTTATAGCCTATTACTCATTTCAGCAAATATGCTTCATAAAATACCTAATTGAACGGGTAAAATCCTCATACTATTTTACACCGCCGCCTCTTTGTTTTGAACGGGGGCTGTCTTCGTCTTTTTCATGCTCTTTTCTTTCTCCCCGCCGCCGACTATAATCCATTCTTGCCCGGTTTATTGCGCCTAACGTCGTGGCCAACAGTTGATCGTGCGGCTTTGCGCATGTCAACTTTGGCCTGTTGTTTGTCTGTATGTAAAGCACCTACTACAGCTACTGTTCTTCGGCGGCGGTTTTTTTGTATTTCTTCCCTGGCATTCCAGCCCCCGTTTCGCCTTTTTTTATGCAGTTTTATTTGGTTGAGGAATTAAATATTACAAGGCTATTCCAATCAATACGACCACTATCGTCACAAAAAGTATTTGCAAATTCTTTTGTGAATTTATTAATCATTTGTGAGTATGACTCAAGAAAAGCTTCATTTTTTTCTTTTGCTTTATAACCAAGCGGTTCAATGATCTCAGTGTATAATGTGGAATTACCAGAAATAAATTCCCAAAATTTCTACCCACAATATTTAAAGTACTCACCTTTGTCTGGCTTATTATCACGACCATAACAACAACCATTTACTGCAAAAATATTTAATTGTGAATTACTAGTCCTAAGAGCCTTTTTTGCTGTCTTAAAGTCACTTTTCATTTTAGCTATTTGGGAGCTGTTCCCCCAATTTGGTCCAGACTTAATTGTTACAATATTCCTTACTTTATCATTATCGAATTCAAGGTCAATACCAGTAATTCCAGATTTCCGCCCCCCAAACACTTTCCCATTAATAAAAATCGAAAGGCCTTCAAGCCAATCCCCAAAAATGCCCTCTTCACTGGATGAAATATGAGCGTCAACCAAACTTTTAATGATTTGCTCAGCAGTAAGAACATATTTGGCTTTAAACAAGTATGGATTTTTTCGTTTTAGAACCTGTTTTAATTTTAAACCGTCAAGGCTTTGAATCCTTTTTTTATGAAAAGTTCCGATATTTTCTTCAACGTACAGCGTAACGTCTTTTAGGTTTAGGTTTTTCATATTTTCCTTTTGGTTCGAGAAGGTAGAGTTCCACTGGTGGTAATTGACTTTTAACAATATCATAGTAATCTTTGACAATGTCTATACCTATTGAGTTACGGCGCATTCTATTTGCTACAACCAAAGTTGTTCCTGAACCCATAAAGGGGTCTAAAACGATATCGTTTTCTTTGGTAAACAACTTAATAAACCATTCAGGAAGTTCTGCAGGAAACGCTGCACTATGGTTTTTATTGCTACATTCAGTAGCTAAATGAAGAACATTTGCTGGGTATGCTTTATCTCTTGCCAGCCAATTTGAAATGTTTTTACCAAACCCACTCCCAACTTTGGAGTTATCGCGTGTTTTATCTGTTTCGCTCAGATTTTTTAAACGAGTTTTTGCCCAATCTCCCATGGGTACCATGACATTTTCTTGGTACATATTAAAACTTTTTGATTTATTGAACTGAAGGAGACGTTCCCAAGCATCACGGAATCTATTTGGCCATTTTCCTGGGTAGCAGTTTTTTTTATGCCAGATGAATTCTTCTGTCCAAAGCCACCCTTGTTTTCGCATTTCTAAAATTAATTCCATGACATAAGTACTACGCTCACCGTTCACTACCTTTTCTTTTATGTTTAAAATGAATGTGCCACTTGGCTTTAAAACACGAAGTAACTGCTGTGTTATTGGAAGAAACCATGAGACATAGCTATCTGGATGTATTCCTCCATAAGTCCCTTTTCTTTGGTCTGCATAAGGTGGTGAAGTAACTATTAGGTCTACAGAATCAGTAGGAATTTTAAGAAGCTCTACCTTGCTGTCTCCCAAATAAATATCTGTTTTAATTTCCATTTTAGCCTTCTATTGCTTAAGCCTTTAAACGAATAAATTTACTCTAAAAATAACTATTAGACACACATGAAACTTGTTATTTTTATTCGTTTGACTCTTTCCTTTTAACGGGGGCTGTCTTCCATTTTTCTATTGTTTTTTTCTTCTGTCTTTCCGCCGCCGCCTACAATTTCCTTGTGCTTTACATATTGCAAACAACGGTTCGGCGCATGTATGCTGAAATTGCCTATAAGCAACTTCCACAAAGACTGCAATTTTTGCATACTGCGCCTGTTGTTTGCTGTTCTCCCGCACATTCCTTAGTTTTCTGCGGCGCGGTCTTTTTTCTTCCTTCAAAATTTATCGAATATCCAGTACCTTCACAAGCGCTACAAGCATAATCTTCGTATCCATCAGACACTTTTCCAGAACCACCACAATTCGAGCACTCCCTTGGCGCAAGAGTGGTGATGCAATAAGGAGCACAAGAGCCTGGGAGCGTGTTCCATATCTTCGTATCGTCCGCAAGCTCTTGACAATCTTTCCACGTCAAACCCTCGGCTATTACTTTATCGTCGCAGTGCATTATTGCGTAGTGCATTTTGTTTTCCTTCTTTGTATTCCGCGCCGCCTACAACTCCCCTGTCTTGTGCGGGAGAATTGCAAACAACTTATACTTATCTGCGTATGAGTAGTTTCTGACCCACCCAGGTTACGCCTTCGTTTAAAAAATAGTAGCCTTTTTTATTTTCTATTTCTGTTTTGCAAATCACGCCACTTCCTAAGATTTTTTGCCAGCGATAAGGTTTTTACCAGCGAGTGCCGTTGCAATACCTGTTAGCAAATCGGAAACCTTCCCTGCCCACCAGCTTAGTTGTTGAAATTCTGGAAATGTGTATTGAACAACTAAAGCTATAGCTGCAAGCGTTGTCATCACACTAAGTGGGTGCTTTTTTAGTTTTTCGAGCATCACCATCTCCTTTTTGGGCCGACATCACCATGGCAAAAAGTCTCATAAGCGTGTATTCCGCCAAACCCTACGCTTTGCATTGCAAGATAAATTTCCTTGGGTTTTGTGCGCGCTGCTCTACAGTCTATGGCCATGCCTTTTAAGTGTGTGCTTGCTGGCTTTCCGCTAACTTCTTTGTTGTGTTTTTCGCACCTAAACCCAGAATTACAAAATAATTCTTCACCCAAAAGCACTTCCAGTTTTTCAACTTTTTCCTTTAGAATTGGATTTGGGGCTCCCTTACCGCAACATTTGCAGCTAAATTTAGTCCAGTCCATGCCACACCTTTTTTTACGGCCCTTTGCAAGGGGCCATCCCTGCTCGCCAAAGCCTCCCGCATTTACGGGAAGTGGTAGAATCGCTTGAGTCATAAGGTTCATCACCGCCGATACTCCGCATAGTGCGCCAAAGCTCGCTATCGATATCTCTAAAGCTACCGCTTATGGTCGTCCCCACACCGAATAAAGGACTAGTCTTAAGAATGTGAACGCTATCACTTTTAAGTTTGATATCCGTGATACTTAAAAGGCTGTTCGCCCCTGGTGCAGTACCGTCATAACTTGAATTATAATTTCCTCCAGCTATTAAGGCTGAAAAGGCAGGTTGCGGGCTTGATTTTTCTGTTACAACTGCAACGTTAGTGGGTAGTGCTTCCGTTATCCCTTGCTTAAATCCTATCACGGTTACATTATTTAAGGCTATGGGTGCGTAGACCCCAGACTTCGTGCTAGAGCCAGTACTGCATCGCACAACGCTATTTTGCAATATCGCTCTAGGAGTACCACCTGGCAAGGCGGAATAAGTCACGCCGTAAGCATCTACTATCGCTTTGATATAACATTTATCAACTATAACCCCTTCTACTGCTGAGTTGTATCTGACTACGTATTGACTGCTGTTTCCTTGCGCAATTGTTAAGCAACATACCCTAGCAAAAGGGGAATTATTTATATCAACCGTATGAGTTGTTGAGTTATAAATTTCGACCTTACTGTAGCCTAGACTGCTCATAAACATCGGGTAATTTGTCGCATCCGTATTCGTTTGTCCAGTAATGACGAGCGCACCTACATACCTCCCCGCTTGAGTCACGTCACAAGTATCAATGCCGACACCTGAATAGTTTTTTGTTAAAAAATCCTCGCATTGCTGGGGTGTAAGGTAATCACCTGTCCCGTCCGCTCTAACAGTATACCTTTGGCCTGAAAAACAAAACGCTGTAAATAATAATATTAATTGCAGGATTTGCATTTTTCACCCTGTAAATAAATGCTAGACCCAAGCATTCCTCTTACAACGCCGTACGTCTTCAATTTTAATTTATCTTGCTCGCTTAGCCCGTATAGTTTTAATTTCCACCCCTCTTTTTCTTTCAAGCTGTCACTCTGAAAATAGTTTTTAGTGTCTTTCGCTTTTTTATGCCAAGAATCAGGCATCGCTAAAAGAGCGAAAAGTTTTGTAGAATCCACTAATATCGCAGGTCTTTGCGTACAGGCAAATGGGCTATAATCGTGAATACTGGCAATGGTGTAGGGAATATCATTCCCACATTGACCATCGTTAATCATCGATTTGCTAGAGTCTGTAGGGCATGGCCTAAAAAATTCATAGCAAACCAAAACGTTATCCCCTGTTCGGTGATCATTTTGATAAATTCCACTAGCCTCAACGACTGCGCCTACCCAAGGCGAAATATTTTCCGCCAAACAGACTTCTATTAAAAAGAATGATATATAAATAGATCTCATTTTTTTGCCTCCTTTACTAGTCTATAATTACCGAGAGATACTATTTTTGAATTTGTATCTTTTAGTTTATCTCTTTGAGATTTTGTAACGTCACTAAAATTAATAACGTACCTGTTACCCGAATCGTTTAGGAATTTTTCTTTTTGCCCTTTCTTCCAGACCTGCACGCTAGGTTGAAATCGGCCCCATGCTTTAGGGGAACTATCAAGGCAAACGTCTGCCCATAATTTTACATCATCAGGCCCCACAAAAAAAGTATCTTGCAAAGAATGCACTCGAAGATGTTCTCCGTGTTTTATATTTCCATCAACGCCTTTCCAAATCTCCACACAAACGCTTTCCGTGTCGCTCGAAGTTGGGGGAAACAGAATATCGGCGTTGGTCGCTGTAGCTGCTATAGAATTTTTATCTAATTTTTGCCCCTTAGCGCTCACACGCATAGCTAAAAATGTGAGCAGTATAACTATTAAAGATGCAAGGCTAAACAACGTAGCTTTTTTCCTGTTCTCTAATTCGTGCATAAACTCTCCCATCTAAATATAAGTTTTAAATCTGCTCTCGCCATACGAGCGCGCCATGAAAACTTTGAGGCGAAGCTGATAAATTTGTAATCGCTAGCGACAAAATATCCGAGGTTCCAGCTATATTTGCGCCTAACCTAAGTGCGTCATCCAAGGGAAGAGAAATCCCATCCTGTGAATTGGAAACGTAACAGATATAACCTTGCGTTCCACCAGTAATAACGGTAGCCGCGACATCGTATTCAATTGCGGAATTGGTTATCGAATTCCAGCTCGCCCCCGTCAATGTTGGGTTAACAAGCAGCCTCCAAGCGAAATTAGCAACTCCAGTCGTGAGCACAGAAACGAAAAGTGTGTTAATTGGAATATCTAAATGTGTTGATTTTTTCCTAATACTTAAAACTGGATAGATCGCCCCAGAGCCTATGGAAACGGCTATTGAACGGTCTATTCCTGTAACCCGTCCAGCTGGGGTCTGACCACCCTCAGAAACAACACTAGAGCAGATCTGCACCAAGTTACTCGCGGCTCCGCTACCATCGTTTACGATCTCATAGCGTAACGGAAGATTTGGATTGGACATATAAACCACATTAAGGCTATTAGCGTGGTTCATTTCGTGACAGTAAACGATTTCACCGCCAATCACAAAACCGAATCGAACGCGTCCGACTCCAAGCCATTCAAAGTCTATGTAAAATACTTGAGTTTTGCTGGTATCAAGCGTAATCCCGCTTTTGCCTGTTCCATCAAGTTTGTCTAGGTTCCAATTAGATTGCGAAACCGATGAATCTACTGCGCTTCCGCTAGTGTACGTTCTGCGAGCCACACTCAAAATTGAACCCGCAAGCTCGAAAAATAGTCCATTTTTCTCATCAAAATAGCCGATTCTACGTGTTATTCCTGCGGCTCCAGAGCCTAGCACTCCAGTCATTCTAATTAGCTGACTTTTCCCTGGTTGATATCCAAAACGCCTAAACGTCTGCCTAACTCTCGTTCCTGCCGCGCTTGCGCCGACTGATAGAGTTACGCTCGCTTGATTAGTGTTGTATGTTGAGCTTGTCCCAGCTCCGCTGGTTTGCTGGTCATCCCAAAATAACGGTTGAGCATCGTTGGTTAGTTTTGAATCAAACAAAGTTTCAGGCATGGAAACTCTTGCATAACCAAAAGCATCAACGCTCGCGCTGTCACCAAATTTAATTGATAGAGGATTAGGAATAGCCAAACCAGGGGCGATCATTCGTTGTACTCCCTGTTAATTTGAGAAACAATACGAGCGAATACTGCTGGTGATGTAGCTTTCTTCGCAGCGGATGAAAGCGTTCTTAACCGTTTCTCGGCCACCCCACGCTTTAATGCAGATTTTATTGCATCTTTCGCCTTCTCTGGCATCCCCTCCCACATCGCGCTCTGCCCTTTCATCGCTAAGTCTAAGTAGTCGTCTCCTGCTTTCATTTGAGTCTCAAACGCTTTCTTTAATTCTTCCCCTTGACCATAAGCTTTTTCTGCAATAATCTTTAGTCTGCTTTGCAGAGCCTTAGGAAACTCTTTTGGTAGTTCACCTTCACGCGCTAAATAGGCTACTCCGTAGGCCATCCTTTCTCGTGCCTCATCGTCCCATTCCTTCAAACCCATAGCCTTAACAAACGCTTTACGGTCGCTGTCTGGCAGTTTGTCCATGTAGTCTGCTGCGTGGTCAATTTCGTGTAATGCTGTTTCAAGGTCAGCTTCTTTACCAAACTCAATCCGTGCGCCTTTGTCTGTTTTTACGGTTGTTCCTTTGATAGTCGATTTGGATTTTTGGTATGCGATGTCTTTTGGGTTGTCCGATTTGCCTTCTGGTACCCTAGAAAGCTCTATAGATTTTTGATTTAGTAAATTAGCTCCATCTTCTCTCCCTAAATAATTAATCTTATTAGGTTTAATCTGTTCGCTGGATGGTCGGTCAAAATAAGCACTTTTGGAATGCGGCGTAGGCGACGTCGTGATCGTCATCCCACCTTCTGTCCTGAAAACTTCATCTTCGTACAAATCCTCGTCTGGGTTGTGGTCTAGACCTGCTTTTCTGTCTAATTCTCTAGCGTTGCGATATGATTGTTCGTAATCTTTATTTCCTAGGTAGCCTTCTTTAGGAAATGGAATTTCTGTATGAAACAATACATTCCCATTTTCGTCTAAAAGTTCTCCTTTGTCGTTTAGTTTAGTTTCAGGTTTAATTTCTTTGCGCTTTTTTGGCGGGAACGTTTCTGGGATAGGTTCTCCAGATTTAATTAATTCTAAAACTGCGTCATCGTTTGTCGGCTTTCCTCTTCTTTTTAAAAGCTCTTTGGCTCTCTCGAATTCTGGTGCTTTTTCATTTTTCCATTGTTTCCCCGTTTCGCCCCAATCTCTTTCTGGAAGCGATTCAAATGTTTGAACCTGGTCAAAGTCTTCGTTACGTCCGCTTCTTCGGTAGTAAGCTCGTAGATCGGCAATTTCGTTTTCTGGTATACCTTTTTTTCGAAGGACATCGAATAATTGTTCGCGTTCAGCTACGCCTTTGCCTTGTATTCTTTTTCCCATCCAGTTTAAAAGCCTTGCTGTTGCAGGACTCTTCAACGCTGCATCCGCGACCATTCCTACAGCCGCCCCCTTTACGCCTCCTAATACTCCCCCCAATCCTCCCGCCCATACATTACGGCTAGGAAGTACATTTTGACGGGCCTTTACTCCGTTTCGATATTTTACGGCATTTTTTACGGCGATCAAACTATGAATGTCTTGATTTAATTCGTTCAATTCTCGCCTTGCTGTTGGGTTTTTAAAGGCTTCTTGAACTGCTTTTTCAATATGATCTCTTAAAACAGTAAAAGCTTTAGTGTAAACTTCTTTTGTTACTGTCGCGTTTGGGTCTATTCCCATCTTTTGGCCTACAGCTGCAAAAGCAGCTTCATCTCCCCAAGCTGATTTTATTTGTAAAGCGTCTGCAATGTTAACATGTCCAACGCGCCCATTTTTATCAATTAACGATCTGATTGACTCTTTTAAAGAATTTATCGCTTGTTCTGATTTTGCTTCTCTACCTAATGTCCCCTTTGCAAACGTTTCTTCAAGCGCATTATCTATACTTCTATTTAAATCAATTATCGGATTTTTTTTACCTGCTGATTTTAACATGTTTCTTGCTTTGTTTGTCAATTCTGCTATTTTATCGCTTAAAACTTCTTCCGCGTCTTCAGTTGCTCCGTGTATTCCATATTTTTTTAGTGTCTCAATTTTGGCACCTTTTTTTAGGTCTTTAGACAAAAATCTTACATCGCTTTTCGTTATTGCATCGGATAAATTTGTGAATGGTTTAGCTGTTAATTCTCTTATTGCTGCAATCCCTTCTCTAATCGCTGGCCGTGCTGCGCCATAACCTTTTGCTGCTACTCCTAGTACACCAGAAGCTAATAATGTTGGGTCGCTAGCCGCGCTAGCAACAAATTCTCCTACCATCTCCCCTGTTTTCTGCCCAATATTTCCCATATATTTTGCTGATTCTTCTGGATTAGATTGCATACCTATTGGGGTTTGATACGCCATTCCTCGTCCGTAGGTTTCGCCAACCGCTCGTCCCATTTTTCCCAACGGCTCGGAAATAGGCTTAGCAAAACTGGTAAATTCTTTCGGGTCACCAATTTTTGATTCCTTATACCCAGCCATCCTATCGATTGCAACGGGCACGGCATTTCCGAGCACAGTAAGAGCAGCTAAAGGATCGCTTTTTTTTGCTAAGTCTGGATATCTTGGATCAACTTGACGAATCGGCTGACTCAAAGCTTGTTGAAGCTGGCCATACTGGCCTCTTATACCTTTTGGAATTGAGTTCTGCGTTGGCTGTGGTTTTATAACTCCATTTTCAATCGCTTCTTGTTCTTCAAGTTCTAAGAGTTCAAGTTCTTCCGCTTCTGTTAACATTATTGTAATCTCCCCGCTGCTCTTTTTGCTCTAAGCTCGGCCAATCTGCGAGCTTTATCACTAGTCCATGTAGGTTGAGTTAAATTCTGTTGGGGACGTTGTTCTTCAATAACTTTAGGAACGTTTTTAAGCTGCCCATACCCTTGACGATCGACTCTTCTAGCTGATTCTTGGTCTGCGGTAACAAATCGATCGTAGTCGTTTTTGATTGCCTCATAGTAATTCTGAAGCCCCTGTCTAAATTCTTCGATCGTTCCTGTGGTGTTGACTCCAAATTCCTGTTCAAGCCGATTTAATTCCTGCTCTGTTACTGCGGCACCAGAACGCTGTTTTAAAACTTTATTTATCAAAGCTTGGACTCCAGGGCGAATCTTGTTTGCCTCGTCTGTTTTCCAAAATTTTCTAAATGGCTTTGTACCAAAACCATATCCAGCAATTCCATCGGTTCCGTATATTCCACCTGGTACTAGCTTGTCTAAGTTTTGGTATGCGTATAATATTTCCGCTTGGTCTTTAGTGTTTTTTACAAAGTTGGTTAATTTAGATGTTTCTTGTCTTTTTTGGTCTTCCTTCGCAAGGCTTAGACGTTCTTCGCTTAATCCCAAGCCTTTTTTCTTAAGTCCTAGTTCTTCGCTTCTTAATTGTAAGATTTGCTTTTGCCACTCTGTCAATGGCCGCCCAGCCCTTAAATCTTCTTTTAAAATCGCTAACTGTGCTTTTTCTTCATAAGGAATTGTTTTTTTATCGAATCTCCCACCTTGCGCTCTATCCTGTTGCGCGATCAAACTTTTTTCGTATTCGTCCACGCCTGTAGCGCCAGCTTGGAACGATTCTCTGGCTAACCTTCCAGCTGTCCAAGGTTCAAAGGTTTGGTCTTGTGGAGGGTTGCTTTCAAGGTCTTCGATACCTGCCATATGAAATCGATTTGCCCCATCCTGTGCCATCTGGTTAATTTGTTGATCTACGTTATCATCCAACCCACCTTGAATACTTATTTCCTGCATCTCCCCTGGTTGAGTAGCCCTCTGATGCCGAGTCGGTATCCCCTGAATACTTCTAGCTTTATCCAAGGCTTGCGCCGTTTGTTGAGCGTATAAGTCTGCTTGTTGTTGTTTTTGCAGAGCTTTGTCTGCGTTGCGATCTGCTTCTTTTTCTGCCGCTCTAGTTGCTTGCTCGATACGTTTGTTTTGTTCGTCAATCATTTTTTGACGTACTTTTTCTTCGGCAGCAATGCGATCTTGTTTTTGTTGAAATTCCCTTTGTCTTCTGCTTTCCTCTTGTTGCGCTCTAAAAGCCGTGTCTTTTGCCTCTATCCTGCGTTGAATCATGTCCTCAAGCTGTTGTTGCCGTTGTGAATATTGGAATTTGTCATCCTGAATATTCTTGTAAGTTTCGGGAATGAGTTGACCTCCTGCGATCAAGCTTCTGCCGATTTCCTGCCACATTTGAGGTTTTGTCATTCTACTGCTCCTTACATTCTGTTTCTAGTGTAATAATTTCCGTATGCTGAATCTAAGTTCTGTCTATAGTCCTGAGCGTATTGCCCGCTTGAAATGTCATTGGAAAAGTCTTGTTGTTTTAACTGATCGTCACGCTGCTGTTGTTGCATTTTCATCTGGAGATCAAAACGCCTTTGATTTTCTCGCGCAGCTTCTTCTGTCGCTTTGTCTTGTTGATAAGCACCGTAAATATTGGCTAAAAGTCCAGCTCCCTGCATCGCTGCACCTGCTATCATTAGTGGCGGTGCTCCACTAGACATGGCTAAACCTCCAGCTTGGCTTAAAACAGATCCTGCCATTCCATTGCCTGAGCTTTGTTGCATTGGAACAGTAGAAGGTTGAAACTTGTAACCCCCATACTCAGGGTTTGGCATGCTCTGTGGCAATTGTAGTCCGTGATTCATAAATTCCTCCTAGTCTGGGTCATATTCTTTAGTCATAGCTATTTCTACTTGATTGCCGTTTTCATCGTAGGCTAAAATTCCATCCCTTGCCCTGGTGTTTCCATACCAATTATTCCGTGTTGTGTGATAGGATGGGTTTGCAACCATATATTTTTTCCCATTATAATTTATAACATCACCAGTTTTTACATTTTTAGCGTATCCAGTATTAATTATCGTAACTGCTGGCATAGACTTAATCAAATCAGGTCTTGTGCTGTTCAATATCTTCCAGCTTGACGCATCGAAACCCTTTCCAGCCTGCGCCAATTGCTCTACTTGTTTATTAGTTTCGTTTTGTATGTTCTGAGCCCGATTGCCCTCGTTTACCGGATTAATTGCTGCCTCGTCTATCCGCCCAAGCCGATCTCTAGTTAATTTCGCTATTCTTGCATTATAATTCTCTATAGTCTCCCCTTGTCGTCGCGGAGTTATGTTGACAATCTCTTGCCATTGCGAAGCGAAAGACTGTTCGGCTGGGGTTGCGCCCCTGTAAGGCGCAGCTATCGCCCCTGTTGCGTCGAAGATTCCTGACGCGGTAGTAATGTCTTTACCTTGAGCTAAAAGAAGACGTAACTTATTCTGTATATTTGGTGGTTGTTGCGCTATAAAATCTCTCATATCTTGCTGTTTGTTTGTGTATGTTTTGTCATTTCTTGAATATTCGAGTGCGTCCGCAGCTTCTTCGTGTCCTCTCTCTCCTGTTGCTCGGCTATACATCTGATCGCCTATTCCTTGTGCTCGATTCATCGCATCAGTATAGTAGTTTCTCTGCATCTGTCGTACAGCGTTTGTGTCTTGCATATTCTGAGTTTCTGCGCCCGAAACAGCCATTTCAATAGCTCTATTGTACTCTGGGGTTCCTGGTTTAAATCCTGCTGCTGCTGCTGCTGCTTCGCCTGCCTGTTGACCTCTTGAAGTTCTAAGTGCAGTATCTCGTCCAGTTCTCTGCATCGCGGCTTCTACATCTGCAAACTTACCAGTTTTCAACCCTTGAATTGTTTGATTTTGATAAATGCTCTCCGCTTTGTTGAATGGGCCACGATCAAAGTCTTTCAAATTGTATCGTTTTACCCTTGGGTCTGGTGCTGGATCAAGATTTCGTACTTGTCCTGCAACAATATCGTCTTGAGCTTTTGCAGCTGCAATTCGTTCTTTCTCAAGTTCTTGAGGCGTTTTGACTGGAGCGGTGCCCCTTACTGTGTTCGATAATGCGTCTCCTACGGCTCTCGCTACTCGACTATACCATTTTGCCATTATTGCCCCCACTTTTTGCTATGCGTTGTTGCAAATCTCTTACCAGGCTGTAAAGCGCGGTGATTTGTTTACTTAAATCTGTTATGCTACCCTTTATTATTCCAGCTAAACCGCTACCGCTTACAATAGTTGCGACTGAGGCTGTAAGTGTGTAAATTTCCGTTAAATTTAACTCAATATCGTTCCTAAAGTTTACCCTTGTGACTCCCGTAACTAAATCATTTACGGGGGCGACTGTCCCGATAAGGAATTCAGCGTAGCAAATAAACGTATAACTGCCATCGTTCCAAGCTGTTCTATTCTCGGTGCCCTCGTACAAACCTTTTAGAGTTGTATTCTCTGTTAGTATTTGTGCTGCTTGCGTTGCTGTCAAGCTATTTTCAAAGGCTCCGTCTGAGGCTCTAAGTAAAGCTCCATCAGAATCTCTTCGCACAATACAGTACACAGTCTGGCCAGTGGCTGTAGTTGTAGTGAATTGTTTCGTTGTAGCCATGTTATTTTAATATAAAAATATTGCTTCTGATCCTTGTTGAATCCGTTGCACAATTCCCATTGTGAGTCGCCGTTGCAGGTCTAATTCCGATGCAAATCGAGTCGGCTTCTGGGAACCAAAGGCCACCAACGGAATATTTCTTGTATGCGGTGTTGTGATTTAAAACAGTAAACCCCGTATCTAGGCTGTTATTTAACCCCGAACCAAATCTGGAAACTGAGTCACTCCCGATATACTTCACTCGAAACTTTACATCGAATAAACTTGAGTCTGCTTTGCTACCAAAAAATTCGGAAACAAATGTCGATATTTGTATAGGTTGTTGCCCGCCATCTTTTCGCATCGGGAAACACGCCCAACCAGAATTAGACTTGACCCATGTCGCAGGTGACGTTAGCGTGCTAACGCCACTATCTACATAAGTTGATTCAGCACAAACTTTCCACCAAAACCCGCCTTTTTCATTTTTCACCTGGTAATGGCGCGCAATTGTTCCGTTAACGTCCATGCTGGGCGAGGCGATTAATTCTCCCAAGCCGATAGCTAAAAGAATAAGTATCTTTTTCATGTTTTTTCTCCTATGTTATAAGTTTAATTACAATACTGATTGCAATGGTCTGGAAAATTGCACCGAACGCCATAATTATAGCAAGTCTCTTCTCTACATCGTGAATTTTTGTTTGTAAATCCTCGAATTTCTGCCAGATTTTTTCCATTGAATGCTCCAATCCTTTGATTTTGATTTTTTCTTCTCCAAATTCTACCGCAAGGTGTTGAACTTGTTTAATTATTTCGTCTGTTTTTGTCCATTCGCTTGGAGACATTCAAGCCAATCCTTTCATTATGTTGTGGAACTGTTGAGCGCCAACCAAAGCGCGCTCTTCTTTTAAAATTCTATTATGAGAAATTTTAGCAGTTGAGGGTACGGCTACACTATGCTCAGTAGGGATTTCACCTTGACAGGGGGAACCATTTAAATTCTTATGAATAATATACCAATCGTCTATTCGCATTTCGCTAGTTAGAAGATATCCAGTACGTACAGTTATTCGTTTTGCTAGCGAAGCCGCAGGATGTGGAGCTAAATATACTGTCTTGATTAAACTTCCATTATATTTGATATAGATTTCTGTTTCATCGTTATTTGAGCTAATTGATATTGTAAACGGGTTGGTAAGAGTAACATGGCCTGACCCATACAGACCGAAATCAACATCCCCATTAGACCATACATCTATGTATACTGACTGAGAGTAATACGGTGTTCCATCCGCCATTAACGTCATAAAAACTGAGCCAGTTTCCAGATTATAGGTGGAAACCGTAACAGATGTTTCGAAAGGACCAGTTATTAGCTCCGATGGATTGTCAACAAAGGCTACAGCGTTGTTAAAACCGTATCCACTTTTAGCCCTTAATTGACCGTTGTTAATCTCTGAGGTTGGTTCAAGTACATATCCAGAAACTGAATCAAAGGAAGTTTTGAAATACTTACTACCCAACGGGCAAAACGGAGGATTGCTCATGCTAAAACTCCGCTTTGCGTTATAATTTGGCTCGTGCTCCCAGTTTTTAGTCCTGCAAAAAACTGTCCATTCAATCCGCCATTGCTTAAGCAGAATTGAATTGTGTATGGTGTTGTACTCACCGTAATGATACCAGCGGTTGTGTAAAATTTCTTATTTATTACTACAGCAGAGGAAGAATTATGAGTGTAAACATCAAACTCTAGACTTCCATCGGTATTTATTTTAAAACGCAAAAGATTCGAACCGTCTCCGCTTTCATCAATAATTATCGCAGAGGCAAGTGTGGTTACATAAACTTCAGATTCATACGTCATCGCATCGCTAAGATATCCGTCAGCCTGCAATAAATCTAAACCACTCCAATCGCTATCACCATAATAACTACTTGTACCACCAATTATCGACTGTCCTCCGCCTGGCGCAAGTGCCGAATCGTACGCGTGTGAGCCCGCAGGGCTTCCGGCTACCCATGAGTGATGCCTAGAACGCCCACTTATATCGTAGGCTATATCCCCTGCGGATTCATCGAAAGGAAGGTGCAAAATAACTTGATTCCCCCAGTTTGGAACGCTTGTATGAAAAACCGTGTATTGGAATGGGTCAAAGTTAGGGAAATTAGCCGTATCAATAATTGCGACTAAAGTCACAGTTTGAATTGTAAAAGGGGCTTTCGTGTAGAGTCTAAAATGTAGGTAATTCGCCAATGGTCTTGGTGGTTCTATATAAAGGTTGTACTCCATCTGTCTTAGTGCAGTACTTGTGTAAGTATTCGGATCAAGTATAAAATTTATTTGCGTTGCGCTTACTCCGCCAGGCCATGGAAGCCCATTCACGTAAGGCGTTCCAACTAACGCATCGGTTAAATCTGCGGTAATTGACAACCTCTCAAAATCTAAAATCCCTCGCCCATTATTTACGCTAAATTGGTGAGTGTAAATATCTCCGTAAATATCATCAGTAGTGTCGTCTGCTGTGTTTCTGTCTGTACTTACTGTTGCATCGTCTATTTGCACCATGTAAGTATTTCGGCTTATCACAAGACCCTTGCTACCGTTATTATAAGTTAAAGCGACTTCCGCTCTGCTATTCATTGGGTAGTCGTATCGGCTCCAACCTCTTTCGTTTTCTACGTGTAGAACGTAAAAAGTCCCAGTTCCTAGTGAAAGCCAAAGTTTGCCGTTTAGATAAAAAATAGATACTACCGAAAGCGTTGCAGTCTGTGTGACTGTTCGAATTGTCCTGCTCACCTCTACGCTCGAAACGTTTGTCCACGATTGATTATAACCAAATATTTTAAAGTCGCCTTGGTCGTTTGTGATGGCGCAAATTCCGATTCCTGGAATGTATTGAGCTGCCCGAATATGGGTTACGCCGATTTTATGATCTCTCACATCAAATTCAATTTCAGGGTTACCATCAGTCAAAACGCAAGTCTTAGCTTCTTTTAATGCGACTAGATCCTTTTCAAACGAGATTAATTTAATTGTTTGTTGTCCATCTCCTGAATCTACGTCTCTATATTGATAAATATCATATTGGCCTGCGTATGGTGTCCCTGCATAATTAGAGTAATAAATTCGGCTCTGAGTCGCATCGTTTGATACGCCTCCAAACCATACTCTTTCTTTATGGTATGTTCCTATTCTAGCAGGTTTATCGCTTATTGGGGAAAGCTCTATTTTGTCAATGGTGTAAAGTGGATACCAAGCTCCAGCCGTTGCGTTTGGTAATTCATCGTCCGTTAAGTTGTCCGTAAAGGTGTATGCTGCTGAAATGAAAGCAGCTTTAGCAATCAATTGACAAGGATAAAGTTCTGTTTCTAAACCTACCACGTCCAAGAATTGGCTCCCGCTTGTGTTTGCATCAAGCCTCTTTGAACGATAAAGTCTAATATGAGTCCAAAGCGTGTCGCTGGTTAAAACTGTTGAATCAACAACTATACTACCCTGTTGTCCTGTGAATGTAGTTTTCAATACTTTCCCAACTGAATTTTTACGGTTAGGACTAGATGCAGCCGAATCAAAAGTATCTACTCCTTGACGATATACAAGCTCTATACCGTAGGTATAAATTCCAGTAAGATTTCCGCTCCCTGTCCCCGATACGCTGGTTAAAATCGGCAATGGTAATCCCATCTGAGTTTTAACAAATGCGCTGGTACCGTCCCATTCAAATTGAAAGTTTTGTTGTGAACAGAATCCGAATAATCTATTTCCACTAATAAACCAGTCTACATTCGCTGTCTGGCTAGCAATGGTAAATTGAGTCGTTCCCCCTTTTATATAAAGTTGTTGCGGGTCTTGCGCCGAGTCTATTTTCCAGTACCAGAATTTGCTTGTTGCGCCATTTAGTGTCTGTACTATCACATATTCGCTCGTTCCGACATCCCATTGAATAGAGCTTAAAACTGCTTCGTCGGCTAGCTTTCTTGTGAGTCCGTTAATATTTTCGCTACCTCGTCTGCTTTTTAAAAACTTAGGGAATATATCAATATTGATTGCTCCTCGCATTTCGCCAGAGTTAAGCAGAGCGTGAGGGTCGTAAAGGTTTAAACCAGTCCATTCGGTGATCCCCAAATATTCTGTTTCTCTCTTTATTTTCCCTTCTCGTTCCGCTCTCATGTTGCGTTTTTCATCCAATCATGGAAGCGTTGAGCTTCTGTTCCAGTTCTGTGCTCTTTTAAAATTCTATTATGAGAAATTTTAGCAGTTGAGGATACGGCTACACGATGGCTAGATGGAATCTCTCCTTGACAGGGAGAACCATACGCCCCCCAATTTGAACCTACGAACACGATATTGGTTAGCGTTGAACCATAGTGTGGTCGTATCGTAAAATCTTCGTGATACCCACCATATGGTATAGGATTTAGCGAATGAACATAAGATATTCGTCCTAATAACGGAGAGTCCATTATCAATGTTGTGTAAATTCCGTTGTATTCTGCGGAGCAGAATGCTGATTGACTGGAATCAACGCTACCATTTCCCCATAAATTATTCCCTACTGGTGGAGGCCACCCGCCAGCTTCTATGCCCATTAGATTTGCAGGGTTATTTCCAGTTGTTCGTATAAAACGGAAAAACGGCCCCGCTTGGTTGCTAAATGAATGTGCTAATGGTGATACTAGGTAGGCTCGGGTATCCACATAGGCTATATTAAAATAAAACAAATAAGGGTTATCCCCGTTCGCCGTAGCATTTGGAACCAAACTAGCAGAACCAAGCGCATTTACATATAATGGCC
>Ga0209594_1000265_pt1 | contig 37036 bp, 35 predicted proteins | sample AshMeaCrysSpring_FD_184126 | JGI IMG/M metagenome (GOLD analysis project Ga0209594, IMG submission 184126) | Groundwater microbial communities from Big Spring, Nevada to study Microbial Dark Matter (Phase II) - Ash Meadows Crystal Spring... | ecosystem: Environmental > Aquatic > Deep subsurface... | reverse complement strand
CTTTAGAAGCATTTCGTACAGCTATTTCTTACCGTTTTTACAACTGGCTCAAGAACAATGCCGATGTATTCGCCATGTACAAAGCGAGTTTTGGCTACATTTGGGCTTGAAATTAGCTAAAGTCCCATTAGAAAGAAATAGTATAATATTTCGGCAATCTTGAGTCTCACCAGCAATGACTGAGAACTAATGACAAAAAACTATAACAAATTTAATTTTTAATTCCAGTGGTGGTGATTCCTTGAATAAACTGACGCTGACCGATTAGAAATAGAATTAATACGGGTAAAGTGGCAATGACAACGGCTGCCATTAACAAAGACCAATCATTAGTAAACTGTTCTTGAAATTCAGCCAAAGCCAGTTGAACCGTCCTCAATTCCGGGCGCGTTGTAAACACCAAGGGTTTAAATAAATCATTCCATTCTCCAATAAATGTGAAGAGAAAAAGCGTCACTAATGCGGGATGAGAACAAGGGATTAAAACTTGCCATAAAACTTGCCAGCGGCTGGCACCATCTAGGGTAGCAGCTTCTTCTAATTCTTTAGGAATCGTGAGAAAATACTGACGCATGAGAAAAATCCCAAACCCATTGACTGCGGTGGGTAAAATCAATGCACCATAGGTATTTAATAAATGTCCCCATTTCAACACAAAAAAAATGGGAATGACGAGTAACTGAAAGGGAATCACTAATGTAGCAATCACCAGTAACAGGATAAGCTGCCGTCCTCTAAATTGTAATCGCGCTAATGCATACCCCGCGCTGGCTGAGGTCACCACTTGTAAAGCCGTCACCGCTAAGGCAACCAGGGTGGAGTTGGCAAAGGCTAGTAAAAAGTTACCCTGTTGCCAAGCTTGCTGATAATGAGACAAAGTGAAACTGGAGAGTCCAGTCCTGCCAACCGTTGAGAGTGAGGTTGCCAATACAACCCCTAATGGCAGGAGTACCAATATCGCCCCCAATACCAAAAGCAGTAATATCAGTGGGTGGAAACTCAAAACCGGATTAAAGATTTTTTTCATAAGATGTTTAGGGGGTAAACTCAAAGTTAGATAAAGTGGAACTTATGAAAACAGGAATTTTAATGGATTTTGCAGCAAATCTACTGGTCTGAGCCGATCAAACTAGCCAATTCTTCGATTAAATAGGTAAAGTAATCTATATGCTAACCCATTCAGTTTCCGCCTAAGTGGGGGTAATGATGATCAATCTTGGCGTAAATTCCTCAGATGATACCTTGATCAAACAGCCATCGGACTCACTGCGGTCAACGTTAAAATGAGATCAACCTCCTAAACCCATAGGAAAGGAACGGTTCCCCTCAGGGAATATCAACTGCTTCATGAGTCAATGATTTGGCTTGATTGTTTAAATAGAAAAACAATCGCATTGAATCTTGAGGGCAACCAACGACAAAAACCTTAAATCTGTTGCTCCGTTTTTCCCGCCCGGTTTGCTGGGTTCAGGGAAGCGTAAACCCCATAAACTCATTTGTGATGAGGAGATAGTAAACTTATGCCACAGCTTGAAACTCCAGCAATTGATTTTCAAACTGATACTTACAAAGACGCTTACAGTCGGATTAATGCCATTGTAATTGAAGGGGAACAACAAGCCCATGACAATTACATTCAACTCGGCGAGATGTTACCCGACCAAAAAGAAGAGTTAGTGCGTTTATCCAAAATGGAAAAGCGCCACATGAAAGGGTTCCAAGCCTGTGGTCGGAATTTAGAAGTGACTCCCGATATGGAATATGCTCAGGAGTTTTTTGCACAACTCCATAGCAATTTCCAAACGGCTGCGGCTGAAGGGAAGGTAGTGACTTGCCTGTTGATTCAAGCTCTGATTATCGAAAGCTTTGCGATCGCAGCCTACCACATTTACATTCCCGTTGCCGATCCCTTTGCCAAAAAAATCACTGAAGGTGTAGTTGAGGACGAATATACCCATCTTAACTTTGGTGAAGAATGGCTCAAAGCCAATTTTGAAGCGTCTAAAGCCGAACTGCAAGCAGCCAACCGTCAAAATCTTCCCATTGTTTGGAAAATGCTGAACAAAGTTGAGGGAGATGCCAAGACATTAAAAATGGAAAAAGAAGCCTTAGTAGAGGACTTCATGATTGCCTACGGAGAAGCCCTCAGTAATATTGGGTTTACCACTGGGGAAATCATGCGGATGTCCGCTTATGGGCTGACGGCGGCTTAGTCTGTTATTCGTTGTTAGTCATCAGTCATTAGTAGGGAGTAGGGAAACACCGAAGGTGCTGGATAGGGGAAAATCTAACCCTACACCCCACATCCCACACCCTACTCCCTCGAATAACCCATGACTCATGACTCCCTGTCCCCTTTTCTTTTAAAATGTAAAGATTTGAAAATCTCCCACATTAACGAAGCAGTTGCGTTGCGTTGTGATTAGGAGAACGTTAACTTCGGAACTACAATTAAATTATGTTTGGTCTAATTGGTCATTTGACAAGCTTAAATCATGCCCAAGCCGTCGCACGAGACTTAGGTTATCCAGAATACGCAGATCAAGGGTTGGATTTTTGGTGTAGTGCTCCTCCTCAGATTGTTGATGAAATCAAAGTTACCAGCATTACGGGTCAAGTGATTGAAGGTCGCTACGTTGAATCCTGTTTTTTACCGGAAATGTTGGCAAACCGTCGCATCAAAGCTGCAACCCGTAAAATTGTCAATGCCATGGCCCATGCTCAAAAGCATGGGATTGATATTACCGCGCTGGGTGGATTCTCCTCGATTGTTTTTGAAAACTTTAAGCTGGAGAAGATCAAACAAGTTCGCAACATCAAGCTTGAATTTGAACGCTTCACTACTGGAAATACCCACACAGCCTACATTATTTGCCGTCAGGTCGAACAAATGGCACCCCGCCTAGGCATAGACTTATCTCAATCCACCGTTGCCGTCTGTGGCGCAACAGGAGACATTGGCAGTGCCGTCTGTCGCTGGTTAAATAGTCGCATGGATGTGAAAGACTTATTATTAGTCGCCCGCGATCGCGAACGGTTAGAAAATTTACAAGCAGAATTGGGACGGGGTAAAATCCTCGGATTACAAGAAGCCTTACCCGAAGCCAATATTGTCGTTTGGGTGGCGAGTATGCCCAAAGGGGTTGAAATTGATCCCCAAAGCTTAAAACAACCCTGTTTGTTGATTGATGGCGGTTATCCTAAAAATATGTCCTCTAAGTTACAGCATCCAGGAATTTATGTCCTGGAAGGGGGCATCGTCGAACATTCCCTTGATATTGACTGGAAAATTATGCAAATTGTCAATATGCAAGCCCCCGCCCGTCAATTATTTGCCTGTTTTGCAGAATCGATGTTACTGGAATTTGAGAAACTTTACACCAACTTTTCTTGGGGACGCAATCAAATTACAGTAGACAAAATGGATCATATCGGTCAAATGTCAGTCAAGCATGGGTTTAAACCCTTATTGCTATCGGTTTAACGAAAATGTCGCAAAAAGTCCTCATTCTCAGCTTTCTCGCGGAATGGGGATGAATTGCGACCCATAAACCCTCTCCAATCATAAATGACGAATAACAATCACTCATTTATTTCTGTATTAGGACTCGATATTGGTAATAAACGAATTGGCATAGCGGGTTGTGATGGCACAGGCTTAATTGCAACAGGTCTGACAACCCTAAAGCGAGGTTCATTTCAGCAAGATTTAGTTCAATTCCAATCACTGGTTGAGTCGAGACAAGTGCAGCGGTTAGTGGTGGGTTTACCTTACTCAATGGACGGGACTGTAGGCAGTCAAGCCCGACGAGTGCAAAAATATGCTAAGCGCTTGGCAAAAGCCCTGAATTTGCCGCTGGAATACATGGATGAACGGTTAACCTCATTTGCAGCCGAACAGATGATGATCGGACAAAATGTGTCTCCTTCCCGCAATAAAGCACTGATCGATCGTAAAGCCGCCGCTTTAATTTTGCAACAATGGCTTGATCAACGGCGACAACAGCTTGATATCATGTCCGGTTGAATACTCAATATATTTGCTTCTGATGGGGAGTAGGGAGTCGGGTGTGGGGTGTGGGATTAAAACATCTCGTCTGAGTTAGCATTTCTAGTTTGATGATGACTAATTATCCGGACTTGATATGACTCGCAAAATAGTTGACAGTCCCTGGGAAGACCCAGTATGGGTTCCTTATTGCCAACGCAATGCCAAAAATGCATAATTTCAATGAATTTTTTACAATATATCAAGGACGCACTGATCCAAGTTGTCCCGTTCTCCAGTAATATGAGCTAGGGTTCTAGCTAAGTCCAGATTTTATGACATTTTCCTCCCAACATCCCCAAGAGAATGGTGAACTGCCTGAAACGCCTGTAACAGTTACGGATGAAAAAGGGCAATCTCTTGAATGCTACGTTCAGTCTACCTTAGAAGTTGATCGTCAAGAATATTTACTCTTAGTCTGTGTTGACCAACCTGTTGTGATTCTCACTTGGCCAGATGGTGAAGACGATGAGGATGAAGCAGCTATTCCGGTTGAGTCTGAAAGTGAACTGGAAGTTTTGTTCCCCCTTGCCAAAGCTGTACTGGCGGAACAGAACCTCACCTTACACTATAGTACGATTACTTTAACGGTCTCCGGAGAACTGCCAGACTTATCAGAGGAAGACCTCGAACTCATTACTCCGGATGATGCAGACAGCGATAGTGACGAATATGAAGAGTTAGTCTGGCTGGCTAGTTTTTATCACAAAAAACAGGAATATGGGGTGTATATTCCCCTTGACCCGTTTTTAATTCTGGCCCGTGTGGATGAACAGGGCAAGCCGCAACTGCTTTCACCGGAGGAACTACAACAAATTGAACCCTTACTGCCGATGATTGAAGATCAACTCTTTGACGATATGGCTTAAACAAGGCACAATTCTTGCAGCAACCCATAACAAAGAGCATCTGAGATGGGACGGATTTCTAAACGATTATTTTACTTTGTACTTCTGCCGGCTGCCCTAATTTTTTCAGGGTGGCAGGGATGGTCTTGGTGGAGTTGGGTGAGTTCAGCCCCCGCTACTAACTCAGCCACAGACACAGAAGACAACAGTTCAGCGGTGCAAATTACCATTCCTTCTGGAACCTCTAGCCAACAAATTGGTCAAGATCTAGAAGCGGCTGGTATTATTCGATCCTCGACGGCTTGGAAACTCTGGGCGCGATGGTTAATGTTTCAGGATAGCGGCGGAGAGTTCAAGGCGGGAACCTATCAACTATCCCCCACTGACCCCTTAGCAGAAGTGGCAGAAACCATCTGGAATGGAGAAGTGATGCAATTGAGTTACACCATCCCTGAAGGGTGGTCCCTCAAGCAAATGGCAGAATATTTTGAACAGCAAGGCTTCTTTTCAGCGGAGGAATTCTTAGAAACCGTTGCAGTCATTCCTTACGATCAATATCCTTGGTTACCGAAAGGACTGCCTTCCATTGAAGGATACTTGTATCCAGATACTTATAAAGTGGTAGCAGAACAAGTCACCCCAGAGGGGGTAATGCAACAAATGTTAACTCAGTTTGAACAGGTGGCATTACCCGTTTATCAACAGCAACAAGGACAAACGGATATGAGTTTACATGAGTGGGTTACCCTTGCCAGTATTGTCGAGAAAGAAGCGGTGGTTGCCGATGAAAGAGGCATTATTTCCGGGGTATTTCATAACCGTTTAGACAAAGGTATTCCCCTCGCCGCCGATCCCACCGTAGAATATGCCTTGGGTATTCGGCAAACCGTAGATCAACCTTTGACATTTAAACAGGTGGAAACCCCTTCCCCTTACAACACTTACATTAATGCTGGACTACCCCCCACTCCCATCGCCAGTCCAGGGGTGGCGAGTTTAGAGGCGACCTTAAACCCGGAAGAGACGGAGTATCTCTACTTTATGGCCCGCTATGATGGGACGCACATTTTTAGCCGCACAGAAGCCGAACATCAAGCCGCGATCGCGGAAGTTGAACGAAACCTCTCAAACCAGTAGAATAGTAGCTCTAAGGGGAACAAACTTTTATGATTGAAGTTGTTCCTCTGGGATGATGTCCATAATATTGGCAGGGGTTGAAATAGGATTAATTTTGAGTTTCTTGAATCCCTTTTTCGTAGAAAGGATGCGTCAGTGACGCACCCGACAATCTGATAATCTGTCAAGAGATTAACGAGCAGCGCTATACCTGCTGAAATGGATTAGAGTGAGGTTGAATTCCCTCGTGTCCCCAGTTGTCGTAGAGATTAGGCAGCAGTTGTCCCAGTTTTTGATAATCCATTTTTACGGTAGGATAGATAACAGGCGGTCACACAACATTATCTATAATAGTTCAGGCTGTAGGTTCGATTGAAGCAGAAATTTGTCGGACGCAGTGATTGCTTTTAGTAAAAAGCTGGGTAGTTTAAGCAGGTAGACAGTGCTAAGAACTAAGGAGAGAGATATGAATAGTAAAAAACACAAATAAGTACAGTTGTGCCAACAGAAACTTGACTAGAGAAAATCACAGCTCAAGCAACATTACAAAGATTTAAAAATTTCTATTTTAAAGAATTTAAAACCAATATTAAAATGTCAATTGATACAGCTTCTTCGTCTAATATCTGCAAGATTTGCAACTCTGATTCTCATTTACTTGATACTGCATTAGTATTAAACAAGTACACAGTAGCCTACTTTCAATGTTCAAATTGTGGTTTTGTTCAAACAGAATACCCCTACTGGTTAGATGAAGCTTACTCAACTCCCATTGCTAATAGTGATATTGGGTTAGTTTCTAGAAACTTAAGTTTTTCAAAATTAACAGAAAGATTAATACTTAACTATTTTAACCCAACGGCTAAATTTTTGGACTACGGTTGTGGTTATGGTTTATTTGTCCGCTTGATGAGAGACTTAGGGTTAGATTTTTATGGCTATGATAAATATTGCCAAAATTTATTTTCTCAAGGATTTGTTGCCCAATTACACGACAGCTATGAGTTAGTAACTACGTTTGAGGTTTTTGAACACCTAATTGATCCATTAGATGAGATTGATAAAATTGCAAAGCTTTCTAAAAATATTTTATTCAGCACTCAGTTAATTCCCGAAAGTCATCCCAAGCCAGGTGAGTGGTGGTATTATGCTTTACATGAAGGTCAACATATTTCGTTGTATACTCCTCAATCTCTATTAATTATTGCTGAAAAACTTAATTTAGACTTTTATACGAATGGTAGTTCTGTACATCTTTTAACAGAAAAACAATTACCATCAAATATATTTGAAACTTTGTATAGTCTACCGCTTCCACAAAATAGACCACTCTCTTTGATCGAGCAAGATTTTAAACAGGCAATCACAGATATTAGTCATAGTAACACTAATCAAACCCCTCCCGTCAATCAAAGAGAAGATGACAATAATCAGCTTCAAGACAATTTCAAAATAGTAGTTGATGGTGTATTTTTTCAACTCTACAAAACTGGAATTGCAAGAGTATGGCGTTCTCTTTTAGAAGAATGGGCAACAACAGAATTTTCTAAAAACATTACTGTTCTTGATCGAGGAGGTTCTGCACCTAAAATTCCTGGGATTCGATATCGTGATACTCCTTTATACAATTATAATGAAACAGATGTTGATCATGAAATATTACAGCAAATCTGTGATGAGGAGGAAGCTAATTTATTTATATCAACCTATTACACTATTCCTATTTCAACACCTTCAGTTTTCATGGCTTATGACATGATTCCTGAAGTATTAGGTGCAGATTTTAATGAACCCATGTGGCGAGAGAAACACAACAGTATTCGTCACGCTTCAGCTTATATTTCTATTTCAAACAATACTGCTCATGATTTGGCTAAATTTTTCACAGGAATAACAATTGATCAAATTACAGTTGCTCACTGTGGAGTTTCTGAATTTTTTGCACTAAAAAGTCAAGCAGATATTAATCAGTTTAAAATTAAGTATGGAATTACTAAACCTTACTTTATGTTAGTGGGTGCAGGGAGTAATTATAAAAATGCAGGTTTATTTTTCAAAGCCTTTAATCAACTTTGTAGTAAACAAGGGTTTGAAGTTGTTTGTACAGGTGGAAGTAGTCTTTGGTTGAGTACAGAATACCGTCAGTTGACATCGGGTTGTGTCGTTCATCCCCTGCAACTGAGTGATGAGGAACTCAGCATTGCTTATTCAGGTGCAACAGCTTTAGTTTATCCCTCTATATATGAAGGGTTTGGTATGCCCGTAGCAGAAGCAATGGCTTGTGGTTGTCCGGTGATTACTTGTTATAATTCTTCCCTCCCTGAAGTAGCAGGAGAAGCAGCAATTTACGTAAATGAGACAGATGTTAATGGAATGATAGACGCACTTTGTGAGGTACAAAAAGCTAATGTTCGTCGTCGGATGATTGAAACTGGACTCCAACAAGTACAAAAATTTTCGTGGTCAAATATGGCAGATACTGTCAGTTCTGCTTTAATTAATGCAACATTACTACGCTTAAATTTAAGGGAAATTAATTTCATTATTTTTCCAGATTGGTCTCAACCGGAAGAGTTACTTGCATCAGCGTTAATTCAGGTTCTGAAAGCTGTGATGACTCATCCTAATAAAGAAAAAATCACCTTACTCATTGATAACAGCAACGTTTCAGATGAAGATGCTGACTTGGCATTATCTAGCATTGTGATGAATCTAATGATGGAAGAAGAAGTAGAGGTTGAAGAGAGTGCAGAAATTGCGTTAATTGGTGACTTGAGTGAGATTCAATGGTCTGCTTTACTCCCTCGTTTACAGGGTCTAATTGTGTTAGAAAATGAAAATAAAAAAGCGATCGCGCAAGCAAAAGCAGATAGTTTAGCGATAATAGAATTATAAAAATTGGGATAACATTCACTTCTTTTTTATTATAAAGATAATGATATCAATTTCTACTCAAAAACTAACCTTTCTCGAATTTTTAGAACAGTATCCCGATGGCTGTGGACAATATGAACTGGTTAATGGAGAACTCGTAAAAGTGGAACCCACTCGCGCTCATAAAAATGTAGCTCGGTTTTTAGTGCGTTGTTTTGACCGAGAGAGCACTCGCTTAAATTTAGACTATATTGTAGATAAGGATATTATTATTAAAACAATTACTCAAACGGGTGAAGAACGAGGTAGAAATCCTGATGTTGGAGTCGTAAAAGCTACAGTTTGGAATAGTAATGTACGAACCTACGGCGCTTTAATAGAACCCATCCAACTAGCTGTAGAAGTTGTTTCTACGAATTGGGAAGATGACTATATTGATAAACGAGATGAATATCAACGTTTAGGAATTCCTGAATATTGGATTGTAGATTATCTTGCAATTGGTTCTCGAACATTGTTAGGTAATCCAAAACAACCAACAATTTTTATTCATCAGCTGGTTGAGGGAGAATATCAAGTTCAATCTTTGACAGGAAGTTCGCGCATTATTTCTTCTACTTTTCCAGAGCTAGAATTAACCTGCGATCAAGTGTTTGCATCGAGTCAAATTCGAGAGTTATAGTTTAAGCTATTAAGAGTGAAGTAGAGGTTCATTATGCCGAATATTCAATTAAAAACCCATGTGGGTACAGATGGAGTCTTACAATTGCAAATGCCACCTGAGGTTAGAGATGTAGATGTAGAAGTAACAGTTGTTTTTCAGTCCTTATCAGAGAAGCCACCTCAACCTCGCTATAACGCTTGGGGAAAGCGAGTTACTCAAAAATCGATTCAAGATGCTATTGCAGGAATGCGACAACTTCGGCAGGAAGCCTCTGTTGATCGGCAGTCAATTCCAGGGATGATAGAAGAGGGAAGACGATTTTGATTCAGTTTGTTTTAGACTGCTCTACTTATGCCAGCAAAGGATCTTTACCATGAAGTTGTCAAAGCTGCCCTCATCAAGGATGGCTGGCAAATTACAGATGACCCTTTAGTTCTCAGGTTAGGATTACGTTCTGTTTACGTTGATATGGGAGCTGAGAAACTTATTGCTGCACAGCGGGCTTCTGAAAAGATAGCAGTTGAAATCAAAAGTTTTCTGAATCCTTCTCCAATTAATGATCTTGAAAGTGCGTGGGGACAGTTCTTTCTATACGCTAGAGTTCTCCAACGTAAAGAACCAGACCGTCGCTTATATTTAGCAGTGAGTCGTACTACATTTGAGACTTTGTTTAACGAAGAAGCTGGACAACTCTTACTCGCAGAACCTGGTTTTCGCTTGATTGTTTTTAATCCAAAAACTGAGGAGATTATTCAATGGATATCTTAAATCAATGGCGTGAAATTCTTGAAAAAATTCTCCAGTATCATGCCAATCTTCCATATCGTTATGGAGATGTCAGTAGCTATGTTATAGTAAGTCGCGATCGCAATCATTATTTACTGATGCATGAGGGTTGGGAAGAACAGCGCCGAGTCCATGGTTGTGTAGTTCATGTAGAAATTCGAGATGATAAGTTGTGGATACATTATGACGGCATTGAAGACAGTATCACGGAAGAGTTAGTTGCCGCAGGTATCCCGAAAGATCACATTGTTCTGGCATTTCATCCGCCTTTTGTTCGTCAACATACTGGATATGCGTTGGCGTAGCCTGCTGTTAAGCAGATCACATTATTGAGCAGCACTCAATTCGTGAGATGATTAAAAAGGGAAGACAATAATACTCTTAACCTTTACCATCCAAATAAATTTGCCACATTTGCTGATAAGCCTTTTCCATCTCACGGGTAAATTGTTTACCATTCCATAACGGTGCAGTTTGTTTAGATTTTCTCAATTTCCAAGCAACCTGCTGGCGTAAACTTTCATCAGTCCCTAAACGAATTCCCCATTCAACATATTCCTCATCTGTCCAAGCAATTCCTTCTGTAATGCCTGCATTCATCATCATTGTATAACTATTACGAGCCGCAAACTGTTGTCCAACTCGTGTCACCATGGGAATTTCCATCCATAGGGTTTCCATTGTTGTTGTTGCACCGTTATAAGGGTAGGTGTCTAACACAACATCAACAATTCCTAAGTTGGCTCGATGTTCTTCCTCAGAACGGACAGTGGGTAAGAATCTTAAACGCTTTGCTGTAATGCCCTCTTCTTCGGCAATTTGTATAAAAAAGTTTTTGAGAGAATTCTCATCTCCAACTCCTTTCAGTAAAAAATAGCTATTAGGAACTGCTTTAATAATCTGTATTTGTAGTCTAAGTGTATTAGGATTATATTTGTAGCCTCGCTGCCCACTAAAATAGATCACTGCATCACTAGGAATGTCTAATTGATCTCTTCTTAACGTGGGAACAGCAGTTTCAAAGCCATCAACTGCAATATAAGTTTGAGGTAAGCGCCATATTTTTTCAGGATAATAATCTTGAGCATTTTCTGGTAAGACATAGGGATCTGCAATATAGTAATCAATGGCAGGTAAAGCCGATGCATCCCAACCTAACCAAGTCACTTGCACTGGTGCTGCTTTTAGAGCCATTACCTCACAGGTTGTAACCAGTGTATGGCTATCGAGATCCACTAAAATATCGATTTCATCTTCATAAATCTTTTCAACTGCTTCTATTGCTGAAGTTTTTAATCGGTGTGCTTTATGTACCTGATTCATAAACCACTCTTGCATTTTGTAACGACCTGGATTCGAGTGAAGTACATAAGCATATAACTCAAACTGGTCACGATCATGATGTTTAAATAACCATCGCGATAACCATCCTACAGAATGACTCCGAAAACAATGAGAAATGTAGCCAATTTTCAGGCGATCTGATGCTTTTTTGGTCTGTGATACAGAAAACTGCTGACGAAGTACTTGAACTTTTTCACTGTGAGTTTTTTCTATTGATTGCTGCCAAATTCGAGCAACCTGAGAACGAAGTTCAAGATTTTCTTGAGGGCGATCTTGGCAATAAGGTAAGAAAAACGTTGTATTGACAGACGGGGCAAAAGTGCTAACTATTTCAGCCGTTTGTTGGTCTTGAATCCAGGCTTTGAGCAAGTCTCTATGGCACTCCATAATCTCACAAAACTCATTCCAATGTCCCCCTGCACTCATTAACGCTCGCATCAACATAAAGTTCGCGTTAACTTTACCCACTAAACCTTCAATCTTCGAGTAGCAAGCTTTTGCTGTTTCTATCCCTTTGTCAAACTCACCATTATCTTGATAAAAATGAGAAAGTAAATTAATTAAATCTGGATCATCTGGGGAAAATTGTAAACAAAGTTCTGTAAACTGTAAAGAAACAGAAAATTTTCGAGTTAAAGCAGCAATATCACTAACGAAAACTTTGATAGCTTTAACTAAAGATGAGATCTCTGGATTAACGGCTTCTAAGCTAGCTTTGGTCAAATCATAGGAGATTTCATGATAGGGTGCTTTATACAAAACACTCGTCAATACCAAGGTTAATAAATCAATATCAATTGAATATTTAGCTGGAGAATTAAAAAGCTCGATGAGTTCTAACTCTACTGGTTCACTTCCATCATATTCTCCAAACAGAGTTGAAAGACCTAATAAATGTAAGCGATTGTTAATATCAAATGGATGAATTTCTCGAATATGCTGCCGAATCACCCAAGCTAAGGAGTAATCTTCCTTTTCTTTTCTGCGGTCGGCTTCCTGAGACAGGATGTGAATCAACTCTTGTGTGTGATTTTCTAACGCTTCCTCGTCTTCATCTGCTATTCCTAACAGCCAGGTCGTTTGCGCTTCTGCTTCTTCTCCTTGTAGTAAAAATATTAAACCCAAGTACCAATAGGAAGATTTATTTTCAGGATTTGTGCTAATCTCCTGTTCATAAAGCTGAGCTGCTTCTGAGTATCGCTCCTCAATTAAAAACTGAGAAGCCTGTGGCTGTGAATTCTGAGTAATAGATAAAGAATTAATTATGTCCATTTTTCAAATATCAACACAAAACTTCGTTTTAAAACTAAAGCAGGTAGTAAAAAATTCTACCTGCTTCATTTAAAACGCTTCTAACTTTAAATCAGAAGTGATGATTCATTACTTGGTTACTTCACTCATACCAGCAGGACAAGCAATGACAGCGCTACCATCTGGTAAGACAATATCTACAGGTGCTCCTACTGCATTTGTTTCGCATAGAATTGTTTGGGTCGTACTAGCTTCACCCGCGTCTACTAAATCGACTGCCCCGCCGTATCCCTTAAGAGCATCAAGATTAAGTGGAGTAGCAGCAGAAGTTATACCACCACCAGTAGTCACAGCAGAGAGTTTGTATTCATAGTTTGTAGTTTCCGTCTTTAAACCTAAGCCCAACTGAGCAACCTCTGTTCCAAATGAAGTATTTTCAGCATAGTACGCTTGCTGACCTTTGTTAATAGAAGAAATGTACTGCTTCGCTTCAGACTGCTTCGCTTTATTAGCTTGGTTTAAGAAAGAAGGTAACGCGATCGCAGATAAAATCCCGATAATAATAATTACAACTAACAGTTCAATTAGGGTAAAACCACCTTCCCGCTTTCTCTTAGCGACGTGTTGCAGGAATTTCGCTTTAAATTCAGTTTTCATCCGTGTTACTCCTTAAGGGGAACGTTTAAGAATTTTTCTGTAACCCTAACTTACCCAGCAATGTTGCGATTCTTATCACGCCCTCAAAATTTTTTCGTGGCAATTCAGGCGGATCGCTCCAAAAGCATACAGAGAAGGGGTTATAGGTTAATCAACAGTTCTTTGACTGGCTCAAAAATGGTCTGTTTACTAATGAGTTCAAGTGTTCCTCTAGTCCCTGTCCCCTAAATCCCCCAATCCTAGGGGACTTTGAAAAAAGGGGGATGAGCGAGTTGATTTCTCCCCAAGATTAGGGGGCAAGGGGGGCTTTCACAATGCTATATCGGCTAAAATTTGACTAGCCCATCTCTATGATTAGGAGAGGTCAAGATGGTACAAACACCTGCACAATCAGAAACTGAAACGCTCTCACTGGAGTTACCCAAAAGCCTGAAACTCTATGTTACTCCAGAACAGTTTGAAGCCTTGGCTGCCAGTAATCGAGAATTACAACTGGAAAGAACCTCACTTGGAGAATTGATAGTGAATCCACCCACAGGCTGGGAAACTGGAAAACGTAACTTTAGCATTATCGGACAACTACATCGCTGGTACGAAGAAAATCAACAGGGGGAGGCATTTGACTGTTCAACAGGATTTATCTTACCCAATGGTGCCAATCGTTCTCCTGATGCGGCTTGGATTAGTCAGGAACGTTGGGATACACTCACTGAGGAACAAAAGGGAACCTTTGCTAATATTTGTCCCGATTTTGTCGTAGAATTGCGTTCAAGTTCCGATACTCTTAAATCTCTGCAAGAAAAAATGCAAGAGTACATGGATAATGGAGCGAGATTAGGTTGGTTAATTGATCCCAAAAATCGCACGGTGGAAGTGTATCGTGCGGGTGTAGAAGTAGAAGTGTTGTCAAATCCCAATGAGTTATCCGGTGAGGAGATTTTACCGGGTTTTGTGTTAAATTTGCGTCGGGTTTGGGGTTAATCTCAACAATATTTAGAGGTCAATATGGTACAAACATCTGCACAATTGGAAACGCTCTCACTAGAGTTACCCAGAAGCCTAAAACTCTATGTTACTCCAGAACAGTTTGAAGCCTTGGCTGCCAGTAACCGAGAATTACGACTAGAAAGAACCGCACAGGGAGAGTTAATTGTGAATCCACCTACAGGTTGGGAAACTGGAGAACGTAACCGCAGCATTATTGGGCAATTGGATCATTGGTATTATGAGAATGGCAATTTGGGTAAGGCATTTGACTGTAATACGGGATTTATCTTACCCAATGGCGCGAATCGTTCTCCTGATGCTTGTTGGATTAGTCAGGAACGTTGGGATACACTCACTGAGGAACAAAAGGGAACCTTTGCTAATATTTGTCCGGATTTTGTCGTAGAATTGCGTTCAAGTTCCGATACTCTTAAATCTTTGCAAGAAAAAATGCAAGAGTACATGGATAATGGAGCGAGATTAGGTTGGTTAATTGATCCCAAAAATCGCACGGTGGAAGTGTATCGTGCGGGTGTAGAAGTAGAAGTGTTGTCAAATCCCAATGAGTTATCCGGTGAGGAGGTTTTACCGGGTTTTGTGTTAAATTTGCGTCGGGTTTGGGGTTAATCTTAACAATATTTAGAGGTCAATATGGTACAAACATCTGCACAATTGGAAACGCTCTCACTAGAGTTACCCAGAAGCCTGAAACTTTATGTTACTCCAGAACAGTTTGAAGCCTTAGCCGCCAGTAATCGAGAATTACGACTAGAAAGAACCGCACAGGGAGAGTTAATTGTGAATCCACCTACAGGTTGGGAAACTGGAAAACGCAATAGTAGTATTTCTGGAGAGTTGTATCTATGGTGGCGCAATGCAGGTGAACCCGGAGAGGTTTTTGACTCTTCTACTGGATTCTATTTACCCAATGGTGCAAATCGTTCTCCTGATGCTTGTTGGATTAGTCAAGACCGTTGGGATGGACTGACTGAGGAACAAAAGGGAACCTTTGCTAATATTTGTCCCGATTTTGTCGTAGAATTACGTTCCAGTTCCGATACTCTTAAATCTCTGCAAGAAAAAATGCAAGAGTACATGGATAATGGAGCAAGATTAGGCTGGTTAATTAATCCCAAAAATCGCACGGTAGAAGTGTATCGTGTGGGTGTAGAAGTAGAAGTGTTGTCAAATCCCAATGAGTTATCCGGTGAGGAGGTTTTACCGGGTTTTGTGTTGAATTTAGGTCGGGTATGGGGTTAAGCAGATCTTTCCAAAAGTACATAGAGAAAGGGTTCTAGATCACTCAACAGTTCCTTAACTTGTTCAAAAATAGTTTGTTTACTGATAGGTTCAAGGGTAATGGGGTCTACGGGTCGAATTTGATGCGATCGCTCTACTAATTTCATAAACGGTTGTGTACCGTCCCACAACGGGAGTAAACAGGCAACAATATAGCTTTCCTGATGCAATGCCACCAACGTGGGGACTTTTATATATTTGCTAATCTCAAACGGTCTACGGGTTCTAATACACTCAATTAAATCTTCTTTTGTTTTATCCGTTCTCAGTTGAGGATGTAAAGAAACTTGCGCCTGTGCCCAGTCTGTATCCGTCCATTCTGAAACATCTTTGTAAGGTTGCGTTGCATCGGGATGACCACACCAAAAGTCTAATAAACGATGGATAGGCTGTAATAGTTCAAATAAATGTAGTTTTTCCTCAATGGAAATTCCGGGCAAACTCATTGCTAGGAATACAGGTAGATCTTCGGCATCTTTAAACAGTTCCATTAAATCCCAACGCCGCCAATTCACCATACTAATAAATTCTAGGTTAGCTTTATCTAATGCAGTAAATAAATCCGGGATGGTATAGCCTTTATCTCCTTGAAACAAATAGTTCATCAGCATGGCTTCGTCACTTTCTGCCATGTTTTTGCTCCAGGTTTGCCGTTTTAGTAGCACCCCATCTTTGAGGGCTTTCATGGTTTCTCGTGCTAGTCCTATTTCTGTTTCTTCTGGGTTACCATCCATTAATCCCATTATCGTAAACATTTCTTGCACTCTAAATAAATTGGATCTTTGAATGGCACTATGTAAATTTGTCCGGATGATTCCATGAGGTTTTAAAACCGCCTTCATCGCTTTTAGCGGAACCGTAATATCGTCAAATAAATATAGGGATTCATCATTGTTAATATAGTCAAATTCAATTCCTAATTCAGGTAAATCATTAATTGAAATGACATGAAATTCATAGTTTTCAAATCCGTGATGTTCGAGACGTTGACGAGCCAGTTCTACTGATTTTTCTGATAAATCAACTCCAACAATTTTTGCGCCGGGATTGGCTTCTGCTAACACCAAAGATTTATAACCACTGCCACAACCAGCATCTAAAATAACTGTATTTTCAGTATTAATAACTTTTTGATTTCTGAGATAATAAGGAGTAACGAGATTATGAATATACAGTAAATCGTAATCTTCTTTCGGTGATTTTTCTAATGGAATTCTGGGATAGGGGGCGGAATCAAACTGTTGACGAATTTTTTCTAGGAGTTCCGGATCTTGTTTTTCTATCATATTGAATAAATTAACCACAGAGGCACAGAGGACACAGAGATATAGAAGTTAAATAAGCGGTCACACTTTTATGTTGCCTATCTTGAGAGACGAGGAAATGAGGAAATGGGGCATTGTCGTAGTCAATTAATCACTATCACGATGGACGGTATCGGGAGAAAAGGCGGGTAAACAGACTGCAATATATTCTGCCCCTTCTTCACCGGGAGTACTATAACGTACCCATTCTCCTTGATGAGTGATTACAGCTTGTCCAGCATAAACGTCCATTTCTCCCCCTTCAAATTCCACTCGTAGCATTCCTTTTAATACCAGGGTAAATTCGTCAAATTCAGGGCGTTGACCGGGTTCTATCCAACCACTGGGCGATCGCATCTGGGCAATACTAACCCCTTCGGTTTGACTGTTGACTCGACCAATATATTCATCAATTAATTTCGGTTTGTTGCCAACGGCTTCAACTCGGGTTGGTTTTTCGATGTGTTGTGGCATATTACAAGATTCAATTAGTGTAGCATCTATTACTTTACACTTTAGTCTTGCTTGAATACAAAATTTAAGTGCATAATAGCGGAAACGTTGGGTTTAAAACCTGAACACTGGATAGGAATTTTAAACATCTATGGCTTGGCAACGTCCTGATGGCAGACAACCCGATCAACTTCGTTCGGTGCAGTTTGAACGAGATTATACCCGTTTTTCCGCTGCGTCGGTATTGGCGAGTAGTGGGGAGACGAAAGTCCTGTGTAATGTGACGATACAGCCTGGAGTCCCCAGATTTTTACAGGATAGTGGACAGGGGTGGCTGACGGCGGAATACCGGATGTTGCCGGGGGCAACCCAACAGCGTCATTCCCGCGAAACGTTTAAGCTGTCGGGACGAACCCAAGAAATTCAAAGGTTAATTGGCCGCAGTTTACGGGCGGCCGTTGATTTAAAAGCGTTGGGAGAAATGACGGTGATGGTGGATGCCGATGTCATTCAGGCTGATGCTGGCACCCGGACCACTTCTATTACGGGGGGATTTGTTGCCCTGGCTGATGCTTTTAATAAAATGGTACAACAGGGTAAATTAGAGCGATCGCCTATTCGTCATCAAATTGCAGCGGTTTCGGTGGGTTTATTGGAAGGGGAACCATTTCTAGATCTCAACTACGATGAAGATGTTGCTGCCGAGATTGATTTTAACGTAGTGATGAATGACCAGTTAGGGATGATTGAATTGCAAGGGACGGCGGAAGCTAACAGTTTCACCCGGCAACAACTGACTAAAATAATGGACTATGCCGAAAAAGGCATTCAGGAACTGTTACACTTTCAGCGTCAAGCACTAGGGAATAGGGAATAGGCAACAGGCAACAGGCAACAGGCAACAGGCAACAGGGTAATTAATTGTCTTCCCCACACCCTACACCCTACACCCTACACCCTACTTCTGTCTTCCCCACAGCGGTACTAACCTTCAATTAGTCCTTGCACTTTTTCTAATTCATACCGTAAATATTTTCCCCATTTTGCCGCTAAGGCAATTTCAGTAAAGGGGATGCGGATAGGGGTACCTGCCTCTTCCAGTTGAAATTCTAGTTCAATGTTTCCCCCTTTTTCCGGCGGATGATCTAAATCAACTGATTTTTTATCCACTAATAACCATATAGACTGAACCTCTTGTAACGAAAAGGTTTGCAGGTTGATAGGCCCTTTACGACTGGGTTGTCCCCAGGTGAGTTGATCCTGTTGTTGCCCTAAAACCGCTAAAATATCGTATTTAGCTTTCTCAAACCCTGTAGCCCAAGCTTGGTAAGTTTCAACCTTTTGATATTCATTCCAGCCAGCGATCGCTAACCAAAAGAAAATGATTAATAATGGTAACCAAATTAAGCCTCGTTCCATTGTTTTGCTGATTTGTTTGTCTATTTCAGATCCCGGTTGCCAGGGTTGACCGATACAATGGGATCACTATGGGCGATTTGTCCAAAAATGGATAATAATCCTCTCGGGCAGACTAAAGAACTATGAAACGATTTTTTTTACTGTGCTTGTTTTTAGTTGGGCTAGGCTGGGCCGTCTCCAATTTCTCCGGTTTAGCTACCCAAGGCACATACGATTCAATTGTACTAGACTTTCGAGAAACATTAGGGCAAGAACAGATTGCGGATCAAATTCAAACTATTGCCCAAAAGTATCAAGTTGTTCCCACTCTCAATAGTGAATTTTCTCAACAAGATCATATTTACATTGTCAGGGGCGATCGCAAACTTCTCAAATCTTTAAAAAAATCCCTGGGTCAGAGTACTGAGTCAATTGAACCCAATTATTTGTACTATACCAACGATAATATCAATTTCTCCAACGGTTTTGTCTACGACATTCCAGGGGTGACTCCCAATGACCCCTTGTATAGTCAACAGTGGAACTTCCGTACGATTAACCTGGAAAAAGCCTGGGAAAATACGAAAGGGGAAGGCATAACTGTTGCGGTGATTGACACAGGAGTCAGTCGGGTGCCGGACTTAAAAGACACTCAATTTGTCGCTGGATATGATTTTGTTAATGATCAAGTCGATGCCAACGATGATAATGGTCATGGGACCCACGTTGCTGGAACCATTGCCCAATCTACTAACAATAATTATGGCGTTGCGGGCATCGCTTATCAAGCCCAAATCATGCCATTGAAAGTATTAGGTGGCAGTGGGGGCGGTACGGTTTCTGATATTGCTGAGGCGATTAAATTTGCCGCTGATAATGGGGCAGATGTGATTAACCTCAGTTTAGGGGGCAGTGGTGAAAGTCACTTGATGAAAGAAGCCATTGACTATGCCACAGACAAAGATGTTGTGGTAGTCGCAGCCGCTGGTAACTCCGGTCAAAATTCCGCAGGCTACCCGGCGCGTTATCCCCATGTGATTGGCGTTTCTGCCTTGGATACCACGGGAAAGAAAACCCCCTATTCTAATTTTGGCGCAGGGGTAGATATTGCGGCTCCCGGTGGATTAACTCAAGGGGAAAATCTCGCTGGTGGGATTTTACAAGAAACCGTTGATGTGGCAAATGGTGGGTCAACCTTTGCGGCATTTCAAGGCACCAGCATGGCATCGCCTCACGTTGCGGGAGTGGCTGCCCTGATTAAAGCTTCTGGCGTAACAGAACCGGAACAGATTGTTAAAATTCTCAAAGAATCCGCCCGTCAAGTGCAAGATGATCCCTTAAATCATTATGGCGCGGGTCACCTGGATGCCGGGGCAGCGGTGCAATTGGCGTTGCGGGGCCAAATCACCTTCCGAGATTTCTTTGGCTGGTTACGGGATAATGGTTATCTCAATCCTCGGTTTTGGATAGATGGTGGCGCAGTTGCCCTCTTACCCAAAATTGCCATGGTATTGGGTTCTTATCTGTTAGCCTGGTTCTTACGCAACTATTTTCCGTTTATGTGGGGCGGTTGGTTCAACGCTGGTTTAATTGCAGGCAGCAGTGGTTTATTCTTCCTTCGAGGTTTATACATCTTCGATTTACCCCAATGGCCGATGCGAGTTATGGGCAGTTCCATTCCAGAGTTGGGGAATGCTATTGCAGGCAATAGTCTTTTAAACCCTATCTTTGCCAGTGTTTTGATTCCGGCATTTTTGATTGTGCTATTGCTAGGACATACTCAATGGAAATGGTTTGCCATTGGCACAAGCTTAGGCGTTGTCAGTTGTTTAGCAGTCAGTGCTATTGTCTCCCCGGCTGTATGGGGCTTAGGCAGCAGTTTCTTGGCGCAAGGCTTTTTGGGGGTTAATGCCCTATTATGTCTGGGATTAAGCTATTTAGCCCTAAAAGCCTCAACACAACCTGCTTAATTGCATCATGTCATTAGAGGAGGCAACGGGGAAATGATCCTATCGTTCTAAAGCGCCTCCTCAATCCCTGTTTCAGTACAACTCAAAATAAAAACTTAAGGCCTAGTAGATGGCTACCAGACCTCAAATGACTGAACTAAGTTGACTCAAGCAGATATTAGTAGAGAAGTTAGACAGAAAATTGACATTCCCTCCCTATTGATAAAAATAGAAAGGAATTCTTGAGCTGATTACTGCCTCTTCAAGTTGACTCTAATGAGGTCTTACTGCAATCATGTCTGAACCGAGAATACTAGAATATTACTGACTATCTAGACTCCCACTAATGGTTCATTCTCCAAGCGTTTGCCTGTGAATAGACGGTTTCTGTGTGCCCCACAGTACCGGGATTACTCCCTCTTTTGTTACAGCCCCCTTAATGGTTACTGTGCTTAATTTTTTGTTTCCCTTCTCAACAGTGAAAGCTGCACCTGTAGACTTTTTGAATTACAGTTCTTCGCTGACTTCAGTAAAATTTTCACTCTTGAGCGCTGGATTTTCAATCGGTGATCATTCGGTATTATAGCTACAGGCTGAACCGATTCAGCCTGCTTTTTGAAAATTCAATGATCAAGATACGCGCAATATACGCACTATATTGGGTAGAGTTTTTTTTAATCTTACTCAGGTTTACAATTTCTGCAACATCCATGAATAGGATACTTCACCTTAAAAGCCGATACAGACCTTAGTGATGGCACTGATCCCAAAGATTTTACTCTCCATAACCTTGATTGAAATCAGTTCAGAGAAAACACAAATCTCCAGGTGGTTCTGAACCCATGACATTGCCAACTTAACTTTGTAACTGGCTTAATACACTGTTCAAGTGCTGCAGTTGGATCAAAGCTGGAGGACATCTGCTTTAATCCGAAACCTTGCCCATTTACATCTCTATTAATAGATGAAAGGGTTATGTCCTTATGTTCTTTAACTTATCACAGGTTTTTGAGTTGTCATCCCCCTATTTACCAAGTTTGACATAGCTTAATTTTTTGCAATAATTTACGATACCTTTCTTCATGATTTGAGATTAAGTTAAAGGGTGATCGTTGTGAATCACCCTTTTCAGCTTATGAAAATCAAAAACTGTCACTCACCTCTTACACTTGAGCGTCTTCCTTCACTAATTTATCCCAACCCAAGTCTTTCAGGTTATTATTCCGACGCAGCGGACGAGTCACCAACTCTAAAATATCACGAGCATTCGTAAAGCCATGCATTTGAGCAAAGGTAAATTCAACGGACCATTTAGTATTAATTCCCCGTGCTTCTAAGGGGTTAGCGTGTGCCATACCCGTAATGACTAAGTCGGGTTTGATTTCATGAATGCGTTGAAGTTGATTATAATTATCAGGTTTCTCGATAATTTTAGGCAGAGGAACTCCCATTTCATGACAGGTTTTTTCTAACAAATCTAACTCCGCTTTTTGATAGCGTTTATCCATGTAAGGAATGCCAATTTCAGAGCAAGTCATACCACAGCGAATCAAGAAACGTGCCAGAGAAATTTCTAATAAATTATCCCCCATGAAAAAGACCGATTTACCGCGAATCATTTGTAGATAATCTTCCATATTTTGCCAGATTTGAGCTTCCCGTTCCGCTAAACCTGTAGGTTCAATACCAAGTACAGAACAGATTTTCTCAATCCAAGCGCGGGTTCCATCGGGGCCAATAGGGAATGGTGAGCCAATTAACTTACATTGGCGACGGCGCATTAAAGTGGTTGCAGTCCGAGAGAGGAAAGGATTAACACCTGCGACATAATAACCTTCTTCAATGACTGGTAATTCTGTGTAACGTTTTGCGGGTAACCAACCGGAAACTTTAATTCCTTGCTTTTTCAATTCTAAGGTTAAATTGGTGACGACTGGATCGGGTAAAGAACCAAATAACACTAAAGGCGGATGCTCCTTATATTCAGATTCTTCCTGATGGAATTCTTCTTTTTTCTTGCCAAAAGTTAACAGCTTTTGAATGGCATTTCGTTCTTCTTTTTCTTCTGCTTGAGCCGTTTTTGGACACCGTGCCGCCATTGCCGCTAATACCGTATCTTCTCCTTGTGTAAAGGCATAATCTAAACCATTGGCTCGTGCTACCACAATGGGAATACCGATTTCAGCTTCTAATTTAGGCGCTAATCCTTCCAAGTCCATTTTAATAATTTCAGTGGTGCAAGTCCCGATCCAAACAATTACACTGGGATTGCGATCGCGTTTAATTTGCTCACAGAGTCGCTTGAGTTCATTGTAGTCATTTAATTGAGCCGAAATATCCCCTTCTTCTAGTTCTGCCATGGCATAACGAGGTTCAGCAAAAATCATCACTCCCATGGCATTTTGTAGGAAATAACCACAGGTTTTCGTGCCAATCACTAAAAAGAAGCTATCTTCTATTTTCTGATAAAGCCATGCGACACAACTAATGGGACAAAAAGTATGATAATTTCCCGTTTCGCATTCAAACGTTAATGCTTCAGGTTGTACAGTTGTCATCGGTTTTTCCTCTTACTATTTTGTGTGTCAGTCTCATACAATTGGGGTGAGAAAATCCTTGATTTTGGATGATAATCACCCAAAACCAAGATTTTGCGAATTGACCATGATGAAGGAAAATGTGGAGGCGATGAGCAAGCAGATTAAATGCTGCTGAACTCCAAGAAACCGTGACCTTAAATTGAGGGATTTACTTTAAGTCCGATAACGAAATATCTCCATCATCATCGGGAGCATCAGTGAGACCTTCTAAGTCAATATCACTTAAATCCCCTGTAGTAACTTCTCCGAGATCATCTAAACTCATCTCATCCAAGTCATCAGTGGAGAGTTCTCCAAGGTCATCCTCTTCTCCCAAGTCCCCTAAATCTAAGTCATCTAACTCATCTAAGCTTCCCTCGTCTCCTTCTAAATCCTCATCAAGGTCTAAATCACCCAGATCAAAGTCTTCTGGATTATCGATTGAGTCATCTGTGAGAGGTGTTCCCAGATCTGGTGATTCTAACTGAGTCAAATCATCTGAATCTGCGTTCTCCATGTCGTCTAATTTGAGATCCGCCAATTCTTCATCAATCGCCAAGTCGTCCTCAGTGTCGAGATCCATGCCCAGGTCATCTTCAATCCCTAAGTCGTCCTCAGTGTCGAGATCCATGCCCAGGTCATCTTCAATCCCTAAGTCGTCCTCAGTGTCAAGATCCATGCCCAGGTCATCTTCAATCCCTAAGTCGTCCTCAGTGTCAAGATCCATGCCCAGGTCATCTTCAATCCCTAAGTCGTCCTCAGTGTCAAGATCCATGCCCAGGTCATCTTCAATCCCTAAGTCGTCCTCAGTGTCAAGATCCATGCCCAGGTCATCTTCAATCCCTAAGTCGTCCTCAGTGTCAAGATCCATGCCCAGGTCATCTTCAATCCCTAAGTCGTCCTCAGTGTCAAGATCCATGCCCAGGTCATCTTCTGCTTCGAGATCCATCTCAAGTTGAGCTTCCGTCTCGTCGAGTGCCGAGGCGATCGCAGCTCCCCCCATCGCCATTGCTGCCATGCCAGATGGAGTTTCCATTTCGCTGGCAACAGAGGGTTTAGTCATAGGAGGGGGAGCAGGAGGGATGGAGATTGTAGGAGAAGCCACTACTTGAGCCATTAAAGGGGACGTAGGCGGATTTCCTAGAGCAATATCAGGGTCAAAGTTTAATCCTAAAACCTCGACTAATTTATCGGGGTCAGGGTTCAGTTGGGAAAACGGCATCATCAACTGAGCCGCATCCGGATCGAGAGCGTTGATGGTTCCCAAGATGAGGGAAGAGGAGGGTCTTCGACCGCCATCAGGTGTTGGGACGGGGTTGAGATCCATCTGCAACACCAGCCAGTTTCTATTTGTTTGATAGTACTGTAACCATTTCTGTTTGAGATTAATCGTAAATTCATTAAAGAAAGCCATTGCCTCTTTACCTCATCCTGAGCAGCTAGACATAATTAAACCATCATCAGGTCTAGCTCATCTTGTTCAGTTTGACTAGGGGGGTTTCCGGGATTGAGGTAAAAATCAGAAAGTAATGAGAATAATTCTCGGTCAGCCGCATCTTTTGGAACGACACCTTCGGGTAAAGCTAAGATTTGATCGGCAATATTGAGGTAGTAGTCACAGACGTAATTCAAGGATGGATCGCGATCTGCCATTTCAAAGAGGGTTTTCCCTTTCACCCGAGAAATGCGAATATCTTCGATTAAGGGTAAAACTTCTAACACTGGCATGGGAACGGCTTCGACATATTTATCAATTAAATCCCGCTTTGAAGTCCGATTACCGATTAATCCAGCTAGCCGCAGCGGATGAGTGCGAGCTTTTTCCCGTACCGAGGCAGCAATGCGGTTGGCGGCAAATAAAGCATCAAATCCGTTATCGGTGACAATCATACAGTAATCTGCATAATTGAGGGGAGCGGCAAATCCACCACAAACCACGTCTCCTAACACGTCAAACAGAATCACATCGTATTCATCAAAAGCGTTCAGTTCTTTGAGGAGTTTAACGGTTTCTCCCACTACATAACCGCCACACCCAGCGCCAGCTGGAGGGCCACCTGCTTCGACACAGTCTACACCACCGTAGCCTTTATAAATTACATCTTCTGGCCAGATGTCTTCGTAGTGATAATCCTTTTCTTGTAGTGTATCGATAATCGTTGGAATCAAAAAGCCCGTTAGGGTAAATGTACTGTCATGCTTTGGGTCACACCCAATTTGCAGTACTTTCTTGCCTCGTTTGGCTAAGGCGACGGAGATATTACAACTGGTCGTTGATTTGCCAATACCACCTTTACCATAAACTGCTAGTTTCAAAGTTTTTCTCCTTATCCATTTATCTTTTCAGGGCAAGCTCGTTTGGGTTTGTTTAGCAGAAAGCTGCCCTTGGCTTGTTCCTTGTCAGCATTATTGACGAACTTTCTGGGAAATGAAAGGGGGCTTTTTAGCAAGTTAAGGCTAAAAAGCCCTATTTTAAGCTCATTTAAATCATAATTTTCTATTTTTGAATCAGAAAAAACAATAAGCTTAAATATAGGCTTTATAAAACTTTTGTAAATTTATTTTTATAAAAAGAGTTGCAATAAGCAAAAATAGTGAATTTTAGGAAAATCTATACACCCTTGGCAGAATTAATCCGATTCATTCAGAGATAAGAGATAGATGAGAGTGAATTCAATCCCCTCAGCGCCTCAATATGGGCGCTACAGCAACAATAGCCGCAGTCATTAAAGTATTTAGGTCATTCCAGTCAAGGAGGCTCTAAACTCCTGCTATTGACCCTTGAGAGGATTGAAGAGCAAGTCTGATATTTTTCAAGTATAAATACTTAGTTTTTGCTCGAGATTGACACGGCTCTTGAAGATTTCTGACAATTACTCTAAAAGTTTAAGGTTTGTGAATTTTTGATGAAAGTCATTTGTTACTGCTGATTCGTTATTGGAGGAGTCATACCAATTCTTTATGAAACTGCATCTCACCCGTCTCCCTCAACCCCCCTTAATAAGGCTATGGGGGGGAGTTGGAAGAGGGGTCAAAGAGTCAGGACTACAGCATAATTGGTTGTCCACCCTGTTGCAAAGACTCACTCAACCCACTGAGAATTTTGACTAATTCTGTTGCCACATAGCCATCAGAACGGTTAGAAGGGATATTCTGACGCACACAATAAAGAAAATGATCGCAAACCTTGGCTAAAGGTTCTTGGGGGGGAACCGCAATAATATCGGTTTGTTGACCTGCACCCTTCCAGCCTTGAGCGACGTTTTCAAGATATCCTTGTTGGAAAGTCAGTGGCGCGTCTATAGACAATTCATCAAAAATCAATGTGCCTTCACTCCCCACAACCCCTAAACGTCGCTGTTTGTCAGGATTAAGCCAACACAGATGTAAAAAGGCTCGAAACCCGTTAGGATAAGTTAAAGTTGCCATTACTATATCCGATAAGCCTGAATTATAAATCGGGGTTAAATCCTCAATTCTATCCGTCTCAAATTTCTGATCGGGTTGTAACCAAACAGTTCCGGTGGCTTGGACTTGAACAGGGGTTTGACCTAGCCAGGTGTTAAAAATAGCAATATCATGTATCGCTAAATCCCACAAGGCATCCACATCCGGACGAACGGGTTCTAGATGAGTCCGCGCCGCATAACCGTAGCGTAAATCACCCAGTTTGCCTTTGGCAATGACTTGTTGACCCGTTTCCACTGCTGGATGAAATAGATAGGTATGGTCAATCACCAGTTGCCGCTGATGCTGTTGCGCTAGGTCACACAATGCTTGAGACTCTGATAATTTTAACGTGAGGGGTTTTTCCGCCAACACATGATAACCCCGTTGTAATGCCTCAGAAATAATCGTGTAATGGGTAGAGGCGGGAGTGGCAACCACAACAGCATCTAATTGCGGTAAGGTTAAGACGTTCTGCCAATCCGTTTCTAAACAAACCTCTGAGGGTAATTGTAATCGAGTTGGGATCGCGTTTAACCGCTCTGGGTTGGGATCGGCGATCGCTACCACCTCAGCTTTAGGATGTTGTAGAAAGTTACGGATCAGGTGAGTTCCCCAACGTCCAGCCCCGAAAATTGCAACTTTAATTAAATCAGTCATCAGTTTTAATATAGTTCAACTCATATAATGATGATTCCCTGATTTGTAGCGCTTACGTGCTAACGCACAGGCTACGCCAACGCGCAGGCAATAGAGAATAGGCAATAGTGGAAATAAACGCTGACTCTATAAGGCTTTTAGCAATTTTGAGTTCCCTTAATTTGTAAATATTTGGGCTATCTTCAGATACAACGACTTGAGATCATCTGGAATCCTAGAATATAAAAGAGAAGTTGTATTTAGCTTTCTCTATAATCCCTCAAGATTGACGATGGAACTAAAACTAATTGAATTGGTTGTTGGCGCGCTCATCTTCATCCTATTTTCAGCTATTTCAGTTATTTTAGAGGCGATCGCCAATGATCAATCCTTCCAGACTTTGAGTTAAAGTCGATTTGTTGACAATATAAATACAGTTTAATTATACTCCTAGGTATGGATGTGTATTTTACCCTTAACGGTATCGTTTTTGTCTGGAATGCTGAAAAAGCTCGGATTAATCCCCAGAAACATGACGGTGTTACATTTCAACAGGCAGCGGAAGCCTTCTTTGATCCGTTTCTGAAGATGTGATTGAGGATTTAAAGCGAATTGCACTCTTGCTAGGATTTTCTGGCTATCAATCGTTGATGCGTGCCTATATTGGTCAAGGACTTCGCAGCGATTTAGAACGGTTTGAAGGGGAGCAAATTCCTGCATTTATTGAAAGTTTAAAACGCCAGGGTGTGATTCAGAAAGCACTTGAAGATATTGCTTAAATCAGGATCGTTTTTGATGAGTTAATACATCTAATTGTTCCCCGCTAATTTGATAGGCTTGCCCAAAACCCATGACAAATTGTCCTTGAGTTGGGGTTAATTTAAATAAATGAAAATCCATTAAACCCCGCAACATCCCCACAATTTCGCCAAAACGCTCTTGCATTTGATCAATAATTAATTGCCATTGGGTTGTCTCCCGTTCAATGATTGTTGCTGTACAATTAAAGGTTAAACGAGTCCGCGCAAAGATTTGTGGCGTTTTACTTTCTTCTGCAATAAACAATATACTGGCTTTATTACTGTTGCGTAAATGTTGAGTATGTTGGGCTAAATCACTGGCTAATATATAGATATTTTTCCCTTCATCCATCACAAAGGGTGCATAACTGGTATGGGGAAAACCATCATCACTAACGGTACTTAAAATAATACTTTTAAATTCTTCGGGAAATTGATTGTAAGCAATTTGTGCTTTTTCTAATGCACTCAAAGATGACTCTTGTTCCATGTTAGTTATGAGTTATTTGTTGTTTGTTATTGGTTTTAACCCAAACAGAGGTTATCGTTGATTCCAAGCGGTTTCTGCATCCGCGATCGCCGTTTCAACCGTTTTTTGATTTAGCATAGCTGCCTGTAAGTTCTCATAAATCATCTTTTGTAACTGTTTGAGATCTTCCATGGGGGGAATTAAAATATTAGCTTGTTCCAGTTGTTGGGCGCTAATCACTCGGGCTTGATCGGCTTGAGTTTGCCCCTGGGGATCGGTTTGAAAATAGGGATCTTTCAACGCATCTACGGTTGAGGGTAAGACATTGGCGGCTTTGGCAAACGCCAGTTGATTAATACTATTGGTTAAAAATAAGGCAAACTGGAGGGCCTCGTCGGGTTGGTCACTATTGCGAGGAATCACTACATTCATGACAGCAACAGTTTTCTGGCCTGTTTTTCCAGTAATTTGAGGCGCGGCTGTGGAGACTTTAGCAATATCGGGGGCATTAATGGCGATCGCTTGGAAAAACTGCGGCCCGGAAGTCAGAATGGCAATTTCTCCGGCTTGATATAATTCGATAGCGCGACGATGTCCTTGCGTCAGTACCTCTCTGGGAAGCAGGTCATTTTGATATAAATTCACCCAATATTCAAACGCGGCAATTCCAACTGGGGTATTAAATGCGGCTTTACCATTTTCATCGATTAACTTCACCCCCATTTGTACCAAAGACTGTAACACCTGGGCTGAATCTTCGGGGACAAAAGAGACAAAAAATCCATATTTACCCGTTTTTTCTCGAATTTGCTGGGCGACCTGGGCCAGTTGTTCGTAGGTTGTGGGGGGTTGAGTAATCCCGGCTTGTTTGAATAAATCCTGATTATAAATAGTAATTTGGGTGGTTAAATACCAAGGCAAGCCGAATGTTGTCGTTTGGCAAGTTTCTTCCTGACAGGTTTTGATCTGGTTGGCTGTCCAAATATTGGGTAAATATTGCGATCTAGCCTCCTGAGAAACCTGTTCTTGTAAGTCTAGCCAAGCATTACGTTCTGCTAGCAATGCCGCAAAATCTGGGTTTAAATTTACCACATCTGGGGCGGTATTGGCAGAAACGGAAGCTAGGATTTTACTTTCCATCGCGGACCAGGGAACATCCACCCAACGAACTTTAATATCTGGATGTTTAGCCTCAAAGTTGGCAATCACCTGATTAAAATAGTCATTAAACTGGGGTTGAAGCTGCATTGTCCAAAATTCTAGGGTTTGTCGTCCATCTCCTTGAGAATTTGAACTGAGGTTAGTACAGCTTACAGTCCAACTCAGGAGTAAACCCAACAGAGTAAAAATTCCGAACCGCTTCCACGGTGTTACAGGCTTGATCATCTTCCCTCAGTCTCACAATCTATAGCAATCTTATCTGAGTTTGTGTAAATCTGATTTGAGACGGATGGGGAAATCAACTGTTCCCCGTTCCCCCTTCCCCGTTCCCCCTTCCCCCTAACTCAGTCAATTATGCTGCGGGTTTCGATTATTATTCCAACACTGAATGAAGCCAGTTGTCTACCACGAACATTAAGCTATCTGCGTTTACTCAACCCTGCGCCTGAGGAAGTGATAGTGGTCGATAGTCAAAGCGAAGATGATACCGTTAAGATTGCCTTATCGGCTGGGGTGCAAGTGGTTTCTTGTCCCACTCGCAGACGTTCAGTCCAGATGAATTATGGTGCAAACGTTGCCACGGGAGATGTCTTATGTTTCGTCCATGCCGATACATTAGTCCCCGATGATTTAGTTCATTTAATCACGCAAACTTTAAAGCCTTCAACGATAGTTGGGGGTGGATTTATTTCCGTGATGATGGGTCAGCAAACGACGCGCTGGGGAACGTCATTGCATAATGTGTTGAAAACTTATTATGCACCTTTGTTATTTCGTCCTCACTTATTCTTAAGAGGGTTACGGGTATTATTTGGAGACCAAGTAATTTTTTGTCGTCGTCAAGCGTTTTTGAACTGCGGCGGCTTTGATGCGGATTTACCCATTATGGAAGATGTAGATTTATGTCGAAAATTGGTGCAATATGGCCGGATTCAACTGGTTAATCGGATGGTGTATACGAGCGATCGCCGTGTTCTTCGTTGGGGCGCATTGAAAGCCAATTTAATTTATCTTTATATTGGTTTATTGTGGGGATTGGGCGTTTCTGCGGATACCTTGAAGCAATTTTATCAAGATATTCGTTAGCTTTGCTGAGGTGCGTCAATGACGCACCCTACAATTATACAACAGATGCAGATAAGGGTTTAGAAAGAGCAGGACGCTGACGTTTCATCACCATCCGAATTCCTCCCAATGGAGAGAGAGTAACCCCTCGACGAGCGGCTTTTACAGGGCGTTTTTCTGCCAATTCTAATTCATAACTCCGGAGAATGGTTGCTAACACTAACTTCATTTCAAATTGAGCCAATGCTAGACCAATACATTGACGGACTCCGCCGCCAAAGGGTAAATATTCATAAGGAGAAAACTTCCGCGTTAAGAACCGTTCTGGCTTAAACTTTTCGGGTTCAGGATAAATCTCAGGATGACGATGAACTAGGTAAATACAAGCCACCACACCAGTGCCAGCTTTAATAGAATATCCCATAATTTGGGTGAGTCGTTTTGCTACTCGAGGAAACGTTAACATTCCAACCGGATAAATGCGTAAAGTTTCCTGACAAACTGCGGTTAAATAAGGTAATTTAAAAATTGTCATCGGGTCAGCATCCGGCGCTAAACGGTCAAGTTCTGCCATTAATTTCTGATACACTTCGGGTTGTTGATGCACCCAATATAAAGACCAAGCTAAACCCGTTGCCGTGGTTTCATGACCCGCAAACAGCAACGTTAGTAATTCATCCCGCAACTCAATATCACTCATCGGTTGACCGTCTTCATCTCGCGCCGCCATCATTAAACTGAGAATATCCTGGCGGTTTTCATCTGGATGTTGACGACGTTCTGCTATTTCCGCAAACAGTAATTGGTCAATTTGTTGTTGATGGCGCAAAAATCGACCCCAAGGACTCCAATTTCCTAAATCTTGTTGTAAGACTGGGAAGAATAATAAACTGGAACTCAAGGGGGAATTGGTGACAGATAATAAAGAGGTTAATAAGGATTTAAGCTGTTCAAATCGTTCTCCTTCATACATCCCAAACACGGCTTTTAAGATCACTATTAATGAGATTTCTTGCATTGCATTTCGGGCAACAAAGGGTTGATTAGGTTCCCATTGACTACTTACTTGTTGAGTAATTTTCAAAATCAATTGACCATAGTTCCACATCCGTTCCCCATGAAAAGGCGGCATCAATAACTTGCGTTGTTGTCGATGGTCTTGACCCTCTAATAAGATTAAAGACTTGCCTCCCAATAAGGGTTTAAGAATCCCATTAACTCGACCCGGCGCTTCAAATTCTTGCGTATCATGGGTGAGTAATTCCTGAATTCCTTGGGGATGTGAAACAAAGACTAACTCATTGGGTTTGTTAACAATACCTGTATTAAAAATATCTCCATAGCGTTGGAAACAGGTATCCATATAAGTGAGGGGTTGACTCACCCATTGAACTTGTTGTAGGAAGGGAAGGGTTTTGGGGCCGTTTACTTGTTTCATCTTAGATAATTTTAGTTAAAGATTGAATCATGTCATCATTAAAAATGGTGTAAGTTATATCATTAACATGTCATTGGGTTGTGAAAATTTTTAGAATGATGCCCATGTCTCTGAAGTTTTCTCTCCAACACAATGTAATGCTTGATGCTCTCGATGTAAATGATGACACCACTTGAGGATAGGATTCAGATTCTCTCTTAATAGTATAGAAAATTATCAGGATTGTGCCACTTGAAAAAGAGTTTAAGGTAAAATGATATCTGTTAATTCTAACAACGGTTAATCCTCAACCCTCTAAAATCCCCACCAGTACCTTCACAAGCAGTTCTAAATCATCCGGAATTTTAAACAAGTTCAGGTCTTGAACAATTTGATGTTGCACTCGGTCAAGTTTGGCAAATTGCCAAATATTCCCTATCGTTACAGCGCCGTATAAGATTTCTTGGTCTTCAATTTGAGATAAGGCAATTAATTCAACAGCCAGTTGGGTGAAGCCTCGGGTTAAATCATCTTTTTTTGCTTCAATAATGACTAGGTTATTTTTAGACCGTAGGAGATAATCTAAATTGCCTTTGAGCCAGTTATTAATATTAAGAGGATATTCAATCCGCAGTTGACATTGACAATAAATAACAATTTCTAATAAAATAGGTGAAACTAATGTTTCTCGCCGTGCTGTCTCACTACTGAGACTGACAAACGGTAAAAAAGACCGAATTTTTTGTTTCAACTCTGAGAGTTGACTAAATTCTCGTTGAGTTTGGGGTAAAGTTAATTCTGTCCGGATTAAGGAATAGTCAAATTCTGCTAAAATTTCATCGGCTTCATAAGGTAACTCAAAATAAGATCGGAAAGTATAAGATTGATCTTCCTGTAAAATTTTAATTGGATGCATATTTTTTTTCTCTCCTCAATTAAAGTTAGCTTGTTTCAGTATAACGGGTAAATCTCGTATAGTCTCGCTGCTTTAGTAGGATTAAACAATACTGAACTAATGACGAGATTGAGTGATTTTTAAGCTGAGGAAAATAACCGGAATAATTCCCACTGCAACAATGGCTAATGCAGGGCCAGCTGCTTCGGCTAAACGTTCATCAGCGGCTAAATTATAAACTCGAATGGCTAAGGTATCAAAGTTAAAGGGACGGATGACTAAAGTAGCAGGTAACTCTTTCATCACATCCACAAAAGTTAGCATTCCAGCGGTTAATAATCCTCCCCACATCATGGGTGCATGAACTTGAATTAAAGTACTGGTGGGTCGATGTCCTAAACTGCGGGCGGCTTCATCTAAATTGGGTTTAATTTTACTTAAACTAGATTCAACTGCACCATAAGCAACAGCTAAAAATCGCACTAAATAAGCATAAACTAAGGCAATAATCGTTCCACTGAAAATTAATCCAGTTGAGATGTTAAAGGTAGACCGCATGAAGCTATCAATCAAATTATCTAATCGTCCAACCGGAATCAAAATACCAACGGCAATAACAGAACCCGGAATGGCATATCCCATGGCAGCAATTTTGGTGGATATCATCATCCCTAAGTTGGGATTTAATCGCACACCGTAAGCCATAATTAAAGCAATAATAATCGCTAAAATTCCGGTAATAGATGCTAAAATTAAGCTGTGGCTAGCAAAGTCAAAAAAGCGAGGATCAAAAACAGTGTTTAAGTTTTCCAGTGTCATTTCTAATAACAGTCCGCTGGGAATTAAAAATCCTAATCCGACTGGAATTAAACAAGCAAATATTGCAAAAATGGCTCGAATTCCTTGTAACTTAAACGGATTTAACGGTTGAAAACGACTGCCACCTTGATAATATTTGGCTTGGCGACGAGACCAAAGTTCGAGTAATAATAAGCCTAAAATAAATAGCATCAAAACAGCCGCTAACTGAGCAGCAACGACCCGTTCTCCTAAACCAAACCAGGTGCGATAAATGCCGGTGGTAAAGGTAGAAACTCCAAAATATTGAACAGTGCCAAAATCATTTAAAGTTTCCATTAACGCTAAGGCTAACCCCGCCATGATAGCAGGTCGGGCTAAGGGTAAAGCCACGGTGAAAAAACTGCGCCAAGGACTACAGCCTAAAGAACGACTGGCTTCTAAGGTACAAGTTGCTTGTTCTAAAAAAGACACACGAGTCAGTAAATACACGTATGGATATAATGTCAGGGTTAAAAGAGCGATCGCGCCGCCAATCGACCGTATATCAGGAAACCAGTAGTCAGCCAGACTACTCCAACCCAAAAGATTTCGTAGACTGGTTTGAACGTGGCCGTAAAATTCTAACCACTCTGTATAAACATAAGCCAGTACATAGGCAGGGGCAGCCAAGGGTAGTAACAACGCCCATTCAAACAATCGACAGCCGGGAAAGCGACACATCGTTACTAGCCAAGCGGTTCCCACTCCAATCACGAGGACTCCCGCTCCCACCCCCACCATTAATAACAATGAGTTTTTGATATAGCCCGGTAATACCGTTGATGCCAAATGAGACCAAACCTCACCCGAATCAGTGAAAATACTACTGAGAATAAACAGGACAGGGGCTGCAATTCCAACCGCAATGGTAGCGACAGCGACTATCCACAGATTACAGCGAAAACCTCGATTTGACATCATTAATGTAGGGAGTGGCTATAAGAAAATTCAATAATATCTTAATGAGAAGAGTTCCCAGAAAAACGGGTATGATTAGAATAGACTTTTTGATGATTATTTTCAATAAGCGAATTTCTATCAGAGTAACAAAACAGTTCAAATATGGCTCAGTCTGAGATTTTGCATCTAGAGGGAATTAGCAAATGGTTTTCCCCCACTCAAACGCCCGCTCTTGAGGAGGTCAACCTCACCTTACAACAAGGCAATATTTTAGGACTCCTCGGCCCTTCTGGTTGTGGCAAAACCACCTTACTCCGTATCATTGCAGGGTTTGAGTTACCTCAGCAAGGCCAGATCACCTTAGCCAGCCAAGTGGTAACTGGCCCTGGAGTTTGGGTTGCCCCTGAAAAGCGGGATATTGGCATGGTTTTTCAAGATTATGCCCTGTTTCCCCATCTCAGCGTTGAAAAAAATGTTGCGTTTGGATTACACAAAACTCGTCAAACCTCGGCTAAAACCCTGAAAAATCGGGTGGCGGAAGTGTTAGAGTTAGTGGGGTTGTCTGGGTATGAAAGCCGATATCCCCATGAACTGTCGGGTGGACAACAACAACGGGTGGCTCTCGCCCGCGCATTAGCGCCCCAACCCGCCATTGTACTCCTAGATGAGCCATTGAGTAACCTCGATGTGCAAGTCCGGTTAAGACTGCGTCAAGAACTGCGAGATATTCTCAAGATGGCGGGAACATCTGCTATTTTTGTCACCCATGACCAAGAGGAAGCTTTATCTGTTTCTGACCAAGTAGCGGTAATGCGAAAGGGAAAAGTCGAACAATGGGGAACACCGGAAGAAATCTATCTCGAACCAGCTTCACGATTTGTGGCAGAGTTTGTCACCCAGGCTAATTTTATTCCTGCCAAACGCCGAGGTAAAGTCTGGGAAACGGAATTAGGCTGTTTTGCAATTCACTCAAAACAGATAGTGACTCCTAGTGAGGACAATTCCAATCATTTCGACCATGTGGAATTAATGGTACGTCAGGAAGATTTTATCATTAAACCAGATCATCAAGGCACGGCTGTAATTCGCGATCGTCAATTTTTAGGTCGAGAACATCATTATAGTTTACAAGTGCCATCCGGCCGAGAACTAATTGCTCGCACTCGGACTCGCACGGCTTTGCCTGTAGGAATACACGTGAAAGTCTCTATTGCTGAAGATGCAGTTCGGGTTTTTCCAGCGATGTCCTCAACTCCAACTTCTTGGAAACCCTTTGTGTATCAAAAAATGAAGGTTTAATATTGGGGAGAGGAAAATAATTTTTGAAACTTGAATATAGGGTAAAGATTAATAGCATTCCTGTCATTTAATTCAAATCCAGGCATGCTCATGACAATGAAGGCGGGTTGAGCAGCGCAGCGACCCACTTTGCTAAAAATAGATCTATCAATATAGTTCATAAAAATATAGTCAAATGTGACACACCTTTACTTTGTCGGTGTTACCCGCTCCGGGTGAACTACAACACCCTCTATCCCATAGCCTAAAGCATTTGGGATTGCTTTTCTCATGATGTTCAAAGAACCATTAACATCGGCATTAACCAATCGTCCACTACCACTACGGTATAAACCCCGTTTGACTCTTTTTCCACTGAAAGTCCACTGATTTTTCTCACCCTTTTTGTACACCGGAATGGGATCATTATCAATAAAACTGGCTTTTGAGGTATAAGATTCTTCGGTTAAAATCACCTGAATCCCTGCTAGTTTGGCTTTATAAGATAACATTTCTATGAACTTGGCATGAGGAATTTGAACGAAGTTTTGATTCGTCTTTTTTCCCA
>Ga0209594_1000263_pt1 | contig 37300 bp, 23 predicted proteins | sample AshMeaCrysSpring_FD_184126 | JGI IMG/M metagenome (GOLD analysis project Ga0209594, IMG submission 184126) | Groundwater microbial communities from Big Spring, Nevada to study Microbial Dark Matter (Phase II) - Ash Meadows Crystal Spring... | ecosystem: Environmental > Aquatic > Deep subsurface... | reverse complement strand
TCGTTGTGCCAGACATCAATCCAATAGCTACCCAGAGTCACATTCACTGTGGGGTACAGCGGCGGGACGATGACGTTCACAAACGCCGTCGCCCAGGTCTGGCCACCTTGCCCATCATCAGCCAAGTAATCGAAGGATGCGGCCCCGGTGAAGCCGGATGTCGGCACAAACTGAACCTTCCCATCGACCAGGGCCACCTCACCATTCACGCAATTGCGTACCCCGCTCACGGTCAGAGCATCGGCATCCACATCCGAATCATTGCCTGTCAGCTGTGCAAAGCCGATGCTCATGGTGCTGTTGCGGTAGGTGGAAAACTGGTCATCCACCGCCAGCGGCGCGTCATTGACCGCCGCCACCGGAATCGTGGCCAACACGACAGGTGACTCCAGTCCCGCCGCATCGCGCACCTTGTAGCTGAAACTGGCGTACCCGTTGAAGTTGGCGGCCGGAGTGAACACCACGTCGCCGTTCGCATCCAAGCTGACCGTACCGCCCGTGGCATCGCCCACCCAGCCCAGACTCAGCGCACTGTTCGGATCATCCACGTCGACGTCGTTGGCCAGCAGTGTCGTCTTGGCGATGTTAAAGACCGCATCTTCACTGGCGCCGGAAACGACCTCACCCTGCGCGCCGGGCGCGTCGTTGACGGGTGCCACAACCACAGTGGCCGTAACGGGACTTGATTCAGCACCTGCGCCGTCACGCACCCAATAGGTAAAGACCGCGTTGCCGAAAAAGTCCTGATCCGGTGTAAACACTACGTCACCGTTCGCGTCGAGGTTGACCATGCCGCCGGTACCCGACTGCACCCGGGACAGAACCAGCTCCTCGTGCGGACTGTCCACATCGACATCGTTCTGCAACAAGCCCGCTGCCTGAATGATGAGTGTCTGGTCTTCCTCGCTGTCGATCTCCTCCCCGCCCGTCACCGTCGGCGCGTCATTCACGGCCGCGATCTGCAGCACCGCTGTGGCGCTACGGCTCAGGCCATACTGGTCGGTTGCCGCGTACGTGAAGCTGGCCGTACCGTAGAAGTTGGCTTCTGGCACGAAGACGACCTCATCGCCGATGAGAGCCACCTGCCCGTGTACCGCGTTGCCTACGGCCGTCACCGTCAGCGCCGGCGCCGACGGGTTGGCTGGTGTATTCACCGTGCTGTCGTTGCTGACCAGCAATGCGCCGGCAATGCGGAATGCCACATCCTCGCTGCCAGACACGATCTCGCCATGGACCACCGGGTAGTCGAACATCACGGTGGTCGGCATGCCCTGTACGGGAGCGGACGCGGCGTCTGTCGGCGATACCGTAGCAGCCGGTACCACGGTCTGAGAATTTGGGGGATTGCCTGACGGCGTCGCGCCCAGTGGCACGGAGGTCACCGTCGCCTGCGTCTGGCGAGGAGGAACGGGCGAGGCAGCCGTTGAGGCGACAGTGGTGCCCGCCGCCTCTGACACGACAACCACAGGGCCCTCTGCCCCTGCCATGATGATTGGCGCCAACGCAGGCCCTGCCGATATGAAAGGCACCGGGCTCTGCGTCGAACTCATCCCAACAACGCCGCCGTCCGAACCCATCGTCAGCGTGTAGGCCAGCCCCATTCCTGCGCCATCCATGGACAAGGACACCGCGGTTGCGCCGTTGTCCGACAGTTGGCCCGCTGGAGCGTTCGCGGCAACCTGGCTCTGGGCCTCCGCCGCCTGGGCGGCCGCCTGGGTGGCGCCTGCAGCCAGGACACTCAGCAGCCCCAGATTCAATCCGCCGCCACCCAGCAGGCCATCCTCCATGCTTTGCACCATCTCGGCCGTCACCAGCTGTGCATCCGCCAAGCTGCCGAGTGCGACACCCGACAGCGCCGTGGTCGGCACGAATGCCAGCCGTTCGGCGGTTTGCGTCTGCCGGACTTGGCTGGCCGTGACCGTGCGCTGGAAAGCCGTTTGTGCCTGCGTCAAGAACGCACCTTGGCTAACGGCGCCGCTGGCGGTGGTTTCTGTCGGTGCTTCCGTCACGTTGGTGCCGCCATGCCGGTGATCGTCCTGCTCGGCGGTGCCCTCCCAGTCCCCCGTGCGCACCGCTTCGTGCGCAAACGTCTGCTGGCGGATGGCGCCCGATGCATCCTGCCCCAGGTAACCCTCGTTCTCCAGCACATCGCCCGCTTGCAGGTCGATGTGCTGGCCATCCACCACTTGGTAGACCTTGGTCAGCTTCGCCCCGCTGGTGTCGCCGGTGAGCATTTGCGCCGTCAGCGCATCGCTATGGCCGTCGGCGTAGCGCACCTGCCCCGCCGTGAAGTCGATGGCCGTGATGCCGGCCTGCGCCAGGCTCCTGGCCTCGCCGTCCTGTAACCGGGCATCTGCGTTGATGTCCATGAAGAGCCGCACGGCCGCAAACGCCGGGTCCCGTGCATCCAGCACCCCGTCGCCATTGGCATCGAGCCACTGCACATTGTTGCGCTGCAGGTCGGCGTTGGCGTTGAGGGCCTGCGCATCTCTGGCATCGGTCTGGCCCCGGTTGCCGCCCAGGTTGAGCACGTCGCGCGTGTCCACCACGCCGTCGTTGTTGAAGTCGATGATGAGCAGGCTTTGCGCATTCCCTTGCGCATCGTTGGCAGCCACCCATTCGGTACGCTCCAGATAGGCATCGGCATCGATGTTCTTGAGCGCCTCGGTAAGCTGTACCTGCGCATCCTGTGCGTGCACGACCAAGCTGCCGAACTGCTGGGTCTTGAAGTCCGCCGCCTCGCCCGCGCCGCCCTGGATGGCGGCGGCCTGGCTCCAGCCTTGTTCCGTCAGCCCGCTCTTGCCAGCGGTGAGTTCGCGCTCGATGGCGGCTTCACCCGCGCCCTCACTCAGCAGTTGCGCGTAGCGTTGGCTTTGGGTGTCCACCAGCCACTTCGGCCCAATGCCGCCGTTGCTCTGCAGCAGTTCCACCACCCGCGCCATGGCGTCGCCATCGGCCAGATTGACGAAGAAGCTGGTGGCGCCGTCGGGGTTGGGCAGTTTGAGGCTGGTCTGGTCTTTGTCCCAGAACACGCTGGGCAGCAGGTTGGTGTTGAGCGCCAGCAGTTGGCTGGGGTCGGTATCGGGGTGGTCCTGCAGGGTGCGGGCGTTGGCCTGTTCCAACATGGTTTGCAGGCTGTTCAGCACCTGCTGGGCGATCTGGCTGGCCGTTGCCGCGCCGCCGCTGACGTTGGCGTCGGTGCGCACGGCGGTGTGGGGTTGTCCGTTGGCGTCGAATCCGCTCCACGCAAAGTGCACTTCGCCGTAGGGCGGCGGCGGGGTGGCGCCTGCGCCAAAGAGGCCGCCTCCACTGCCGAAGAGCGATAGGCCGATGCTGATGAGCGGGCCGTAGCCAGGGATGAAGTTGGCCGCAGCCGCCAGCATGCTGGTGGGGTTGCCGCTTTCCAGGGCGCCGATGACGCTCAGGTAGGGGATACCGCTGCTGCCCAGTGCGGCGTTGAGGGCGCCATCGATGGCGCCGCTGCTCAGGGTGTTGATGCCCGAGAGTGTGCCCATTACGTTGCCGCTTTGCAGGCTGGCGGCCAGGTTGAGTACGGCGGCGGCTTCGCCGAGTTCCCCCAGCCCGCCGGGCAAGGCATCACCACTCAGGCGATCCACTGTGCTGTAAAGGCCCAGCAGCGCGCTGACGCGCTGGAGGTCGCCCATGTGCTCCCAGTGCTGCAGGCCGGCCAGGGAGTTCAGCAGGCTCAGGCCTTGGGTGACACCCCGCAGCTGGGCTTCGGTGTATTGGCTGTCGTTGAAGGTCTGCCCGCTGCTGGTGATGTGGGTGCTGGTCTGGCCGGCAGCGCCGTCCGGGCTGATGCTGTTGGCCCGCAGGTTGATGTCGCCGTTGGCGTTGCGGTTGATTTCCCCGACGATGTCGCCATCGGCGTTGCTGATGAGCACGCCACCGCCGGGCAGGCTGTGAAAGCCCAGGTCGGCAGCACCGCCCAGGTTCAGGCCGTCGAGCTGGATGGCCAGTGCGTCTTGCTGGGCCGGGCTCAGGTCGGCGCCCTGGCCTTGGAGGTAGGCGCCAAAGCTGTTGGTGTTTGCCTCCGTATTGATTGCAGGTCGCGCACATTGCGCACTATCCGACCCCTGATTTGATGCCTGCGCATCGGCGTAGCCAGTGATCAGGCCCCCGTCAGTCTGGATGCCGTCGCCGGATGAGGCCAGAGTAATCGGAGAACTGGTAGCAATAGGCTTTAAGCCCATATCACTCAGGAGCTTCTCGGCTTGCGCCGAAGTCAGATCGGAAGCTCCAAATGTGTTGCCAAGTTGGCTCTGCAACAAACCCAGTAGCTGATCTATCTGAACAGACTGGTCGAAGACTTGCTCGCCGAGCTTCTTCCCACTCTGGTCAAAGTCTCGAACTATCGTCTTTGGAGCTTCTGCCTCAGTACCTGGTATCGAGATGACAACCGTGCGCCCTCCAGTGGCTGAATTGGACAAAGCCCAAGCACGGGTGCCGTCAGTGCCGACGAACTCCAAGGAGGTTGCGCCATTGCCGTGGTCCTGAATACTGACACTGCTGTACGACGGCGCATTGTCACGGACCTCAACTGACGGCAGAGTTGAAAAGGATCCTGGAGCAGCAGGTGAGGTATTGGCGCCAAGGGCGTCAGGTATGCCCAACTGAGCATTCGCAATTTTCGCGGCCGTTTCTCCCGTGAGAACATAGCGGCCCTGCGTATCGAAGCCGGCGACAAAAGCATCGGAAGTGTCTGCAACGAACTGACCGTTAACGAGAGTGCCTGACAACCGAACTTCCATGATGGCATCGGTAGTCTCATCACGGTAAGTAGTAACCTGAACTGCAGGAATTCGCTTCTCGGCTTGGCTGTCAACACCCGCCGTTTGCGGGTCACCAGCATTGATGTAGTTGGTACTTCCTACCTCAAAGCCGGATGGACTTTTCCCGTTGATCACGTTCCACTGGGGCTGCGTGATCCCCTCGCGAATCACCCGCAATGCATCAGCCGGTTGTAGATCAGCCTGCCAGTTCAATCGCGCGTTGATTCGAGCGGGGCTATCTACCAAATTGGCGGCTCCGGCCGCCAGACTATCCACTGCATAGGGTTTAGCCGTGTCAACGCCAAGCTCTACTAGTTTTCCTGCTATCCATCCGATGGCCTCACCCGCGCGTTGACTTAAGTAATTCTTCGCGCTATCGATTGTTAGTTGTGCGGCAGTATCCGTGGCTGCATAGGCCGCAAGTGCGCTCCCTGTGTACGCCCGTACAGTGACTGCTCCAGGTTGCCATCCCATCTCGCTCTGTGCCGAGCTGGTAGCGGCTATCGCCCCAACCGGGTCGCTGGTGGCGGGCTGAGGGGTTCGGACATCGAGCACCTCGGTGTCTGTGGCGCCATCTTTTGTCCAACGTCCCAGCCAGCTATTGAGCGTTACCGTGGCGTCCACCTTGACTGGAGCCTCGGCATTGCGAAGCTCGTAGCTGCTGGCAGAGAATGCTAACCCTACTGATCCCTCGCCGACAAATGTGATGCCAGCCCCTTGATAGGCGGCATCCTTGTTTCCAGTTAGTTGAAGCACCAATTGCTCAGTTTGAGCAACCGATACAGGTTTTTCCAAAAATGCGCCAGCGTTGGGACCACTTGTGATTCGGGTAGTTTCATAAAAAATTCCACCGTCCTTGATGAGGGGATCGTCTCCGAATCCACTCCCGCCCACGGGCTGCGGCTTGGGTGAGCCCGTGAGAATGATCTGGTTGGTGTCGGGGTTGTAATAGCCTTGGTAGCTAATGCGTTGTGACTGGTTAAGGTCACCCAGCACAAGCTGCTCTACCGGTATTGGGACGTACCCTGGTGGAACAGCTGGGTTATTACCGGAGCGGGCCAGAGAAAGGAGTTGCGCTAGCGTAGGAGTTCCCATATCAGTTTCCTCCGCCGGACGGCTTCAGCGCGTCAGGATTGAATCGATACAGATGGGCGAAGCGGCCGATCGCCACAGCGACGGTGCGGCTGGTTTGATGGACCGCAATGCGGAATACATCAGGAGGAACAGCGACCGTGCTGACCCTTTGTAAATTCTGGGTATTCCAGATATGAAGGTTGCCGGACAGGCCCACAACACCATCGAAACCCGGCAAAGCCGCGAAATAGTTGGTATTGGCATGTGGCTCGCCGATCTCCCCAAGGGTCGCATAGTCGTGCACAGCATCCCAGACACGAATTGGCGGCGCTCCAAAGGAGACCAGTTTGCTGCCGTCGGCGGTATAGACCACACCATTGAGAGGCGTCGGGCTGATGAGCGTCTTGACGATGCGCTGTTGCTTTACGTCAGCCACGACAACGGCAGTGGCGCCGCTGTTCGGCGAGTAACCCATCAAGGGCGCCGTTTGTGGGGAAAACCTTTGGCCTTCCAGGGCCACGAGAGGCTCGCTTGGGTGACAGGCCATCTTCCAGTAGCCGTATGCGCGATCAGGAAGTTTGCTGAAAGGGCGCAATGCATTTGTCTCTGCCACGCGACGACCGCTAGGTATGACATACGTGAAAACTACTGATTCGCGAAGCATGGCCAACGCAGGAGAAGGCGTGCTTAACCAGCAGATGCCGCCAAGACCTCCGTATAGCCAAGCGCCAGGCCCCTTCAATTGCGAGATCTCACGTCGCTGCTCCACATCCCAGACGCGAGCCAGAATAAAGCGGTCCTTGTTAGCCCGCGCAGGTAATTCTTGCGGGTCGTCCTCTGTTCGCGGCACCGGCGGTGAACCGTTCTGCGTGTCCTTGACATCTACCACCACCAGATATTTACCATCCGGGCTGAAGACAACCTCTTGCCCGGACGGCACATGGGGTCGGCGGCTGCTGGGGACGGAGAACAGCGGCTTTTTGGTCTGAACATCCCAGACCTCCACTTCATCTTGGAGGAAATACCCCACAGCCAACCGCTGTCCGTCCGGGTGCCACGCCATGGACTGTATGCCGCGCTTGACCTCAAGTACGCTGATGTTCTGCAGCACAGGTTGCGCTAGGCTTGAGGCGCATTGCAATGCAACGGCGCTTGTGCAAGTCAGCAGCTTTAGCCAGTGCAACCCGCGCGAGAAAGCTCGGCAACCAGCCTTACCTCTACCTATGAGGCGAACCCACTCCATAAATGCGTTGTTCGCAGCAACGCTCATGTTGAGGGATGAGTTGACTGTGTAGGCATGCATACGCATGCTGATTCGCGCGTCAGAGCGTTGCGTGTAACACCGCTTCGCAATAGATTGCATCACTGTGATATATCGAAACAGTGCTCGTAAGCGCCTGTTCCGCCTCCTTGAAACCCTGCGTGTGTAACAACGCAAAGTCCGTCGAGGGATTACAGGAGATGCACCCCATCGACTTGACCGTCGATGGGTTCAGACTCTGGCAATCCCGCTATCGTGGAGCTTGCGCCCTTTAGACCGGAGACTTTGCGCCCCCGCCTTTCGACGGGTTTGCCGTTTTCAGAACTTTGGTTCGAACTATAGAGCAAGCGAGAATGGCGTCATATCCCCAAAACGGGGGATACTGTCCCTCACACCTCCTTACTGACCAAGGAACCGCCATGTCGAACATCCATCGTCGCTTTGTGCTGCTAATCTGGGCCTTCGCGTTAGCCATGATGGGCGGGCTATCGACACCCGCGCTGGCTCAGGCCAAGGTCGTGCAAACGCCCTACAAGAACCCCAAGGCCCTGGTCGACATCTTCCTCGACGATCCGGCCAAGCTCGGGGCTGCGCTGTACTGGGTGCGCAGCCTGGTCAATCCGCTGACCGAAGCGCCCTACAGCATGTTTGCCGAGGACATGAGCATCATCGTGCTGATGCACGGTACCGAGATCGTCACGCTGGCGAAGAAAAACCAGGATCGCTACGAAGAAGTGCTGCAACGCATGCGCTATTACGCCGACATGGGCGTGAAGTTCAAGGTCTGCGGCCTGGCGCTGCAGGACTATGGCTACACCGCAGCGGACCTGCACAGCTTCGTCGAGGTCACACCCTCAGCCATCACGGAACTCATGCACTGGCAGAACCAGGGTTACGCGCTGATTCCCGCCGTAGTGCAGGACAAGAAGTTCTCGATCGACCAGATCCGCTGACGATCGCAGCGCACCAAAACAAACGGGGCCCGCGGGCCCCGTTTGTTCTGGCGCAGTGCCCGATCAGGCTGCGTAGCCCGGGTTAGGCAGCACACCTTCCACCTTGGGCATGTTGAGCTTGCGCGCCGGCACCTTGCCGCCGCCGGACTTAAGCCAGGTCTCGACCACTTCCCATACCGGCTTGTTGCCGGCGTTCTTGGCCTCTTCGGCCACCGGCGCCCAGCCGGCCACCATGTAGGTCTTGTCGGCTTCGATCAGCTTGCCATTCAAGCGCATGTCATTGATGCGCTTGCCCATGCCGGCCATCGGGTTGCAGGTGTACTGCAGACCACCCACGCGCACCATGTCGCCGCCCTGCTGGTAGTAGGGATCGGGGTTGAACAGGTTGTCGCACACGTCTTCCAGCACCGTCTTGATGGTGGCACCGGTCATCGGCGTCAGCGTGGCGTAGGAGTAGGTGGTAGCCGTCATGTCCATCAGCCACTCGCGCGTGATGGCTTGGCCCGGCAGCAGGCTGGTGCCCCAGCGGAAGCCCGGCGAGAAAGCGATGTCGGCGCCCTGCACATCGATCAGCGCGTCCAGCAGCAACTGGTCACCAGTGCCGTTGAAGTTGCCGCGGCGGTACAGCGTGCCTTCGGTCACGGCCAGCACTTCGTTCAGCTTGGCCTCGTAGGGCGCACGGATCTTGGTGATCAGCGCGTCCATCTCCTTGTCGGCCGGCAGCATGTTGGCGAACACCGGCAGCAGCTTGTAGCGGAAGTCGGTGACCTTCTTGTCCTTGACCTGGAAGTCCAGCACGCCCAGGAACTTGCCGTTGGAGCCGGCATTGGTGACCAACGTCTTGCCACCCTTGTTGCTGACGATGCTGGCCACCGGCATGCCGTCGTGGGTGTGGCCGCCCATGATGGCGTCGATGCCGGACACCCGACTGGCCATCTTCAGGTCCACGTCCATGCCGTTGTGCGAGATCACCACCACGACCTGGGCGCCCTTGGCACGCGCCTCGTCGACCATGGTCTGCATGTTCTCGTCCTGGATGCCGAAGGCCCAGTCGGCCACCATGTAACGCGGGTTGGCGATCGGGGTGTAGGGGAAGGCCTGACCGATGATGGCGCAAGGCACGCCGTTGATCTCGCGGATCACGTAGGGCTTGAACACCTGGTCGCCGAAGTCGTTGGTCTTGACGTTCTGCGCCACGAAGTCCACCTTGCCGGCGAAGTCCTTCTCGACGATCTCCTTCACGCGCTCCATGCCATAGGTGAACTCCCAGTGGCCGGTCATCACGTCCACGCCCAGCAGCTTGCAGGCGTCGACCATGTCCTGGGCGTTGGTCCACAGCGAAGTGGCCGAACCCTGCCAGGTGTCGCCGCCGTCGAGCAGCAGCGCGCCGGGACGGCTGGCCTTCAGGCGTTTGACCAGCGTGGCCAGGTGGGCAAAACCACCGACCTTGCCGTAGCGCTTGGCCGCCTTCTCGAAATCAAGGTAAGTCAGCGCATGGGCCTCGGCCGTGCCGGGACGGACCTTGGCGACCTTCAGCAGGTGCTCGCCCACCAGGTGCGGCAGGTTGCCTTTCATGCTGCCGATACCGAGGTTGACGTTCGGTTCGCGGAAGTAGATCGGCTTGAGCTGCGCGTGGCAGTCGGTCATGTGCAGGAAGGAGACATTGCCGAACTTCGGAATGTCGTACAAGCCCTGGGCCGCCGTGGCCGCATCAGCTTCGGCATAGGTACCCAGCCCCATGCCGGCCATGGTGCCGGCACCCAGCACCTGCATAAATTCGCGTTTGGAAAGATTCATGATTGCGCTACCGCTATGTATGAGTTGTCAGGAATCCGGCATCGACCCGGGCCCGTATAAAGAAAATGGAGAAGGGCTGCCCTTCTCCATTGTCAGAACGTCACCTGAAAAATCAGGACACCGTAGCTTCGTCGGTGCGGCTGTCGCCCTTGTTGTCCTTCCAGTTCACGCTGATCTTGTCGCCCGCCTTGGCGCCCTTGACCACAAACTGCAGGAACGGGTTCTTCGACACCGCCGGGCCCCACTCGGCCGTCATCACCACCTTGCCGTTGTGCGAGGCGGTGACTTCCTGGATGAACCACGCCGGAATCGTCTTGCCCGCCGAGTCCTTGCGCTGGCCGGACTCCATCTCGTGACTCATGAGAACGCGTACGGTGGCCTTGTCACCAGCGGCTTGGGCGCGAATGCGCATCGGATCTGCCATTTTGATACTCCTAAATCTGTATTGAATCGATCGGTAGCTTGCCGCTGCTTAGCCGCCGCAGCCGCCCAGCGTGACCTTGACTTCCTTCTTCGCGTAGAAGGCCTTGCCGTCGCCCATGATGGCCACGGCGTACACGTCCGAGGACTGGCCCATCTTGGCGCGCGTGGCAAAGTTGGCTTCCACGCTGTCGGTGACGTTGAACATCGCCACCAGCGCAGCCGGGTTCTTCTCCACCAGGATCAGCACGCGCTTGGCACCGGCCAGCGTGGTGCTGGCCGTCAGCGGCACCACGGCGCCGTTTTCGGCGATGTCCGGGCCGCCCACGGTGACGTCTTTGCTCTCCACCGGCGCACCAGCACCCAGCGCCTTGGCCACTTCGGCCAAGGTCTTGGCGTCAAAGGCCGCCTTCTGGTAGGCCGCAGCCTGCTGCGGGAACAGGCCGGTGGAGGCCAGCAGGCCCGCCACCACGGCGCTTTGCTTCAGTGTCTCGCGACGAGTTTGCATGTCAGTTCCTTAAGTGCTTATGGATCAATGAAGCGGGGATTATGAACAAAAAACAGTTCTCCCCGCCTGGGGTCGAACCCTAACAAAGATATTAGGGCCTGAGCGCGACATTCCTGTGTCCCGTGACAATTTCTTGCGTATGCGTTGCGTCAGCCCGGTCAACAGGGAATGAGCCGCTGGTCCGGCCCTGGGCGCAAAGTCGTTGTACACCCCAGGTCGCTGGTGCACCACCCGGGTTTGCCCGCGGGCGGCGCTCAGGCGCGCATCAGCGCCTCGATCTCGTCGGCGTGGACCGGCACGTCGCGGGTGATGACTTCACATCCCTGCTCGGTCACAAACACGTCGTCCTCGATGCGGATGCCCAGGTTCCAGAACTCAGGCGGCACGCCCTCGCTGGGACGCACGTAGAGTCCGGGCTCGATGGTCAGGCACATGCCCGGGCGCAGGACGCGGCTGGGCCGGTTGCGGATGACTTCGCCCGACAGCGGATCGGTCCGTTCGCTGACCTGACCCACCTCGCCCGGCTCCACATAGCTGCCGCAGTCGTGCACATCCATGCCGAGCCAGTGGCTGGTGCGGTGCATGTAGTGGGCGAAGTAATGCCGGTGATGGATGGCGTCGTCGAGCGTACCGTGCTGGTCGCGGTCCAGCAGCTTGAGATCGAACATGCCCTGCGTGAGCACGCGCACGGCCGCCTCGTGCGGGTCGTTGAAGCGCGCGCCGGGGCGCACGGCGTCGATGGCGGCCACCTGAGCCGCCAGCACCAGCTCATAGAGCGCGCGCTGCGGCCCGGTGAAGCGGCCGTTGGCCGGGAAGGTACGCGTGATGTCGCTGGCATAGCCGTCGAGTTCGCAGCCAGCGTCGATCAGCACCAGTTCGCCGTCGCGGATCGGCGCGTTGTCGGCGCGGTAATGCAGCACGCAGGCATTGGCGCCGGCGGCGACGATGGAGCCATAGGCCGGGTACTGCGAGCCGTGGCGGCGGAATTCATGCAGCAGCTCGGCGTCCAGGTGGTACTCGCGCACGTCCTCACCCTGGCGCAGCATGCGTGCCGACAGCTGCATGGCGCGCACGTGGGCGCCGGCGCTGATTTGTGCAGCGCGGCGCATCACGGACTGTTCGTGCGCATCTTTCACCAGTCGCATCTCGTCCAGGAGGGCGCACAGGTCGCGCTGCGCTTCCGGGCAGAGGGCTCCGTAGCGAACCCGGGCACGCACCGCCTTCAGCCAGCCGTCGATGCGGCCTTCCAGCCCGGCATGGGTGGCAAAGGGGTACCAGACCGTGGTCTTGTTTTCCAGCAGCTTCGGGATGCGTTGTTCAAGCTCGGTCACGGCATAGGCGGCGTCAACGCCAAGCGCGGCTGGCGCCGCTTCCGGCCCGAGGCGGATGCCATCCCAGATCTCGCGTTCCAGATCCTTGGGCTGGCAGAACAGCGTGGTATGCCCCGTGCTGTCGATCACCAGCCAGGCATTCGGCTCGCCAAAGCCGCTCAGGTAGTGGAAGTAGCTGTCGAAGCGGAACAGGAATTCGCTGTCGCGGTTGCGCAGGCGTTCGGGCGCGGTGGGCACGATGACCACGGCATCCGGGCCGAGTTGCCGAGCCAGCTGCTGACGGCGCTGCAGGTAGATGGACGAGGACATGGTGTACACGCGATCCAGAAAAAGAAGTCGGTGCATGGATTGTCCACAACTGTTCGCCCTGGCGCGCGAGCAGGAGTCCCAGGCCCCATCAAATCAACGAATGCGCATTTAAGATAAAACTGATAAAATAGAAAATTTGATCTGATTCAAGAACGTTGCGAATTGCTCACGAATAGATAGCAAAACATCGTTCATTTGCCGTGAAAAGAGGAAAATTCGACTTTCAGGGGAAACGGATGCGGGCGTGATACGGTGCCTGTGCGTCCTTTTGATGCCTACAAGTCAACACATCGGCATCAAAAAAACCATAAGGCTGGTTTGAAGTACTCGGGGTCGTTGTTCCTGCGGCGCGGCATGCTGTCCGCGCTGATCATGTTGGGCGGGGTTCAGGCTTGGGCGCAGCAGGCACCCAGGCCGGATGCCGGCTCCCTGCAGGAGCCGCAGAGTCCTCTGCCGTTGCTGCCGGCGCCGGGTTCCCCCACCATCGTCCTGCCACCCCCACCACCTGCGCCGCTGGCCACTTTGCCTTTGCGCATCACGCCACGTGCGTTCCGCTTCGTCGGCAACACCGTTTTCGACCAGGCCCATCTGGCCAGCCTGCTGGCCGATGCTGCAGGACAGCCTACCACCTTTGACGGGCTGAACGAACTGGCCAACCGGCTGGGTCAGCACTACCGCCAGCAGGGCTATCTGCTGACCGAGGTCTACCTGCCCGAGCAGGCGCTGAAGGCCGAGGGCGGCGAAGTGACCTTTGCCGTGATCGAGGCCCGGGTCGGCCGCGTGCGCGTCGAGCTGGACGAGACGCTGGGCTCGGCGTCCTATGCCCGCCGGGTGCTGGCGCACAACCTGCGCCCCGGCATGTTGATCACGGAATACCTGCTGGATAAGCCGGTTCTGCTGCTGCGCGACCTGGCGGGCATGGAGGCCAGTGCCAGCGTTGAGCCGGGCGAGAAACTGGGCGAGGCGGATGTGACCGTAACGGTGCGCTCCCTGGGTACCCAAGTGGACGCTGCGGTCGGGGCCAACAACCACGGCTCGGGTGCGGTGGCCTCCACCCAGTTGCATGTGGACCTCACCTTCAGCAATGTCCTGGGGCGCGGCGACGTGTTCAGCGCGCGCCTGCAGCAGGGCGAAGCCGCCAGCAGCCAGCTCTACCGCCTGAGCTACGCCGTGCCTGTGGGCACCGCCGGCACACGGCTGGCCATCAACGCAGCGCACACCAGCTACAGCCTGGGCCGGCAGTTCGCCGCCCTGGGTGCCAGCGGCAAGGCCGACATCACCGGTCTGTCGCTGACGCACCCGCTGGTGCGGGCGCGTCAGCACAACCTGTACGGCGTTGCCGGGCTGGAGCACAAGCGGTTCGAGGACCTGGTCAACACGCCCTACAACAGCAGCGAACGGCAGATCGTCGCCACGCGGCTCGGCCTGCTGGGTAACCATGTCGGTACGCTGATCGGTCCCGGCAGCTTCAACAGCTACGCGCTGACCTGGACGACCGGGCGCCTGGGCCTGGACCAGGGGACACAGGCCATCGATCAGGGTACCGGCGGCGAGCGCGCCGCCGGCAGCTTCGACAAGCTCAACCTCGATTACCAGCGCATCGATTACCTTAGCCGCGAGGCGAGCGTGCACCTCAACCTGCAGAGCCAGCAGGCCGGCAAGAACCTGGCCTCGGCGGAGAAGATGGCGCTTGGCGGGCCGAACGGCGTGCGCGGCTACCCGGTCGGCGAAGGTGTGGGCGACAGTGGCACGCTGATCAACCTCGAATACCGGCATCAGCTGCCGACATCGGCCGCGCTGGCGGGCGAGCCGCTGAGCTTGGTGCTGTTTTACGACCTTGGCGCTATCGAGTTCCATCAGGACCCGGCCGGCATGAGCCTGAGCAGCAACCGACAGGTACTGGGTGCGGTGGGCATCGGCATGCTCGCCGGGCGCAGCAACAAATACCGCGTTAGCGCCCATTTGGCGTGGCGCACCACCAAGGCAGCGCCGACCACCGGCGACCCGGACCAGACGCCGCGCGTCTGGGTGACGGCCCAGAAGTGGCTTTAGGCGGTGAAGCGATGAGCGCGCAGACACAACAGCCCCGGCAACGCCGCGCACCCACGGTGCGTTCGGTGGTGGTGCGCCTGTCGCGTAAGCTGCGGGCCACCTACCGCATCCGCCTCGGGCGCTGGTTGCCGCGCCTGCTGCTGGCGCTGCTGGCGCCTTACGCCGCCCCGAGCCTGGCGCTGCCCGATGGCATGGAGGTGGTGTCCGGCCAGGCCAGCGCCAGCACGCCCAATGCCCAGTCGATGGTGATCACGCAGGGCAGCCAGAAGGCCATCCTGAACTGGCAGAGTTTCAACATCGGTGCTGGGCAGTCGGTGCAGTTCGTGCAGCCCAACAGTGCAGCGGTTGCGCTCAACCGCATCCTCGGTCAGAACCCGACCGCGATCTACGGCTCTCTGACGGCCAACGGCCAGGTGTTCCTGATCAACCCGGCCGGCGTGATGTTCGCCCCGACCGCGCAGGTCAATGTGGGCGGGCTGGTGGCCTCCAGCCTGGCGCTCAGCAATGAGGATTTTTCCGCCGGCCGTTACGTCTTCAGTGGCACCGGTGCCGGCAGCGTGGTCAACCATGGCAATCTGCAGGCCGCGCCCGGTGGATATGTGGCGCTGCTCGGCGCCCAGGTGAGCAACACCGGCAGCATCACGGCCAGCGCGGGGTCGGTGGCCTTGGGTGCCGGCTCGCGCATCACGCTCGATCCGTCGGGCAGCGGGCTGGTGAAGTTCTCCGTCGACGCGGCGGCCGTCAACGCCGCGGCGGCCAACAGCGGCGTGATCGTCGCTGAAGGCGGGCAGGTGGTGATGGCGGCCAGCGCCTTGGACGCTGCGCTGGCCACGGTGGTGAACCACAGCGGCGTGATCCGCGCCACCTCGGCCAGCGAGCGCGATGGCCTGATTGTCCTCAGCGGCGGCGCCAACGGTGTCACCCGCGTGTCCGGCACGCTCGATGCCAGCGGATCGGCGGCCGGGCAGCAGGGCGGCACCATCAAGGTGCTGGGTGACACGGTGGCGCTGGACAGCGGTGCCCGCCTCGACGCCAGTGGCCAGGCTGGCGGTGGCACCGTGCTGGTGGGCGGCAACTACCAGGGCCGTGGGCCGGAGCAGAACGCCACGCTGACGCTGGTGGCGCCGGATGCCGTCATCGACGCCAGCGCGACGGGCACGGGCGATGGCGGCAAGGTGGTGGTGTGGTCGGACCGCGCCACCGGCTTCTATGGCACGGTCAAGGCCAGCGGTGGCGCCCAGGGTGGTGATGGCGGTTTTGCCGAAGTGTCGGGCAAGCAGTCGCTAGCCTTCGAGGGCGCGGCCGACCTGAGCGCCGCGCAGGGACAGGCCGGCACACTGCTGCTTGACCCGCTCAACATCGTCGTCAGCAGCGCCGGCGCGGCCACCTACGCCGATGTCAGCACGTTCGCGGCGCAGGCCGGCAGCACGCAGACGGTGTCGGTGGCCACATTGAACGCCGTGGCCGGCAACATCACGCTGCAGGCCACGAACGACATCACGCTCAGCAGTGCGTTTGCCGTGACTGCTGGCAAGAGCGTTGCCTTCGAGGCCAACAACAACATCAACATCAACGCCGCCCTGACGACGTCGGGGGCCGGTGCCATCAACCTCAAGGCGGACGCTGACGCCAGCGGCGCTGGCACGCTGGCCGTGGGCGCCGCGGTGACGGCGCAGGCCGGCGGCATCACGCTGTCGGGCGCCAGCATCACCAGCACCTCGGCCGGCACGCTGGTCACCACCGGCGCCGGCAATGCCAATGCCGGCAATGTGCAGATCACGGCCAGCAATGCGGTGAACCTGGTGGGTGCCATCACGGCCAATGGTGGCACGGCCAGTGCGGGCACAGCCGGTCGGAACGCGGGTTCGGTGAGCATCAGCGGCACGACGGTAAGTACCGGTGCCATCACCGCCAGCGGCAGCGCTGGCAGTGGCGCGGGCCAGGGCGGTGGCGCGGGCGGCAGCATCAGCATCACCGGCACCGCCGGCGTCACCACCACGGCGCTGACGGCCAGTGGCGGCGCCGGCTCCACCTCCAATGCGGCCGGCGGCAACGCTGGCAGCATCACCGTGCGCAACAGCGGCAGCGGCAACCTCACCACCACCACCGTGACCGCCAGCAGCGGCAACGCCGTGGGCACGGGTGCAGGCGGCACGGCCGGCAGCATCAGCATCGAGAACACAGCCGGCAACATCACCACCGGCACGGTCACCACCACCGGCGGCACCAAGGGCGACGGCGGCAGCATCACCCTCAACGCGGCCGGCACGCTGGCCAGCGGCAACATCATCAGCTCCGGCGGCACCAGCGTCAGCGGCAACGCCGGACGCAACGCCGGTGCGGTGAGCCTGACCGGCGCGGGCATCAGCCTGGGCGCGGCCACCATCACCGCCAGCGGCTCGGCCGGGCTGGGCACCAGCCAGGCCGGCGGCAACGGTGCGGCCGTCAGCCTCACATCGACCAACGGCATCACCCAGACCGGCGCCATCACGGCCAGCGGCGGTGCCGGCTCCACCACCGCGGGTGCGGGCGGCAACGCCGGCAGCATCACGGTGAGCAACACCACAGCCGGTGCGGTCAGCCTGGGTGCCCTGACGGCCAGCACCGGCACCGCGGTGGGCACGGGCGCCGGCGGCACGGCCGGCAGCATCAGCGTCACCAATGCGGTAGCCGGCCAGGCCTTGAGCACCGGCGCGCTGTCCACGGCAGGCGGCACCGCTGGCAACGGCGGCAACATCACGCTGTCGTCGCAAGGTGCGGTGACGGTCAGCGGCACCATCTCGACCTCCGGCGCGGCGCTGGGCACCGGCAGCACCGCGGCCGGCACCAACGCCGGCAACCTCACCATCACAGGTGTGAACCGCAGCATCACGGGGGGGATCACCGCCAGCGGTGGGGCGGCACTGGCCACCGGCCTGGGCGGCGGCAACGCCGGCAACGTGTCCATCACCGGCAGCGGCACGCTCAGCACCGCCGGCATCACCGCCAGTGGCGGCGCCACGGCTGCCGCCGGGCAAGCGGGTGGCAACGGCGGCACGCTGACCCTGAACGCCACCGGTGGCCTGACGACGACCGCACTGGCCGCCAGTGGCGGTGCCGGCACCGGCACCAACAGCGCCGGCGGCAACGCCGGCACGATCAGCGTGCGCAACAACGGCAGCGGCAACCTCACCACCGGCACGCTGGCGGCACAGACCGGCGCCGCGGCGGGTACGGGGGCCGGCGGCACGGCCGGCAGCATCACGGTGAACAACACCGGCGGCAACGTGACCACCAGCACCATCACCACCACCGGTGGTACCTCGGGTGACGGCGGCAGCGTGAGCGTGATGGCCGACAGCGGCACGCTGAGCGTGGGCGCCATCACCAGCAGTGGTGGTGCGGCCACCGGCACGGCCAACGGGCGCAATGCGGGCAGCGTGACCCTGAGCGGCGCGGGTGTGACCCTGGCGGCCACCACCTCCATCACGGCCAATGGCAGCAACGGCAGCACACTGGGTGCGGGCGGCAACGGCGGTGCGGTGAGCGTGACGTCCAGCGGCGCGATCAACGCCGCCGGTGCCATCAGTGCCATCGGTGGCAATGGCGCGGGCGGCCAGCCTGTGGGTCAGGGCGGGGCGATCACGCTCAGCGCGAGCGGTGGCAATGTGACGCTGGCCGGCAGTGTGACGACCACCAACCAGGCGGTGGCGATCGACGCCGGCACCGGCACCTACACGCAGAACAACAACGTGGACGTGGCGGCCGGTACCGGCGCCATCACCGTGACGGCCGACACGGTGGCTATCGGCACGAACACCGGCAACAACGCGCTGACCACCAGCGGCACCCTGACGCTCAAGACCAAGACGGCCAGCCGGGACATGTCGTTGGGCGGCAGTGCCGGCTTTGACCTTTCCGCGGCGGAGATCACGGCGATTGCCACTGGCGCCACCGGCCCCATCGTCATCGGCGCCAGCGCCAGCACCGGTACCCTGACGATCGGTTCCGCTGTCAATCTGGCCGGCAAGAGCGTGACGCTCAATGCCGGTTCGATCAGCGACAGTGGCGTCAAGACCATCACGGCGAGCAACCTCACGCTCAATGCCCAGGGTCAGATCGGCAGCGATGGCAGCAACGGCATCGACGTGGCGGTGACCAACCTGAGCGTGAACACCAGCGGCAACGCCAACGCCTTTGTGCGCAGCGGCGCGGTCAACCTCGGCGTGGGCAGCAGCGCGGGCGCCAATGTGGGCAGCGGCACGCTGGAGCTGGTGGCCACCGGCAACGTGACGCAGACCGCCTCCACCGGCAACCTCACCGCCGGCACGCTGAAGGTCAAGACGCTTTCCGCCGGCACGGCCAACATCACGCTCACCAACAGCGGCAACGACGTCGCCACGATCGACCTGAAGGCACGCAATGCCGGCGATACCGCCAACGCGGTCGGCGCGCTGCAGTACGGCGACGCCAACGGCTTTGACGTCGCGGCCCTGGCCACCACCGGCAACGCCACGCTGTCGGCCGGCGCGGCGGTCAGTCAGTCCGGCGCCGTCGTGGCCAATGGCCTGGCACTCACCGGCAGCGGCGGCGCCTACACGCTGCGCCATAGCGGCAATACAGTGAGTACGCTGGCGGCCAATACCGGCAGCGTCGACTACAGCCAAGCCGGCGCGCTCACCGTCGGGACCGTGGGCGTGGCTGGCGTCACGACCACCGGCAGCGCCAAGATCGAGACCACCGGCACCAGCGCCAACCTGACGCTGAACAACGCCGTGGCCTCCAGCGCCAGCGGCGACGCGGTGGTGCTCAAGGCTGGCAGTTCCAACGCCGCTGGCGTGGCCACGGGCGGGCAGCTGGTCAACAACGTCGGCGCCAGCGGCATCCAGGCCAGCAATGGCCGCTACCTGGTGTACAGCGGCGACCCGGCCAGCACGCTCGAAGGGGTGAGCGGCTACAGCAAGCGCTACAACAGCGATGCGAGCTACCAGCCGGCCACCGGCAGCGGCAACCTGTTCCTGTACCGCGTGGCACCGACGCTGACCATCTCGGTGTCCAACACAGCGACCAACACCCAGCGCGTCTATGGCCAGGCGAATCCAACGTTCAGCGGCACAGCCAGCGGCTTCATCGACGGTGACACCGAGGCCAGCGTCGGCGTGACGCGCAGCACCTCCGCTGTCTACAACACCCCGGTGGGTGATGTGGCGGTGACGGCGGCCGCCACCAACAAGGAAAATTACACCCTGGTGCTCAACCACGGCGCCATGAAAATCACGCCGGCGACCATCAGCGAGGTGACCGGCATCCGCGCGCTCAACAAGCCGGTGGACGGCAATACCAGCGCGACGCTCAACACGGCGGGAGCGGTCTTCAACGGCATCGTGGCGGGCGACGTGCTGAGTGTGGCCAGCGCCAGCGGCAGATTCGACAGTCCCACGGTGGGAGCCGACAAGACGGTGTACATCTCCGGCATCACGCTCGGCGGCGCGGCATCCGGCAACTACATCCTGGCCAAGACCACGGCCACGACGCGGGCCAGCATCACCGACCTGTCTACCGCCAACAAGCAGCCGCTGCCGACGGACACGTTCGCGGCGACCACGGCGGTGCCACTGGCCAGCGTGTCGACTGCCGGCGCGCCGCTGGTGGCCATCGTGCGCGGCGGCGGTGGCGACTGGGGCGTGGCATCGACAGCCGCTACCGCGGATCGCGTTGAAACCGCGGCGGGCCTGAGCTTCTGGCCGCTGTCGCTGTTCGATCTGTCGGCCCTGCCGGCCACGGCAGCGGGCATGCAGCGCCTCCTGCTCCCTGCAGGTGCTGGCGACAATGGCGATGCGGGGGAAGAGTTGCGCAAGCTCCCGGCGCAAACGCCGTGAAGTTCTGGTGTGCTTGGCTTTACGCGGCGTTGAGTTCGGCCAGCCGCTGCGGCGTGCCCACATCGGTCCAGGCGCCGGTGTAGAGCTCGGCGTTCACCCGTCCGGCGTCCATGGCCCGGCGCAGCAGCGGCGCCAGCGCCGCCTTCACGCCCTGCGGGTTGCCGGCCGGCACATCGCACCACGGCGCCTCGAACAGCGCGCGCCGGTACAGCCCAATGGTGCTGTAGGTGTAGCGCGGGCCGGGGTGATCCGGCGGCAGGTTGAGGGCCAGGCCCTCGGGCGAGAGGCCGAAGTCGCCCTTGGGGTTGTGCGCCGGGTTGGGCACCAGCCACAGGTGGGCCAGCGCGTCGCTGGCCGCAAAGCGTTGCACCGCGTCTGGCGAGAAGACAAAGTCCGGCGTGTACACATCCCCCGCCAGTACCCAGAACATTTCCCCCAGCTGCGGCAGCGCACGCACGATGCCACCCGCGGTTTCCAGCGCACCACCGAAATCCACACCCTCGTGCGAGTATGAAATTGATAGCGCCTCACGCCCGTCCGACAAGGGTTGCGGGCCAAAATGATCTGGGATCTGCTCACCCAGCCAGGCGGTGTTGATGACGATGTCGGTGTAGCCGCTGCGTGATAAAGCGTCCACATGCCATTGCAGCAGCGGCTTGCCGCGCACCGGCAGCAACGGCTTGGGCGTGGTGTCGGTCAACGGCCGCATGCGTTCGCCGCGGCCGGCGGCCAGCAGCATGGCCTTGATGGGGGAGGAGGAATGCATCAGGGCGCACTGTAGACGATCCCGACCGCGTCTGAGCTGCCGCCCCGCGCCGGGCCGGACCGCCGCGCGGGGCCGGTAAAATAGCGGGTTTCCCCTGATCCCCCTTTCCGGAGCGGCCCCGACATGGCAGATACCCAACAGATGGCCAACGCAATCCGCGCGTTGGCAATGGACGCAGTGCAACAAGCCAACTCCGGACACCCGGGGGCGCCCATGGGCATGGCCGACATGGCGGTGGCGCTCTGGGGCGAGCACCTCAAGCACAACCCCACCAACCCGCAGTGGGCTGACCGCGACCGCTTCGTGCTGTCCAACGGCCACGCCTCCATGCTGCTGTACGCGCTGCTGCACCTGAGCGGCTACGACCTGCCGTTGCAGGAGCTGAAGAACTTCCGCCAGCTGCACAGCAAGACCGCCGGCCACCCCGAAGTGGGCGTGACCCCCGGCGTCGAGACCACCACCGGCCCGCTGGGCCAGGGCGTGACTAACGCCGTGGGCCTGGCCCTGGCCGAGAAGCTGCTGGCCAAGGAATTCAACCGCGACGGCCATGCCATCGTCGACCACCACACCTATGTGTTCCTGGGTGACGGCTGCATGATGGAAGGCATCAGCCATGAGGCCGCCTCGCTGGCCGGCGCCTGGAAGCTCAACAAGCTGATCGCGCTGTACGACGACAACGGCATCTCCATCGACGGCCAGGTCACGCCCTGGTTTGCCGACAACACCGCGCTGCGTTTTGTCGGCTACGGCTGGAACGTCATCGGCCCGGTGGACGGCCACGACGCCGCGGCCGTGTCGCGTGCCATTGCCGACGCCAAGAACTCGGCCGACAAGCCGTCGCTGATCATCTGCAAGACCGCCATCGGCAAGGGTAGCCCGAACCGCGCCAACACCGCCAAGGCGCACGGCGAACCGCTGGGCGCGGAAGAGATCAAGCTCACGCGCGAGGCGCTGGGCTGGAGCCACACCCCGTTCGAGATTCCGCAAGCCGTCTACAACGACTGGAACGCCAAGACCCGCGGCCTGTCGCTGGAAGCTGCGTGGGACGCCAAATTCGCCGCCTACAAGGCCGCCTACCCCGAGCTGGCCGCCGAGTTCAAGCGCCGCATGGCCGGCGAACTGCCGAAGAACTTTGCCCAGGTGGCGGTGGACGCGGCGATTGCTGCCCACACCAAGGCCGAGACCGTGGCCACCCGCAAGGCCAGCCAGCTGGCGCTGGAAGCCTTCACCGCCGCGTGCCCTGAGCTGCTGGGCGGCTCGGCCGACCTGACCGGCTCCAACCTCACCAACACCAGCCACACGCCCAACCTGCGCTTCGACCAGGCCGGCGAGCCCAATGGCGGCCGCCACATCAACTACGGCGTGCGCGAGTTCGGCATGGCCGCCATCATGAACGGCGTGGCGCTGCATGGCGGCTTCATCCCCTACGGCGGCACCTTCCTGACCTTCAGCGACTACTCGCGCAACGCCATCCGCATGGCCGCGCTGATGAAGCAGCGCGTGATCCATGTCTTCACGCACGACTCCATCGGCCTGGGTGAAGACGGCCCCACGCACCAGTCGGTCGAGCATGGTGCCAGCCTGCGCCTGATTCCCAACCTCGACGTCTGGCGCCCGGCCGACACGGCTGAGACGGCCATCGCCTGGGCCGTGGCGCTGGAGAACAAGACCCGCCCCACTGCCCTGCTGCTGAGCCGCCAGAACGTGCCCTACGCGCCCAAGAAAGACCTGGGCGACATCAGCCGCGGCGCCTATGTGCTGTCCGAGCCGGCCGACATCGGCCTCAAGGGCAAGGCGCAGGCCGTGATCGTCGCCACCGGCTCCGAAGTGCAGCTGGCGCTGAAGGCGCAGGAACTGCTGGCCGCGAAGAAGATCGCCGTGCGCGTGGTCTCCATGCCCAGCACCACCACCTTCGACCGCCAGACCGTGGCTTACAAGTCGTCCGTGCTGCCCGCCGGCCTGCCGCGCGTGGCGGTGGAGATGGGTGTGACGGAGGGCTGGTGGAAATACGGCTGTGCGGCCGTGGTCGGCATCGACAGCTATGGCGAGTCGGCCCCGGCGCCGGTGCTGTTCAAGCACTTCGGCTTCACGCCCGAGAACGTGGCTGACACGGTGCAGGCCGTGCTGGCCAAGCGCTGATCTGGTTTATCGGTTTGTTTTTTAACTCTTGAAAGAGCCCATCATGACGATCAAAGTAGGCATCAACGGATTCGGCCGCATCGGCCGCATGGTGTTCCGCGCTGCGGTGCAGAACTTCTCCGACATCGAAGTCGTGGCCATCAACGACCTGCTCGAGCCCGACTACCTCGCCTACATGCTCAAGTACGACAGCGTGCATGGCCGCTTCAAGGGTGACATCGCCGTCGAAGGCAACACCCTGGTCGTCAACGGCAAGAAGATCCGCCTGACGCAAGAGCGCGACCCGGCCAACCTGAAGTGGAACGAAGTGGGCGCCGACGTCGTGGTGGAAGCCACCGGCCTGTTCCTGGACAAGGCCAGCGCCGAGAAGCACCTGGCCGCCGGTGCCAAGAAGGTCATCATGTCCGCCCCGTCGAAGGACGACACCCCGATGTTCGTCTTCGGCGTCAACGACAAGAGCTACGCCGGCCAGGCCATCATCTCCAACGCGTCCTGCACCACCAACTGTCTGGCGCCCGTGGCCAAGGTGCTGAACGACAGGTGGGGCATCAAGCGCGGCCTGATGACCACCGTGCACGCCGCCACCGCTACCCAGAAGACCGTAGATGGCCCGTCCAACAAGGACTGGCGCGGCGGCCGTGGCATCCTGGAAAACATCATCCCCTCCTCCACCGGTGCCGCCAAGGCCGTGGGCGTGGTCATCCCCGAGCTGAACAAGAAGCTCACCGGCATGTCCTTCCGCGTGCCGACCTCCGACGTGTCGGTGGTGGACCTGACGGTGGAACTGGTCAAGGAAGCCAGCTACAAGGACATCTGCGCCGAGATGAAGGCCCAGAGCCAGGGCGCGCTCAAGGGCGTGCTGGGCTACACCGAAGACAAGGTGGTGGCCACCGACTTCCGCGGCGAGAGCTGCACCTCGGTGTTCGACGCCGAAGCCGGCATCGCCCTGGACGGCACCTTCGTCAAGGTGGTGAGCTGGTACGACAACGAGTGGGGCTACTCCAACAAGTGCCTGGAGATGGTGCGCGTCGTCGCCAAGTAAGGCACGCCGCCCTTCCCCTTGCAGGGGGCGCAGGCAGCAGCCCGGCGAAGCCGGTTCTGCGCCTGACCACGAACAAAAAACGCGCCTTCGGGCGCGTTTTTCATGGGCGATGTCTTTGTTATCAGTGGTGATGCCCATGCGCCCCGTGCGCATGGCCGTGGGCGACTTCTTCGGCACTGGCGGCACGTACTTCCACGACCTTGATCGCGAAGCGCAGCACCTTGCCGGCGTGGGGGTGGTTGCCGTCGAGCAGTACCTGCGGGCCCTTGATCTTGACCACGTTGAACACTTGCTCGCGTCCGTCTTCGGTCGTGCCGCGCAGCTGGCCGCCCACCTTCACGCCGGGCGGGAATTCGCTCTTGGGAATGGTGCGCACCAGGCCTTCGTCGCGCATGCCGAAGGCTTCTTCCGGCTGCAGCACGAGGTTGGTGCTGTAGCCGGCAGCCTGGCCCTCCAGCACGGCCTCCAGTTTGGGGAAGGTGTTGCCGTAGCCGCCGTGCAGGTAGGCCTGCTCGCCGGATTCAAGCGGTTTGCCCTGCGCGTCGGCGACGCTGTAGCGGATGGTGACGACGGTGTCTTTGCTGATCTGCATGAAAAATTCTTGAATCAAATTGGGCTTGAGCCCTTGTTGCTAGTGCGCTGGCAGCTATGAATTTAATAGCTATCCAAGGTGCTTGCCGACGATGCCGGCGAGCTCGAACATGGTGATCTGCGGCTTGCCGAACACCGGCAGCAGCTTGGCGTCGGCATTGATGGCGCGCTTGTTGGTTGCGTCCTGCAGGCCGTTGGCCTTGATGTAGTCCCACAGCTTCTTGACCACCTCGGTGCGCGCCACCGGCTCCGCCCCGATGACGGCAGCCAGCGCCGCGCTCGGCGCCTTGCCCGCGGCCGGCTTGCGAGGGGCCTTGGGCGTGGCGGTCTTCGTTTTGGCCGCTGCCTTCTTGGCCGGGGCCTTCTTCGCTGCGGCCTTTTTGGCAGCGGGCGCCGCCGCTGTCTTGGCCGCGGTCTTGCGCGGCGGGAACTTACTCGGCGCGAATTCGAAATTCACCTTGCCGGCCTCGGCGTCCCACGCCAGCATGGCCTTGAAGGGGCGGCGCGTGCGCATGGAGACGAACTTGTCGAGCATGTCGGTCTTGCCAGTGGCCAGCAGCTTCATCATCTGCTCGCGCTCCACCGGCTGCTGCAGGATGATCTGGCCGCTCTTGAAGTCGCAGCTCGGCGTGGGCTGGGCGGCAGTGGGAACACTCTTTTCGCAGACGTAATTCTTGCCGTGCTCGTACACCGCGCCGCCGCACTTGGGGCAGGCGCCGAGTGACTCCTTGCCCGCAAAGTCCACCAGCTCACCGGTTTCCGATTCGTCTTCGTTGCCGAAGTCGAACTCCAGTTTCCAGTTCTTCTCTTCGTCGCTGTACTTGAGGATGATCTCGGCCACGAAAGGCCAGCCGGCCTTGGAGCGGAAACCGTCCAGCGGGCCAATGTGCTTGTCGCGCAGGAACTGCTCCACCTCCGCCACCTCGAAGGTGCGGCCGGCGGGCGTCTTGCCGAAGGAGAAGCCGCAGCCTTCCGAGTTGCCGTCCTGGCCGGTGCAGGCGTAACGGCGGTAGTTTTCCTTCACCACGCCGCCGCAGTTGGGGCAGGGCGTGGTGAGGGTGGCGTAGTCGCCGGGCACGGTGTCGCGGTCGTATTCCTTGGCCTTGCGCACGATGCGTTCGGTCATGTCGGCGATCTCGCGCATGAAGGCGTCACGGGAGAGGCGACCGTGCTCCATCTCGGCCAGCTTGTATTCCCACTCGCCGGTCAGCTCGGGCTTGGAGAGTTCTTCCACACCCAGGCCGCGCAAGAGGGTCATCAGCTGGAAGGCCTTGGCGGTGGGAATCAGCTCGCGCCCTTCGCGCAGCATGTACTTCTCGGCAATCAGGCCTTCGATGATGCTGGAGCGCGTGGCTGGTGTGCCCAGGCCTTTCTCGTGCATGGCCTCGCGCAGCTCGTCGTCCTCGATCAGCTTGCCGGCGCCTTCCATGGCGGAGAGCAGCGTGGCTTCGGAGTAGCGCGCCGGCGGCTTGGTCTTCAGGCCCTTGGGTTCGACGGTCTCCGTCTTCACCTTTTCGTTGGGCTGCACCGGCACCAGCATCTTGCTGCTGCCTTCGCCCGGGGCCAGTTCGTCCTCGGCCTCCTTGCCGTAGATGGCCAGCCAGCCTGGCTTGACCAGCACCTTGCCCTCACTCTTGAAGCTGTGGCCGGCGGCGCTGGTGATGCGGGTGGTCACCTGGTATTCCGCACTGGGGAAGAACACCGCCATGAAGCGGCGCACCACCAGGTCGTACAGCTTTTGCTCGGCATCGCTCAGGCCGCTGGGCGCCTGCAGCGTGGGGATGATGGCAAAGTGGTCGCTGACCTTGGCGTTGTCGAAGATGCGCTTGCTGGGCTTGATGTAGTTGTTGTTCAGTGCGGTCAGCGCATGCGGCGCCAGGTGCTTCATGCCGGAGTCGGCCAGCATGCCGAAGGTCTCCTTCACCACGGGCAGGTAGTCTTCGGGCAGGTGGCGCGAATCGGTACGCGGGTAGGTCAGGGCCTTGTGGCGTTCGTACAGGCTTTGCGCCAGCGACAGCGTCGTCTTGGCCGAGAAGCCGAACTTGCCGTTGGCCTCGCGCTGCAGGCTGGTCAGGTCGAACAGGCCGGGCGAGGCCTGGGTGGTGGGCTTGCTCTCCTCGCTCACCGTGGCCGTCTGGCCGCGCACGGCGTCGGCAATGGCGCGCGCCTCAGCCTCGCTCCAGACGCGGTCGGCCTTCTTCTCGGCATCGTCTTCGGTCTTCTTCCACTTCGGGTCGAACCACTTGCCGGCGTACTCGCCGGCCTGGGCGCCGAAGCTGGCGTGCACCTCCCAGTAGTCGCGGCTGATGAACTTGCGGATTTTCTCCTCGCGCTCCACCACCACGGCCAGCGTAGGTGTCTGCACCCGGCCGACGGTGGTGAGGAAGAAGCCGCCGTCGCGCGAATTGAAGGCCGTCATGGCGCGCGTGCCGTTGATGCCCACCAGCCAGTCGGCCTCGGAGCGGCTGCGCGCGGCGTCGGCCAGCGGCAGCATCTGCTGGTCGGAGCGCAGGTGCTCAAAGCCGTCGCGGATGGCCTGCGGCGTCATGCTCTGCAGCCACAGGCGGCTGACCGGCTTACCCAGAGGCTTGGCGCCACCGGCGTACTGCTCGATCAGGCGGAAGATCAGCTCCCCCTCGCGGCCCGCGTCACAGGCGTTGATCAGCTGGCCCACGTCCTTGCGTTTGGCCAGCTTCACCACCGCGTTCAGGCGCGTCTTGGTCTTGTCCACCGGCTTGAGTTCGAAGTGCGGCGGAATCACCGGCAGGTGGGTGAAGCTCCACTTGCCGCGCTTGACGTCGTACTGCTCGGGCGCCTGGATCTCCACCAGGTGGCCGACGGCGCTGGTCACTACATAGCTTTCGCTCTCGAAGTATTCGTCATGCTTCTCGAACTTGCCCGCCACGGGCGTCAAGGCGCGCACGATGTCCTGCGCCACGGAAGGCTTCTCGGCAATGACCAGCGTTTTCAAGGAAGCGGTACTTTTCATCTGACTACAATCCAGTTCTCGCGCGCGCATGCGCGCGCCTACGTGAGCGCGCACACGCGCGCCCATACGGATTCACCTTACCAAATTTTTCTGACGTGTCCAAGCAAGCCCCCGTTCCTTCCAGCCGTCGCATCCAGACCCGCCGCTCCGGCGTTCACGGCAAGGGGGTGTTTGCCGTGCAGGACATCGCCGAGGGCGAGACCCTCATCGAGTACGTGGGTGAAGTGATTTCCTGGGAGGAGGCGCAGCGCCGCCACCCGCACGACCCCAAGGACCCGAACCACACCTTCTACTTCCACGTCGACGAAGACCACGTCATCGACGCCAAGCACGGCGGTAACTCCTCGCGCTGGATCAACCATTCCTGCGATCCGAACTGCGAAGCCGACGAGGTGGAGGGCCGTGTCTTCATCAAGGCGCTGCGCAACATCAAGGCCGGCGAGGAACTGAACTACGACTACGGCCTGATCATCGACGAGCCCTACACCAAGAAGCTCAAGGCCGAGTACCCCTGCTGGTGCGGCAGCAAGAACTGTCGCGGCACCCTGCTGGCGCCAAAGGACGACGAACCGAAGAAGGCCAAGAAGAAAGACAAGAAGAAGGCCGAGGCCAAGACAGACGCGGTGAAGAAAGACAAGGCCGGCAAGGACAAGGCGAAGAAGGCCAAGGCCGACAAGGGCAAGTCTGGCAAGAAGAAAGCCAAGGGCAGCAAGCGCTGACCTGACCGTCGCGGCCGACGCAGGCAGACACGATGACGCAGCGCGGGCTTGCCCTCAACTGGCCGGCCGAGGCCATCTGGGAGGCGGTGGCACCCGCCCTCCCCGGCTTCACCGTCGAGGTGCTGCCCAGCGTCGACTCCACCAATACCGAACTGATGCGCCGCGCGCGCGCTGGCCAGACCGAGCCGGTGCTGTTGGTAGCCGAGGCGCAGAGCGCCGGCCGCGGCCGCCTGGGCCGCCAGTGGCAGGGTGCCACGGCGGCCGACGTGGGCGCCACCCTCACCTTCTCTCTGGGCCTGCCGCTGCAGATGGCCGACTGGTCCGGTCTGTCGCTGGCCGTGGGCCTAAGCGTGGTGCAGAGCCTGCATCCGGCGCTGCAGCTCAAGTGGCCCAACGATGTCTGGCTGCACGGGCGCAAGCTCGCCGGCGTCCTGATCGAGACCGCCAGCGTCGGTACCCTGCGCTACGCGGTGATCGGCATCGGCATCAACATCGCCCCGCGCGAGGCGGCTGGCCTGAGCACGCCGCCAGCCTGGCTGCAGGAGCTCGAACCCGGCCTGGACGCCCCGGCGGCCCTGCGGCGCGTGGTGCCGCCGCTGGTGCAGATGCTGCAGCGTTTTGCCCAACACGGTTTTGCCCCGCTGCGCCCGGCTTATGCCACGCGCGACGCGCTGGCCGGCCGCCCCGTGCAACTGAGCGACGGCACCCAGGGGCTGGCCCAGGGTGTGGACGACGACGGTGCCCTGCTGGTGCATACTTTGGCCGGACTGGCCCGCATCAACAGTGCCGAGGTCAGCGTCCGTCCTTCCGCCTGAACTGCCACTGAATCCGTCCGAAGCAATGCTGCGACTCCTTGTTCTTGTGCTGGTGCTGCTCAACGCCCTGTACTACGCCTGGTCGCACGAGCTGCTGCGCGACTACGGCTTCGGCCCCACGCCGCAGACCGAGCCGCAGCGGCTGGCCCAGCAGATCCGTCCCGAGGCCGTGCGCATCCTGCCGGCCGAGGAGGCCCGCCGGCTTGAACCAACGACGCAGGCACAGCCCCAGCCCAAACCGGCCGAGTGCCTGCAAGCTGGTTTGTTCGACGACACCCAGGTCGCGGTACTGCGCCGCGCGCTGGAAGGCGCGCTGCCACCCGGCTCCTGGCTGCTGGACGCGGCGGTGGAGCCTGCGCGCTGGATCGTCTACATGGGCCGCTACCCCAACGCCGAGGCGCTGGCGCGCAAGCGCGCCGAGCTGGCCAACCTCAACCTGCGTTTCGAGCCGCTGATCAACCCCGAGCTGGAACCCGGTCTGTCGCTCGGCGGCTTCACCACCCAAGCCGCCGCCAACGACGAGCTGGCCGCGCTCAACCGCCGTGGCGTGCGCACCGCCCGCGTGGTGCAGGAACGTGCCGAGTCGCGCGGCAGTTTGCTGAAGATTCCGGCGGCCGACGAGACCTTGCGCGCGCGCCTGGATGAGGTCAAGCCGGCGCTGGCGGGCAAGCCGCTGCGCAGCTGCAAGTAACCACGGCTCAGGCCAGTTCGAAGCGCACGCTGAAGCGCGCGCCAGGCGGCGTCTGGCCTGGGCGGGTGTCGTCCACCGTGATGGTGGCCTGGTGCTGGTGGGCGATTTCCTGTGCGATCGGCAGGCCCAGGCCGGAGCCGTCGGCCTCCACGCCGAGTGCACGGTAGAAAGGCTGGAACACCAGTTCACGTTCGGCCGGCGGGATGCCGGGTCCCGAATCTTCCACCTGCAGCAGGATGATCTTGCCGAAGGGGTCGGCCAGTACGCGCGCGGTGATGACGCCCGGCTGGGCCGCACTGGAGGGGGTGTAGTTGATCGCGTTGTCGAGCAGGTTGCGCACCAGTTCCTTGAGCAGTGTGGGATTGCCTTCCAGCATCACCCCGGGTGTGCCGGGCTGCGCCCCCTCGTAGCCGAGGTCGATGTGCTTGTCCATGGCGCGCGGCACGCAATCGCGCACGACGTCCATCGTGAGCCGGGCGAGGTCGCAGCTTTGCCGGCTGATGGCGGTGTTGCCGCTCTCGGCACGCGCCAGTGCCAGCAGCTGGTTGACGGTGTGAGTCGCGCGGATGCTGGAGCGGCCGATCTGGCGTAGCGACTGCTTGAGCTCTTCCGCATTGGTGCCCTCGCGCTGTGCCAGGTCGGCCTGCATGCGCAGCCCGGCCAGTGGCGTCTTGAGCTGGTGTGCAGCGTCGGCCAGGAAGCGCTTCTGCGTAGCGATCGAGTCCTTCAGGCGCAGCAGCAGGTCGTTGACCGAGGCCACCAGGGGTGCCACCTCCAGTGGCACGGACTGCACGTCCAGCGGGCTGAGGTCATCGGGCTTGCGCGCGCGAATGCGCTCTTCCAGCCGGTGCAGCGGCTTGATCGCCTGCACCAGCGCCAGCCACACCAGCAGCACGGCCAGCGGCAGCGTGACGAACTGCGGCAGCATGACGCCCTTGATGATCTCGGCGGCCAGCACTGAGCGCTTGTCCAGTGTCTCGCCCACCTGCACCAGCGCCATCTTGGCATTGGGCAGGTTCAACGGCACCCACATGTAGGCGACCTTGATGTCCAGGCCGTGGAATTCAGCGTCGCGCAGCCGCACCTGACCGGGGATGACGACTTCGTCTTCCGGCGGCAGCGGAAAGTCGCGCTCGCCGCTGAGGTACTCGCCGCGGGCGCCCAGCACCTGGTAGTAGACGGTGTCCTCGTCGCTGGCGCGCAGCAGCTCGCGTGCCGGCAACGGCAGGTTGAACTGCACGTGCTGGCGGTTGACGGTGATCAGCTCGGCCAGCGCGTTGACGTTGTATTCCAGCGCGCGGTCGAACGGCTTGCCGGCGATGCTCTGCGCCACCAGCCAGGTCAGCACCAGGCTGATCGGCCACAGCAGCAGCAGCGGCGTGAGCATCCAGTCGAGGATCTCCCCGAACAGCGAGCGCTGCTCACGCTGGAAGAGCTTCATCGGCATGGCGTGGGCACCAGGGCGGCGGGCCGGCGGGCGTTGCGGGCACGGCCCGGGGTCACTGGATCTTTTCCAGGCAGTAGCCCAGGCCGCGCACGGTGGCGATGCGGATCGGTCCCTTCTCGATCTTCTTGCGCAGGCGGTGGATGTAGACCTCGATGGCGTTGTTGCTCACCTCTTCGCCCCACTCGCACAGGCGCTCCACCAGCTGGTCCTTGCTGACCAGGCGGCCGGTGCGCTGCAGCAGCACTTCGAGCAGGCCGAGTTCGCGCGCCGACAGCTCGACCATCTTGCCGTCGATGGTGGCGACGCGGCCAGCCTGGTCATAGACCAGCGGGCCGTGCTTGATGTTGTTGCTGGTGCTGCCCATGCCGCGGCGCACCAGCGCGCGCACGCGCGCCTCCAGTTCCTGCAGCGAGAACGGCTTGGCCATGTAGTCGTCGGCGCCGTAGTCCAGGCCCTTGACGCGTTCCTCCACGCTGTCGGCGGCGGTGAGGATCAACACCGGCAGTGTGGAGCCACGCGCACGCAGTTTCTTCAGCACCTCCAGCCCGTGCATCTTGGGCAGACCGAGGTCGAGGATCAGCAGGTCGAATTCGCTGTTGGTCATCAGGGCCGCATCGGCTTCGGTGCCGGTGGCGACGTGGTTGACGGCGGCGCCGGAATTGCGCAGGGTGCGCAACAGACCATCGGCCAGCACCTGGTCGTCTTCGGCTATCAGAATTCGCATGCTTGTCTCCTTCACGCGGCCACACTGGGGGTGCCTGCGCTTGTTCCTGATTTTAGGCCCTCAAGGTGTGAGGTCTTGTCCGTACGTCGCGCGGCGGCCGGGCGCGCCTCAGGCAGAGGGCTCCAGCGTGCCCAGCCCCTCGCTGGCGTAGGCTTCCAGCCCGAGGGCGATCACCGCTGCCACCTCGTCGCCCACGGCCTGCTTGAGTTCGGCCTCGGCCTGTGCCACCGCCAGCTCGAAGGCCTTGAGCCAGGCCAAGCCGGCGGACGTGAAGCGCACCTTCTTCGCCCGGGCGTCGCCACCGTCGGCTTCGCGCGTGACCAGACCCCAGGCTTCGCACTGGTCCACCAGCTTGCCCATGGCCTGTTTGCTCATGCCGGCCTGGTCGGCCAGCTCGGTCAGGCGCGAACCCTGCAGCGCCAGATGGCGGGTGATGTGGATGTGCGCGGCGCTGACCTGGCCGCGCGCCGCCAGGTTCGACAGCGCCAGCGGCGCCTCGGCGCTGCGCGCCATCAGCTGTAGCACGCGGGCGTCGAAGCGGCGCATGGCGTGGCCGAGCAGGCGGCCCAGGTGGGTCTGGCGCCAGCGGTCGTCGATGGGTAGGGAGGTTGCAGTCACGGCTAAATGGTAAACCAAGATGACTAAAAAATGGGTTTACCGACGGATATGACGACGCTAGACTACTGTTCAAGTATCCAGCCTGTGATTAAAAACAAGGGCTGAGACGAATCAACCCCCGCAATTTCAAGGAGATCTCCATGGACGCAGTCGTCAAGGGCACGAAAGCCGATGCCGCCAACAGCGAAAAAGCCAAGGCCCTGCAGGCCGCACTGGCCCAGATCGAGAAACAGTTCGGCAAGGGCACCATCATGCGCCTGGGCGAAGGCGAAGCCATTGAGGACATCCAGGTGGTCTCCACCGGTTCGCTGGGGCTGGACATCGCGCTGGGCGTCGGCGGTCTGCCGCGCGGCCGTGTGATCGAGATCTACGGCCCGGAATCGTCCGGCAAGACCACGCTGACGCTGCAGGTGATTGCCGAAATGCAGAAGCTGGGCGGCACTTGTGCCTTCGTCGACGCCGAGCACGCGTTGGACGTGCAGTACGCGCAGAAGCTGGGCGTGAACCTGCCCGACCTGCTGATTTCCCAGCCCGACACCGGCGAGCAGGCGCTGGAGATCGTTGACAGCCTAGTCCGCTCTGGCGCGGTGGACTTGGTGGTGGTGGACTCGGTGGCGGCACTGACGCCGAAGGCCGAGATCGAGGGCGAGATGGGCGACAGCCTGCCGGGTTTGCAGGCGCGCCTGATGAGCCAGGCGCTGCGCAAGCTCACCGCCACCATCAAGAAGACCAACTGCACGGTGATCTTCATCAACCAGATCCGCATGAAGATCGGCGTCATGTTCGGCTCGCCCGAGACCACCACCGGCGGCAATGCGCTGAAGTTCTACGCCTCGGTGCGCCTGGACATCCGCCGCACCGGCACCATCAAGAAGGGCGAAGAGGCCATCGGCAACGAGACCAAGGTCAAGGTGGTGAAGAACAAGGTGTCGCCTCCCTTCAAGACAGCCGAGTTCGACATCCTGTTCGGCGAGGGCATCAGCCGCGAGGGCGAGATCATCGACATGGGGGTGAACGCGCGCATCATCGACAAGTCCGGCGCCTGGTATGCCTACAACGGCGAGAAGATCGGCCAGGGCCGCGACAACGCGCGTGAGTTCCTGCGCGAGAACCCGGAGCTGGCGCACGAGATCGAGAACAAGGTGCGCGAGTCGCTGGGCATTCCGCTGCTCAACGCGGCGACTGACGCCGAGTAAGTCCAGCCAGTCCGCAGACCATGGCATTCGAGCAGCCTTCGCTCAAAGGCCGGGCCCTGAGGCTGCTCAGCACCCGCGAGCATTCGCGGGTGGAGCTCGAACGCAAGCTGCGCCCCTACGAGACCGAGCCCGGCATGCTGGCGCAGGCGCTCGATGAGCTGCAGGCCAAGGGCTTCATCAGCGAGCAACGGGTGGTGGAGTCGGTGCTGCACCGGCGCGCGGGCAAGCTGGGTGCGGCGCGCCTCCGGCAGGAGCTGCAGGACAAGGGGCTGGCGCCTGAGCTGGTGGCACAGGCGCTGGATGGGCTGCGTGGCAGCGAGTTCGAGCGCGCGCAGGCGGTCTGGCGCAAGAAGTTCGGCATGGTGCCTGCCACGCCGGCCGAGCGCGCCAAGCAAGCGCGCTTTCTGATGACGCGCGGCTTTGCCGCCGACGTGGTGCGGCGTGTGCTGTCCTCTGCCGGCGCGCCCGACTCGGATGAGGAATGAAATTGGGTCCCGACCCTTGTGGGGTAAGCTCCAGTAGCTACTGAAAACGTAGCAAACTGCGCTGGCGTCTTACAGCCCGAGCATCAGCTTGAGGTTCTGCACCGCCGCACCGCTGGCGCCTTTACCCAGGTTGTCCAGGCGTGCCACCAGCACCGCGTGGCGGAAGCCGTCCTCGGCGCCATGGTTGGCGTACACGCGCAACTCCATCTTGTTGGTGTCGGCCAGCGCCACGGCATCGAGCTTGCCATCGGTGGTGGCGGGCTCCACCGTCACCCACTCGCTACCAGCATAGTGCCGCGCCAGCGCGTCGTGCAGTTGCTGCGCACTGGGCTGGCCTGGCAAGGTGTCTAGGTGCAGCGGCAGCTGCACCAGCATGCCCTGGCGGAAGTTGCCCACCGAAGGGATGAACAGCGGGCGACGCGTCAGCCCGGTGTACTTCATGATCTCGGGCAGGTGCTTGTGCTTCAGGCCCAGCGCGTAGAGCTCGAACGGCGGTGCGCTGCCAGCTTCGTAGGCCTCGATCATGCTGCGGCCGCCGCCTGAGTAGCCGCTGACCGAGGGCAGTGTGAGCGGGAAGTCCTTCGGGATAAGGCCGGCATCGACCAGCGGGCGAATGAGCGCAATGGCACCGGTGGCGTAGCAGCCTGGGTTCGCCACGCGGCGGGCCTGCTGCACCGCAGCCTTCTGGCCGGCTGCGAGTTCGGGAAAGCCGAACACCCAGCCATCCTTGGTGCGATGCGCGGTGGAAGCGTCAATGATCTTCGGCGCGGGGCGGCCTTCGGCTGCGAGGCTGTCGATCATGGACACCGATTCGATGGCGGCTTCGTCGTGCAGGCACAGCACGACCAAGTCGACCTGCGACATCAGCGCGCGCTTGGCGGCCGGGTCCTTGCGCAGTTCGGGCGCGATGCTGACGAGTTCGATCTCGGGCATGGCCTGCAGGCGTTCGCGGATCTGCAGACCGGTGGTGCCGGCTTCGCCGTCGATGAAGATTTTGTATCGTTGCATTTGGATAGACCCCGGGGTATCTGCGACGCGCGTCAGCTTTTGTGCAGAGCAACATGATACATTTCAAGGCTGTGCTGAATCCAGCACCAGCCACAGGACAAGCCAGTTCTGCGGCGGCAGAACCCCTTCATTCCTGAGAGAGCCCTCATGAAGATTCACGAGTACCAAGGCAAGGAAATCTTGCGTCATTTTGGTGTGCCTGTGCCGCGTGGCATCCCGGCATTTACGGTGCAGGAGGCGGTGGAAGCCGCCCAGAAACTCGGCGGCCCGGTCTGGGTCGTCAAGGCGCAGATCCATGCAGGTGGTCGTGGCAAGGGCGGTGGCGTGAAGGTGGCCAAGACGATCGACGACGTCAAGGCCCGCGCCAGCGAGATCCTGGGCATGCAGCTCAAGACCCACCAGACCGGCCCGGAAGGCCAGAAGGTGCGTCGCCTCTACATCGAAGATGGCGCTGACATCCAGAAAGAGTATTACCTGTCGGTCGTGACCGACCGCGCCACACAGAAGGTGGCCTTCATCGCCTCCAGCGAAGGCGGCATGGACATCGAGGAAGTGGCGCACGCCACGCCCGAGAAGATCGTCAAGATCTTCGTCGACCCGCTCACCGGCCTGACCCAGGCGCAGGGCGAAGAACTGGCCAAGGGTGTCGGCATGCCGGCCGATTCGCAGGCCCAGTTCATCGACGTCTGCCAGAAGCTCTACAAGTGCTACATGGAAACGGACGCCTCGCTGGTCGAGATCAACCCGCTGAACCGTGACAGCAAGGGCAACATCATCGCCCTGGACGCCAAGTTCAACTTCGACTCCAACGCCCTGTTCCGCCACCCTGAGATCGTTGCGTTGCGCGACCTCGACGAGGAAGACCCGGCCGAAATCGAAGCTTCCAAGTACGACCTGGCCTACATCAGCCTGGACGGCAACATCGGCTGTCTGGTGAACGGTGCCGGCTTGGCCATGGCCACCATGGACACCATCAAGCTGTTCGGCGCCGAGCCGGCCAACTTCCTGGACGTGGGTGGCGGTGCCACCCCCGAGAAGGTGACCGAAGCCTTCAAGATCATGCTGAAGAACGACAAGGTCAAGGCCATTCTGGTCAACATCTTCGGCGGCATCATGAAGTGCGACACCATCGCCACCGGCGTCATCACCGCCTGCCGCGCCGTGAACCTGAGCGTGCCGCTGGTGGTGCGCATGAAGGGCACCAACGAAGAGCTGGGCAAGAAGATGCTGGCCGAATCCGGCCTGCCCATCATCAGTGCCGACACCATGGCCGAAGCCGCCCAGAAGGTGGTTGCAGCCGTCAACGCTGCCAAGTAAAGCTACCGAAGGAATTGTCATGTCGATCTACATCAACAAAGACACCAAAGTCATCACCCAGGGCATCACCGGCAAGACCGGCCAGTTCCACACCGAGAAGTGCATCGAGTACGCGAACGGCAAGAACTGCTTTGTCGCCGGCGTGAACCCGAAGAAGGCCGGCGAGAAGATCTTCGACGTGCCGATCTACGCTTCCGTCAAGGACGCGGCCAAGGCCACCGGCGCCACTGTTTCCGTGATCTACGTGCCGCCGGCCGGCGCTGCGGACGCAATCTGGGAAGCCGTGGAAGCCGATCTGGACCTGGCCATCTGCATCACCGAAGGCATCCCCGTGCGGGACATGCTGGAAGTGCGCAACAAGATGAAGGCCAAGGTTGCGGCCGGCGGCAAGAACACC
>Ga0209594_1000261_pt1 | contig 37332 bp, 46 predicted proteins | sample AshMeaCrysSpring_FD_184126 | JGI IMG/M metagenome (GOLD analysis project Ga0209594, IMG submission 184126) | Groundwater microbial communities from Big Spring, Nevada to study Microbial Dark Matter (Phase II) - Ash Meadows Crystal Spring... | ecosystem: Environmental > Aquatic > Deep subsurface... | reverse complement strand
GGTCGGTGGCGGCACACCTCGCCGCGATCGGGGCGCTCGCCGGCGCGAGGCGCAAGGCGGCGACGGGCGTGCGCCATGCCTGCATCCGGGTCGTCGGCCCGGCCGAGAGCCGCCGACTGAACGGCGTGTACCGCGGCAAGGACCGCCCCACGAATGTGCTGTCGTTCCCTTCCTCTGCCGAGGGCCGACGCCTCGAAGGCGAGCTCGGCGACCTCGTGATCTGTGCGGCCGTCGTGGCCCGCGAGGCGCGCGAGCAGGGCAAGACGCGGCCGGCGCACTGGGCTCACATGGTGGTGCACGGGATCCTGCACCTGCACGGGTTCGACCACGAGCGGCCGCGTGCCGCGCATGCCATGGAACGGCTCGAGGTGGAAATCCTGCGGGGATTCGGGTATCAGGATCCCTACCTCCCGGTCACCGATCCTCATCCATGAGCGAAGAGCGTTCCCGTCCGGCGGGCAGCTGGCTGCGCCGGCTCGTCGAGTCCCTGTCGGGCGAGCCGCAGGATCTCGAGGACCTGACCGAGGTCCTCGAGGATGCGCGGGAGCGGGGCCTGATCGACGCCGACGTGCTCGCGATGCTCGAGGGCGTGCTCGAGGTGTCCGAGATCCAGGTGCGCGACGTGATGGTGCCGCGCTCGCAGATGGTCGTGATCCAGCGCGACGAGCCGCCCGAGCGCATCCTGCCGGTCGTCATCGAGTCCGGCCATTCGCGCTTCCCGGTGGTCGGCGAGGACCGCGACGAGGTCGCCGGAATACTCCTGGCCAAGGACCTGTTGCGCTACTTCGCTCAGGGCGACGAGGAACACTTCGACATCCGCGAGTGCCTGCGCCCGGCGGTGTTCATCCCCGAGAGCAAGCGACTCAACGTGCTCCTCAAGGAATTCCGCGTCAGCCACAACCACATGGCCATCGTCGTCGACGAGTACGGCGGCGTATCGGGCCTGCTCACGATCGAGGACGTGCTCGAGCAGATCGTGGGCGAGATCGGCGACGAGTACGACGTGGACGAGGGCGAGGGCATCCGCAAGGAGTCCGAACGGACCTTCACCGTGCCGGCCCTCACGCGCATCGAGGACTTCAACGCCGCCTTTGGCACGCGGTTCTCGGACGAGGAGTTCGACACGATCGGCGGGCTGGTCCTGCACGAGCTCGGCCGCATGCCGCGCCGTGGCGAGGCGATCGAGATCGGCGGCCTCGAGCTCAAGGTGGTGCGGGCCGACCGGCGCCGGATCGAGACCCTGCGCGTGACGACGCCGCGCGACGTCGAGCTCAAGACGCCGGGCACCGATTGACCGCCCGCGGCGGACATTGGCTGGCCCTCGCCGCCGGCCTCCTGCTCGCGCTCGCTTTCGCGCCGACGAACCTCGTCGCGCTCGCGTTCCTGAGTCCGGCCGTGCTGTTCTGGCTGTGGCAGGGCGCGACGCCGCGGACCGCGGCCTGGCGCGGATTCTTATTCACGGGCGGCACGTTCCTGGCCGGGACGTACTGGATCTACCACAGCGTCCACCTGATCGGGCAGGCACCGGTGTGGGTCGCGCTCTTCCTCATGCTCGGCCTGGTCGCGATCATGGGCAGCTACACGGCGTTGCACGGCTATGCCACGGTGCGCTGGGGTCCGGCGGGAGGGGTGCGACGATGGCTGGTGCTGCTGCCGGCGGGCTGGGTCTGCGCCGAGTGGCTGCGAGGCTGGATCCTGAGCGGATTCCCGTGGCTCGCCCTCGGCTACACGCAGCTCGAGACGCCGCTCGCGGCACTCGCGCCGCTGGGCGGCGTCTTCGCGGTCAGCCTGGCCGTGGCGGTGAGCGCCGGCGCGCTCGTGGCGCTCGTCGCGGGCGGTCGCACGGAGCGAGTCGTGGCGATCGTCGTGCTCGCGGCCCTGTGGGGCGGCGCGCTCGTCCTCGGACGCCTCGAATGGACCCGACCCACGGACCGTGAGGTCTCGGTCGCGCTCGTGCAGGGCGCGGTGCCGCAGACCATGAAATGGGTGCCGGGCGAGCGCGAGCGCACGATGGGCCTCTACCTCGCACTCACGTTGCCACACCTCGGTGCCGACATCGTGGTGTGGCCTGAATCGGCGATTCCCGCGCTCGCGGACGACGTGCAGGAATACCTCGACCGCGTCCGCGGGCTCGCCGAGGCGCAGGGCTCGTCCCTCGTCTCCGGCCTCGTGCGCCGCGAGCCCGGGACGCGCGCGCTGCACAACGCGATCGTCGCGTACTCCCCGGCGGAGCAGTGGTACTACAAGCGGCGACTCGTGCCGTTTGGCGAGTTCTTTCCCGTGCCAGCGTTCGTGCGCGAGTGGATGCGGCTCATGAACCTGCCGTACTCGGATTTCGAGGCCGGTCCCGAGGACCCGCCGCCGCTCGCGGCCGGCGGCGAGCGGCTCGCTCCGACCATCTGCTACGAGGACGCGTACGGGGCCGAGCAGATCCGCACGGTGCGCGAGTCGACGCTGCTCGTGAACGTCACGAACGACGCCTGGTTCGGCGACTCGTCGGCCCCGCACCAGCACCTCGACATCAGCCGCATGCGCTCGCTCGAGACCGGGCGGCCGATGCTGCGGGCGACGAACGACGGCGTCACGGCGCTCATCGCCCACGACGGCTCGCTGCTCGAGACATTGCCGCAGTTCGAGCCGGGCGTTCTCACCGGTCGCGTCGTGCCGCGCGTCGGGCTCACGCCCTACGTGCGCTTCGGCAACGTGCCGGTGCTCGTGCTGCTCGCGCTCGGGCTCGCGGCCGGATTCGCCGGCGCCTTGCGCCGCCACGCGAGGAGTCCATGAGCGAGAAGCACGGCCCGATCACGCACACCGGTGAGAAATACCCCTCGCCGCGCCGTGAACTCGACTACCTGCCGATCGAGCCGCCGTCGGCCGGCCGCGCGACCGAGGTCGTGCCCGGGCTCCACTGGGCGCGCATCCCGCTGCCCATGGAACCGACGCACATCAATGTGTGGCTCATGGAGGAGAGCGACGGCTGGACGCTCGTCGACACCGGCATGGCGCTCGATCCTTGCCGCGAGGCCTGGCACACGCTCGAGCGCGACGTGCTCCGCGGCCGCAGGCTCGGCCGCATCTTCGTCACCCACGACCACCCCGACCACATGGGTCTCGCGACCTGGCTCGAGCGGCGCCACGGCGCCGAGGTCTGGATGTCGGCGGCCTCCCACGAGTCGGTGACCGCTTTCCTCGCCGCGGAGCCTGCGGCGATCGAGGAGCGCATGCGCCGGTTCCTCTCGGCGCACGGGATGGCGGTCGAGCAGGGTCCGGCCAGGGGTACCGCGTTGCGTCCCGACCTGTGGTTCGACGGGGCACCGGCACTCTCGCACGCGCCCGCGGACGGCGATACCTTCCTGGCAGGTGGGCGCGACTGGCGGATCATCGAGACGGGAGGTCACTGCCACGGCCACCTCTGCCTGCACGATCCCGCGGGCGGGTTGCTGGTGAGCGGCGACCAGGTGCTGCCGACGATTTCGCCGAACGTGAGCGTGATCTCGGGGCGCCCCGAGGCGGACCCGCTGGGCGCGTTCCTCGCGTCGCTGCAGCGGCTCGAGGCGTGCGCGGAGGACACGATCGTGCTCCCGTCGCACGGCCGGCCATTCCGGGGCCTGCACCCCCGCCTCGCGGACGTCCGCGATCACCACCTCCGGCAGCTCGAGGAACTCCGGCGCGTCTGCGCCGAGCCGCGCACCGCGTACGACCTGCTGCCGGTGCTCTTCGGCCGACCGCTGCGCGGTTTCCACCGGGTGCTGGCGATGGGTGAGACCGTGGCGCACCTGAACTACCTGCGCTCGAGCGGGGCGCTCGAGCGTCGCGAGCGCGCCGACGGGGTCCATGAGTTCGTCGCGGCCTAGCGGGTCGGGTATCCTTGGCGGTTCCAGACAGCCGCCGACGACCCCATGCAGGAACGATACGATCCCGCGGCCATCGAGCCGAGTGCCCAGCGCTACTGGGACGAGCACGGCACCTTCGCCGTCGGCGAGGACGCGACGCGCCCGAAGTACTACTGCCTGTGCATGTTTCCCTATCCGAGCGGGCGCCTGCACATGGGTCACGTGCGCAACTACACCATCGGCGACATGCTGGCGCGCTACATGCGCATGCAGGGCTGTAACGTCCTGCAGCCGATGGGCTGGGACGCCTTCGGGCTGCCCGCCGAGAACGCGGCGATGGCGCACGGCGTGCCGCCGGCGAAGTGGACGTACGACAACATCGCGTACATGAAGAAGCAGCTGAAGTCGCTCGGCTTCGGCATCGACTGGGCGCGCGAGGTCGCCACCTGCCGGCCCGACTACTACCGCTGGAACCAGTGGGTGTTCCTCAGGATGCTCGAGAAGGGCATCGCCTACCGTACGACCGGCGTCGTGAACTGGGACCCCGTCGACCAGACCGTGCTCGCGAACGAGCAGGTCATCGACGGGCGCGGCTGGCGCACCGGGGCCCTCGTCGAGAAGCGCGAGATCCCGATGTACTACCTCCGCATCACGCAGTACGCGGAGGAACTGCTCGCGGCGCTCGACACACTGCCCGGCTGGCCCGAGCGCGTGAAGCTCATGCAGGCGAACTGGATCGGCCGCTCGGAGGGCCTCGAGCTCGAGTTCGAGGTCGAGGGCGCCGAACCGCTCGGCATCTACACGACGCGCCCCGACACGCTCTATGGCGTCACCTACATGGCCGTCGCGGCCGAGCACCCGCTCGCGCGGCGCGCAGCCGAGGGCAATCCCGACCTGCAGGCCTTCATCGCCGAGTGCCAGCGCACCGGCGTCACCGAGGCGGCGCTCGAGACCATGGAAAAGCGCGGCATGCCGCTCGGCATCGATGCCATCCACCCGTTCACCGGCGAGAAAGTGCCGGTGTGGGTCGCGAACTTCGTGCTGATGAGCTACGGCACCGGCGCCGTGATGTCGGTCCCGGCACACGACCAGCGCGACTGGGAGTTCGCGCGGCGCTACGGGCTGCGCATCCACCAGGTGATCCAGCCCGAGGGCGGCAGCCTCGTCGACCTCGACGCCGGCGCCTACGTCGAGCACGGCCGGCTGATCAATTCCGGGCGTTTCGACGGACTCGACTTCGACGAGGCGTTCGACGCCATGGCGAAGTACTTCGAGTCGAACGGACGCGGCCGGCGACGCGTGAACTGGCGGCTCCGCGACTGGGGCATCTCGCGCCAGCGCTACTGGGGCTGCCCGATCCCGCTCATCCACTGCGCGACCTGCGGCGACGTGCCCGTGCCGGACGACCAGTTGCCGGTCGTCCTGCCCGAGGACTGCGTGCCGGACGGCAGCGGCAACCCGCTCAACCGCAACGAGGCGTTTCTCGCCTGCACCTGCCCGAAGTGCGGCCGGCCGGCGCGGCGCGAGACGGACACGATGGACACGTTCGTCGATTCTTCCTGGTATTACTTCCGTTACGCGAGCGCGGACAACGCCGGCGCGATGGTCGATGGGCGAGCGGCATACTGGCTGCCCGTCGACCAGTACATCGGCGGCATCGAGCACGCGATCCTGCACCTGCTGTACTCGCGCTTCTGGACGCGGGTGATGCGCGACCTCGGGCTCACCGCGCTCGACGAGCCGTTCACGAACCTGTTGACGCAGGGGATGGTCCTGAACGAGGTCTTCTTCCGCAAGCCCGCGTCGGGGCGCATCGTCTACTACAACCCGGCCGACGTGGACGTGCAGGTGGACGAGAAGGGCGCGCGCATCGACGCGGTGCTGCGCGAGGACGGGATGCCCGTCGAATCCGGCGGCATCGGCACGATGTCGAAGTCGAAGGGCAACGGCGTCGACCCGCAGTCGCTGGTGGAGCAGTACGGCGCCGACACAGCACGCCTGTTCATGATGTTCGCCGCGCCGCCCGAGCAGTCGCTCGAGTGGTCGGACGAGGGCGTGGAGGGCGCGTTCCGCTTCATGAAGCGCCTGTGGAAGGCGGTGCACCAGCACGTGTCGCAGGGGCCGGCCGCGGCGGGCACGGTCGACCGGGTTGCGCTCACGCCGGCGCAGCGCGACACGCGCCGCCAGGTGCACGAGACGCTCGCCAAGGTCACGGTCGACATCGGCCGCCGGCGCACGTTCAACACCGCGATCGCCGCGGTGATGGAACTGATGAACTCGCTGGCGAAGTTCGACGACCGCTCGCCGCAGGGGCGGGCCGTGATGCAGGAGGCGCTCGATACCGTCGTGCTAGTGCTGCAGCCCGTCGTCCCGCACGCCTGCCATGCCCTGTGGCGCGAACTGGGCCACGAGGGTCCCGTCGTCGACGAACGCTGGCCCGTGGTGGACGAGTCGGCGCTCGCGCGCGACACCATCGAGGTGGTCGTGCAGGTGAACGGCAAGCTGCGCGGGCGCGTCACGGTGCCGTCGGGCGCGGGCGAGTCGGAGGTGCGCGACGCGGCGCTCGCGGACGCGAACGTGCAGAAGTTCATGGAGGGCCGGCCGGTGCGCAAGTTCGTCTACGTGCCCGGCAAGCTCGCCAACGTGGTCGTGTGAGCGTGATGCCGAGGGTGCCGCGTTGGCTCGCCCCGGTAGCGCTCGTGCTGGCCCTCGCCGGCTGCGGCTTCCGCATGCAGGGCGCGACCGCGCTGCCCGAGGGCCTGGACCAGGTGTTCGTCGCGACCAGGGACGAGCTGACACCGTTCGCGGTGGAGTTGCGCAGGGCCATCGACGGCGCAGGGGCCCGGGTCGCCGACAACGCGGGCGAGGCCGACGTCGTGGTTCGCATCACCCAGGACCGCACGGGCCGGCGCGTGCTCTCCGTGTCCGCGCGGAACACGCCCCAGGAATACCAGATCTTCTATTCGGTCGAGTTCTCGGTCGAGCGCGGCACGGAGCAGGTCGTCGCCCCGCAGCCGATCGAGCTCACCCGCGCGATCAGCTTCAGCGAGTCGGACGTGCTCGCGAAGGACCGCGAGGAGCGGATCCTGCGCGACGCGATGGCGCGCGACCTCGCCGACCTCGTGCTGCGCCGCCTCGAGTCGCTGCCGCGCTAGCGAACCGGTCGGTCGCGCTCACGAGCTCGTGGGTGTTGCCCGGCTCGAGGGCGGAGTGGCCCGCATCCGGCACGACGCGGAAATCCGCCTCTGGCCAGCGGCGGTGCAGGTCCCAGGCCGTGCGGATCGGGCAGACGACGTCGTAACGACCCTGCACGATCACCGCCGGAATGTCGCGGATCTTCGCCACGCCGCGCAGCAGCTGGTCCTCCCGGCGCATGAATCCCTTGTTGACGAAGTAGTGGCACTCGATTCGTGCCACCGCGACCGCGAAGTCCTCTTCGCCCCACTTGTCGATACTGGCTTCGTCAGTCTGCAGGTAGCTCGTCGCCGCTTCCCAGATCGACCAGGCGCGGGCTGCGCGCACGCGCGTCGCGCGGTTCGGGCTCGTGAGCCGGCGGTAGTAGGCGGCGACGAGGTCGCCGCGTTCGCGAGGAGGAATCGCGGCGAGGTACTGCTCCCAGCGGTCCGGAAAGATCGCGCTGGCACCTTCCTGGTAGAACCAGTCGATCTCCCACCTGCGCAGCATGAAGATGCCGCGCAGCACAAGCTCGCTGACGCGCTTCGGGTGGGACTGCGCGTAGGCGAGGGCGAGCGTCGAGCCCCACGAGCCACCGAACACCAGCCAGCGCTCGATGCCGAGGTGACGGCGCAGCTGCTCCATGTCCGCGACGAGGTGCCAGGTCGTGTTGTCATCGAGGCTCGCGTGCGGCCGGCTGCGGCCGCAGCCGCGCTGGTCGAACACGACGATGCGATAGCGCTTCGGGTCGAAGAAACGCCGCGAACGCGGGTCCGCGCCGGCACCGGGGCCGCCGTGCACGAACACCGCCGGCTTGCCGCGGGGGTTTCCACATTCTTCCCAGTAGACCTGGTGCCGCGGCGCGACCTCGAGCCAGCCGCTGCGGTGGGGTTCGATGGCGGGGTAGAGGGTTTTCATGACCTGATTCTAGCGTTCGTGCGCCCCGTGCGGTCTCAGAATTCGTAACGCTCCGTTCGCGCGCCCGTCATCTCGTAGGCCGATGCCCCGAGGCGTGTCTTGCGGTTCGTCGCGCGCATGTGCCCGGTGACCCAGTAGGCGTCGGCCATGGATCCGAGTTCGAGCGGGTCGGCGAGGATCACGTATACGATCTGGTTGGGCGCGGGCGGCGGGACGTGGATGCAGGCGCCGAAGAAAGGGACGAGGAACAACTCCGTCACCCGCCCCTCGGCGTCGATCTCGAGTGGAACGATGAAGCCGGGTAACCGGACCGTGCGCCCGTCGATCTCAGGGTTCACCCGCGCGTCGGTCGGTTGCAGCGCGGCCGGCGAGTCTTCGCCGAGCAGGTAATCGTGCAGCGGCGCGGGTTGCGACGGCGACGCCGTGCCGCGTGCATCGGCCGGGAGCAGGTCCTTCCACTCGAGTTGCCTTACCGCGGCGAAAGCCACGGAGGCCGTGAGCAGCAGCGTCCACGCGAGCCCGGGCAGTCCATGCTTCCCCATCGCCAGACCCTCAGAGCCGGACGTTCAGTCCGTCGGCGAGCGCGACGCGATACGCCCGCCAGGCCGGGAAGGCACTCAGCACGAGCGCCGCCCCGATCACGGCACCGAGGATCGCGAGTTCCGTCAAGCCGAGGGGCCGCAGGCCGAGTTCGAGCCCGTAGCGGGCCGCGACCCAGGGACGGGCGAGCAGCAGCAGACCGTATGCGAGCCCGATGCCGGCCAGTGCACCGGCCGCCGCCAGCAGGCCCGCCTCGAGGAGCAGCAGGCCGAAGATGTGCCGGGGCCGCGCGCCGACGGAGCGCAGGATCGCCATCTCGCGGCGTCGCTCGTTCAGGCTCGTGAGTATCGCGGCCAGCAGGCCGAGAAGCCCGGCCAGGGCGACACAGGCGGAAACCGCGAGCAGCACGCGGTCCACGATACCGACGACGCGCCACAGCTCGGCGAGTGCGACGCCGGGGATCACGGCCTGCAGCGCCTCGCCCCGGTACTCGCTGAGCGCACGCTGCATCACGAGCGTCGTGTCGCGATTCCTCATGCCCACGAGGAACGCGGTGATGGCCGCCGGCTCCGGGCCGGAGTGCGCCGGGCCGTGGATCGCCTCGAGCGTGGCGAGGTCCACGTAGACGGCGCGGTCCACGGGCGTCCCCGTCGGGGCGAGGACCCCTGCCACGCGGACGGGAGAGTCCTCGTGCTGCAGGAAACTCCCGGCTCCGAGACCGTGCGCCAGCACGATCGGCGCCCCCGGGCGGTATCCGTGTGCGCGCGCGACCTCGTGGCCGAGCGTGGCCTCCCCCGAGCCTTGCGGCGGATGACCTTCAGCCAGGCGCAGCGGCTTGCCGCCCGCGTAACGATAATGCGTGAAGAAGTTCGCGTCGGTGCCGACGACGCGAAACCCGCGGTGCGAATCACCGAGCACGAGGGGCACCGTCCAGGCGACGTCGCGGTGACCGGACACGAGACGGTAGCTCGCCCAGGACACGTTGGCCGCGGGCTCGCCGATGTGGAAGACGGAATAGAGAAGCAGGTTCACGGGCCCGGTGCGCGGCCCGACCACCAGATCCGTGCCGGAGATTGTGCCTGAAAAGCTCTCCCTGGCCGACGAGCGCAGCATCTGCACGCTGAGCAGCAGCGCGACGCTGACGCCGATCGCGAACACCGTGAGCGCGGCCGTCCCGCGCCGGTTCCAGAGGCTCGGCAGCGCGAGCCCGGGCAGCGCGCTCACGATTGCGCCCCCGGCGCAGGCTCGACGCCGGTCGCCGTGAGAGCGACGACCCGGTCGAAATGCCGCCCGAGCGAGCGGTCGTGACTCACGAACAGCACGCTCGTCCTTGCAGCGGCGCACTCCCGCATGAGCAGCGACAGGAACGAATCGCGCGCATCGGCGTCGAGGGCGGACGTCGGCTCGTCGGCCACGAGTATCTCGGCACGGCCGAGCAGTGCCCGGGCGGCGGCGACCCTTTGCTGCTGGCCCACGCTCAGTTCGGTCACGTGGCGGCCGGCCAGTCGCTCGCCCTCGAGGCCGAGCGCGCCGAGGAGCCTGCGCGCTTCCGCGGGTGGGTCGTCGATCCGCTCGCGGCGCCGCCTCGAGAAACGCAGCGGCAGGAGAACGTTGTCCAGCACCGACAGGTAGGGGACGAGGTTGAAGAGCTGGAAGATGAATCCGACGTGCTCGGCGCGGAACGCGTCGCGCTGCGACCCGGACATCGCCGTGAGATCCTCGCCGAGGAGCCTGATCACGCCGCGATCCGGTCGGGTGACTCCGCCGACGAGTCCGAGCAGGGTGCTCTTGCCGCTGCCGCTCGGCCCGTACAGGAAGACCCGCTCGCCGCGCGAGACGGCGAAATCGGGGATCGACAGCAGGGGTTCTGCGGCCTGCCACCCGAAGGCCAGGTCGCGCAGTTCGATCGCCGGGACGGCCATGTCCGGGGCCCAGGGAGCCGGGAAGGGGCCGCACGCTAGCGGCTGGCACGACCCCGGTCAAGGCTGCATAATCGGACGCGCATGCCGAGCCAACCCCCAGGCCGCGCCCCAGGATGAAGGTGCGCGTGAGATTCTCCGGGCAGTGAGAACCACCCCGGACGCCCTGCCTGCGGGCCTCGCACGCGGCCTGCGTAGCGCATACCTGGTGACCGGCGTCGAGCCGCTCCTGATCGCCGAGTCGGCCGGCGCGGTGCGGCAGGCAGCCCGGGAGGCGGGCTACTCCGACCGCGAGGTCCACTTCATCGAGCGCGGGTTCGACTGGGACCAGCTGCTGCGGGACTCGGCGAACCTGTCGCTGTTTGCATCGCGCCGCCTCATCGAGCTCAAGTTCAACTCCGCACCCGACGTCACCTCGCAAAACGTGCTCGCGACGCTGGCCGCGCAGCCCCCTGCCGACACCGTCCTGCTGGTCTCCGGCGAACTCGAGCGCAAATCGCTGAACACCAACTGGGTCAAGGCGTTCGAGAGCCACGGCATGCTCGTCGTAACCCAGGCGGTCGAGCGCGGCGCACTGCCGGGCTGGATCCGGGAGCGTCTCACGGCGCGCGGCGTGAAGATCGAGCCTGCGGCCGCGCAACTCCTCGCCGACCGGGTCGAAGGCAACCTGCTCGCCGCACAGCAGGAGGTCGAGCGTATCGGACTGCTGATGCCGGGCGAGACGCTCGGCACCGAGGATGTCGCGGCATTCGTCGCCGACAGCGCGCGCTACGACGTATTCGAGCTGTCGGCCGCAGCGTTCGCGGGCCAGGCCGAACGGGCGCTGCGCATCCTCGCGGGGCTGCGGGCCGAGGGGCAGGAACCGCCGCTCATCCTCTGGGCCCTGGCCCAGGACCTGCGCGCCCTTTCGCGAGTGTCCTTCGTGGCCGGACGCGAGCGTTCGCTCGAGGATGCGTTCCGCACGGCGCAGGTCTGGTCCTCGCGTCAGGGGCCGATCCGCGCGGCATTGTCGCGGCTCGATCGTCGCCGGATCGATGCGCTCATCCTGGCGCTCGCCCGCGCCGACCGGGTCGCCAAGGGCAGCCTGCGCGGCGACGCGTGGGTCGAGATCGAGGGGCTGGTCGCGAGGATCGCCGGCCTGCGGCTGGCCGCATGAGACCCCTCGGCATCTTCGGTGGCACCTTCGATCCCATCCACTACGGGCACCTGCGCACGGCATTCGAGCTGATGCAGGTGCTGTCGCTCGGCGAACTCAGGTTCCTGCCCGCCGGGAATCCGCCGCACCGCGACGTGCCGCTCGCCGACGCCGCAGTGCGCCTCGAAATGGTGCGTGCCGCGATTGCGGACCAGCCGGGGTTCGAGGTGGACGACCGCGAGGTTCGTCGCGTCGGGCCGTCCTACACGGTCATCACGCTCGCGGAGTTGCGAGCCGAAGTGCCGGCGCGCCCGCTCGTGCTGGTCGTCGGGATGGACGCGTTCCACGGCCTGCCGACCTGGCACCGCTGGCGCGAGATCCTCGAACTCGCCCATGTGGCGGTGGCGCACCGGCCTGGCTGGCGCGCGCCGACGTCGGGCATGCTCGGCGAGCTGCTGCGCTCGCACGGCGCCGAACGCGCCGCCGAGCTGCACGAGTCCGCGGCCGGCCGCATCTTCGTGCACCCCGTCACGCAGCTCGAGATCTCCTCGACCGACCTGCGCAACATCATTCTCTACGGCCGCGATCCCCGGTACCTGGTGCCGGACGCGGTGCGCGACATCATCCGGACGACCGGCTGTTACACACACACGACCAAGAGGTGAGCATGGCGGCACAGCGCAAGACTCCACGACGCAGGACGGATGCCGAGGCCAAGGCGCCACGCGCGGCGAAGACCGCGGCGCGCAAGACGCCCGTCAGGGCTGCTGCGAAGAAGACGCGGCCGAAGGCGAAGCCGACCCTCCGGGACGTGGTGCTCGACGCGCTGGCTGACATGAAAGCGGTGGACGTGAAGGCGCTCGATGTGCGCGGACTCACGGACATCACCGACACGATGGTCGTCGCGAGCGGCACCTCGGACCGCCACGTGAAGTCGATCGCCGACCGCGTGGTACAGCGCTGCAAGGAGGCCGGGTTCCGGCCCTACGGCCTGGAAGGGGAGCGCGATGGCGAATGGGTGCTCCTCGACCTGCAGGACGTCGTGCTGCACGTGATGCTGCCGCGCGTGCGCCAGTTCTACGCGCTCGAGAAGCTCTGGGAGGGCGGGGCGGCCGCGGCCTGACTGCGGGGCGCCCGTGCTGATGCGCCTCATCGCGGCCGGCACGCGCATGCCGGCCTGGGTCGATGCCGGGTTCTCGGATTATGCGGGACGGCTGCGTGGCGACTACCGGCTCGAACTCGTGGAGATCCCGCTCGGCCAGCGCGGCCGCGGCGACCCGGCCCGCGCGATTGCCTCCGAGGGCGAGCGGATGCTCGCGGCCGCCGGTGACCGCCCGGCGATCGTGGCCCTGCAGGTGGGAGGGCGCGCGCTCGACACGGAACAGCTTTCGCGGTGGCTCGAGGACCGTGCGCGCACGGGCCAGCCTCTGGCGTTCTGCATCGGCGGGCCGGACGGGCTCGCGCCCGAGGTCGACGCGAGGGCAGTGCTCCGCTGGTCGCTGTCGCCGCTCACCCTGCCGCACGGCCTCGCACGGGTCGTGGCTGCCGAGGCCCTGTACCGAGCGGTGACCGTGCTGAAGGGGCAGCCCTACCATCGCGCCTGAATTCGCGGCCTGCGTGGTAGACAGCACCGGCCCGGCGCGCTTGAATGGCGGACTGGTTCCAATGCAGGAAGCGCCATGCACCCGTATCCGCACATCTACACGGTCCAGACCGACGGAACCCCCGAGGGGGACGTTTCGCTTTCCTCGCCCGGGCTGCCGGTACTCGCAACCGCCCCTCCCGCGGAGTTCGATGGACCGGGCGACCGCTGGTCCCCCGAGACGCTGCTGTGCGGAGCGGTCGCCGATTGCGTCATCCTGAGTTTCCGCGGCGTCGCCCGGGCGCAGAAGCTGTCCTGGACGTCGCTCAAGTGCGAGGTGCAGGGCACGCTCGAGCGCGTCGAGGGCAAGACTCGCTTCACGCAGATCCTGGTCAAGGCGGCCCTGGTCGTGCCCGAGGGCACGGACCACGAGAAAGCCCTCAAGGCCGTCGAGCGCGCCGAGCACGTCTGCCTGATCAGCAATTCGCTGGTGGCCGAGCGGCGACTCGAAGCCACCGTCACTTACGGCTGAGCGCGGCGTGGGTCGCCCGCCCGGCGTGCTGCTCGCTTCGGCGTCGCCCAGGCGCAGCGAACTGCTGCGCCAGGTCGGCGTCGAGCACGAAGTGCGCCCGGTGGACGTGGACGAGACGTGGCGGCCAGGCGAGGCGCCGGTCGAGTACGTGCTGCGGCTGGCCGAGGAGAAGGCGCGTGTGCTGTGGGACCGGCTGCCGTCGGACGGACGGCGGCCCGTGCTCGCCGCCGACACCACCGTCGCCCTCGAAGGCGAAGTCTTCGGCAAGCCCGCAGGCCGCGCGGACCTGATCGAGATGTTGACCCGGCTCTCGGGGCGCACGCACCAGGTGCACACCGCCGTCGCACTGATCCACCCGGGCGGCTCCGCGGCCCGAGTCAGCAGCAGCAGCGTCACGTTGCGGCGCATCGCCCGCGCCGAGATGGAGTGGTACTGGAGCACCGGTGAGCCGGCGGACAAGGCGGGTGGCTACGCCATCCAGGGCCTGGCCGCGATCTTCGTCAGTCACGTCGCCGGCAGTTACTCGGGCGTCGTGGGCCTGCCGCTCTGCGAGACCTGGGAACTGCTCGCGGACGTGCCGTGCCTCGTCACGGGAGGGGCCGCCGCTTGAGCACCGAGATGGTCGTCAACGTCAGCCCGCGCGAGACGCGGGCCGCCCTGCTCGAGAACGGCGTGCTGCAGGAACTCTTCGTCGAGCGCGCAAGCAAGCGCGGCCTGACCGGCAATCTCTACAAGGGCCGGGTGTCCCGCGTGCTGCCCGGCATGCAGGCCGCGTTCATCGACATCGGCCTCGAGCGTACGGCGTTCCTGCACGTGTCGGACATCGTGCAGCCCGCCGACGCCGAGGGTTCGGGCGACGCGCCCCGCACGGACAGCATCCGCGAGCTGGTGGGCGAGGGCGCGGACATCCTGGTGCAGGTGCTCAAGGACCCGCTCGGCACGAAGGGCGCGCGACTCACGACCTTCATCACGATCCCGTCGCGCTACCTCGTGTACATGCCGTTCGGCCACGGCGTCGGCGTGTCGGCGCGGATCGAGAATGAGGCCGAGCGCCAGCGCCTGCGGGACACGGTGAACTCGCTGAATCCGCCGGGCGCGACCGGGGGCTACATCGTGCGCACGGCGGCGGAGGGCGCCGCGCTCGAGGCCCTCGCCGCGGACATGCTGTTCCTGCGCAAGTTGTGGGAAGTGCTCACGGACAAGGCGCGCGGCGCCACGCAGGGCGCGCTCGTCCACGAGGACCTGCCGCTGCCGCTCAGGCTGATGCGCGACCTCGTGGGCGAGGGCGTGGACCGCGTGCTCGTCGATGACGAACGCTCCTGCGAGAGCATGCGTGAATTCGCCGCGACCTTCATGCCCGGCCTCGGCGCGCGCGTCGAGCGCTATACGGGCAGCCGGCCGATCTTCGACCTGCACGGGGTGGAGGAGGAGATCCAGCGTTCGCTCGAGCGCAAGGTGGCGCTCAAGTCGGGCGGCTACCTGATCATCGACCAGACCGAGGCGCTCACCACAATCGACGTGAACACGGGCGCCTACGTGGGCCACCGCAACCTCGAGGAGACGATCTACCGCACGAACCTCGAGGCCGCCGTCGCCATCGCCCGCCAGCTCAGGCTGCGCAACCTCGGCGGCATCATCATCATCGACTTCATCGACATGGAGGAGGAGGAGCACCGCAAGCAGGTGCTGCAGGCCCTCGAGAAGGCCCTCGCGAAGGATCACGCGAAGACGCACTTCTCGGCGGTGTCGCCGCTCGGGCTCGTCGAGATGACGCGCAAGCGCACGCGCGAGAGCCTCGTGCACCAGCTGTGCATGCCGTGCCCGGCCTGCGAGGGACGCAGCTTCGTCAAGACTCCGGAGACCGTCTGCTACGAGATCTTCCGCGAGGTCCTGCGTCAGGCCGCGCAATTCGACCTGCAGCAACTCCTCGTGCTCGCGCACCAGGACGTCATCGAGCGCCTGCTCGACGAGGAATCCGCCGCGCTCGGCGAGCTCGAGGTGCAGCTCGGCAAGCCGATCCGTCTGCAGACCGAGTCGCTCTACATGCTCGACCAGTACGACGTCGTACTCATGTGACGGCAACCGACACGCGAGCCCGGCCATGACCGTCGTCGCGGCCCTGCAGATGACCTCGGGCGCGGATCTCGAGCGCAACCTCGAGCTCGCGGGACGCCTGCTCGCGGAGGCGCGCGAGCGCGGTGCCGTCGTGGCCGCGTTGCCCGAGAACTTCGCGTTCATGGGCCTCGCCGAGTCCGACAAGCTCGCGATCGCCGAGGACGACGGCGCGGGGCCGATCCAGGCGTTTCTCGCCGCGCGGGCGCGCGAGCTCGGACTGTGGATCATCGGCGGCACGATCCCGCTGCGGGTCACTGGCGAGGCGCGGGTGGCGGCCGCGACCCTCGTGTTCGACGCGGCGGGCGGGCGCGTTGCGCGCTACGACAAGATCCACCTCTTCGACGTGGCGGTTCCGGGCCGCGACGAGCGCTACCAGGAATCGGCATCCGTGCGGCCCGGGGCCGAGCCCGTGTGCGTGGACACGCCGGCCGGCTGCCTCGGTCTCGCGGTCTGCTACGACGTCCGCTTCCCGGAACTCTTCCGCCGCCTGCTCGAGATGGGTGCGGAGTGGTTCTGCCTGCCCTCCGCGTTCACGGCTCCCACCGGCCGCGCGCACTGGGAAACCCTGCTGCGCGCGCGGGCGATCGAGAACCTGGCCCACCTCGTCGCCCCGGCACAGTCGGGTTTCCACGAGAACGGCCGGGAAACCTACGGTGATTCGATGATCGTGGACTGCTGGGGCCGGGTCCTCGCCCGTCTCCCGCGCGGCACGGGCATCGTCACGGCCGACATCGACCTCCACCGGCAGCGCGAGGTCAGGCAGAATTTCCCTTCCCTGCACCACAGGCGCCTCCTGCCGTGATGACCCAGCGACCCTCGATCCCGCCTGCGCTCTTCTCGCCGCCGTCGCCACCGTCGACCGCCGCTTTTGCGGGCGACCCGCTCGCCCTCGCGCGTTCCGCGCTCCTCATGCCCGCGGGCCTCGACGAGGACGGCGTGGCGCGCATCCTCGGCGACGTCATGGGTTACGCCGTGGATTACGCGGACGTCTACTTCCAGATGATCCGCGAGGAGTCCTGGGCGCTGGAGGACGGCATCGTCAAGGACGGGGCCCACAGCATCGACCAGGGCGTGGGCGTCCGTGCGCTCGCCGGCGAGAAGACCGGTTTCGCTTACTCCGACGAGATCGTGCTTCCGGCGCTGCTCGAGGCGGCGCACGCGGCGCGCGCGATCGCGCGCTCGGGCGCAAGTGGATCGCTGCAGTCGTGGCGCGCCCGGGGCGGACATGGGCTCTACCTGCCGATCGACCCGGTCGAGACGCTCGACGACGGTGCCAAGGTGCGGCTCCTCGAGACCATCGACCGCGAGGCGCGTGCCCTGGACCCGCGCATCCGCCAGGTGATGGCGAGCCTGAGCGCCTCGCACGACACCATGCTCGTGCTCGCGAGCGACGGCACGCTCGCCGCCGACGTGCGCCCGCTCGTGCGGCTCAACGTCTCCGTGATCATCGAGCAGGACGGCCGACGCGAGCAGGGCTACGCGGGCGGCGGGGGGCGCTTCGCCTACACCGAGTTCCTGGCGGGCGACCGCTGGCGCGAACTCGTGCGCGAGGCGGTGCGCTCCGCGCAGGTCAACCTCGAGGCCGTGCCCGCGCCGGCGGGAACCATGACCGTGGTCCTCGGCCCGGGCTGGCCCGGCGTGCTGCTGCACGAGGCGGTGGGTCACGGGCTCGAGGGCGACTTCAACCGCAAGGGCACTTCCGCCTTCTCCGGTCGCATCGGCCAGCGCGTCGCGGCGCCCGGCGTCACGGTCGTCGACGACGGCACGCTCGCCGCGCGCCGCGGTTCGCTCAACGTCGATGACGAGGGCACGCCGACGGGCTGCACGACGCTCATCGAGGACGGCGTCCTGCGCGGCTACCTGCAGGACAAGCTGAACGCGCGGCTGATGGGCGTCACTCCCACGGGCAACGGGCGTCGCGAGTCCTTCGCGCACCTCACGCTGCCGCGCATGACCAACACCTACATGCTGCCCGGGCCGCACGCGCCGGGGGACATCATCGGTTCGGTCGAGAAGGGCCTCTACTGCCGGCACTTCGGCGGCGGGCAGGTGGATATCACCTCGGGCAAGTTCGTGTTCTCGGCGAGCGAGGCGTACCTGATCGAGAACGGTCGACTCGGTCCGGCCGTGAAGGGCGCGACGCTGATCGGCAACGGACCGGACGTCATGACGCGCATCTCCATGGTCGGCAACGACCTGAAGCTCGACGACGGCGTGGGCACGTGCGGGAAGGAAGGCCAGGACGTGCCGGTGGGCGTCGGCCAGCCGACGCTGCGGATCGACGGGCTCACGGTCGGCGGGACCGGCTGAGATGTGGTTCCCGCGGCCGCTGTACGAGGCCTTGCCCTACCTCTACATGGGGGCCGGTGCGCTGGCGCTGGCCGCGGCCTTCCTGGTCGATGACGCGCCGCACGGCCTGCTGATGCTGGCCGGCGGGCTCGGGCTCACGGGCGGGCTGGTACTGTGGATGCGGCGTCGCGACTACCGGACCACGCAGTCGGAGTACGACACCCGCTCGATCGACGAGTGAGCCCTCAGGCCTCGCGCTGATCCTCGTACTCGGCGCCCTCGTCCTCGTCGTCGTCCTCGCCTTCCGGCAGCACGGTCGTCCGCGTGCCCGGCGGCTCGGCCCGGTGATAGGCGAGTTCGTGCATGCCGAGCTTGACGACGTCGCCTTCCTGCAGCCGGTGGCGCCGCACGCGCTTGCCGCGGACGAACATGCCATTCGTCGAGTTCAGGTCCTCGATCGAGCTGCCGTCGACGGTCGTCATGACCTGCGCGTGGTGGCGGCTCACGTACTTGCTCTCGATCTGCAGGTCGTTGTCCGAGGTGCGGCCGATCACGACGCGGCCGGGCACGAGGTAGGTCTCGCTCACCTGCGCACCCTTCAGGGACAGCACGAGGCGCCCGACCGGCGGCTGCTCCTGCGGGGCCGTGTCGTCCATCACCGCGTTCAGCTGCGAGAACGTCCGCGCGGCGTACTCGACCCACTGCAGCTCGTTCACCGCCGCCTGCATGTCCTCGGTGGAGACCGACGTGCGATCCTGGGCGAAGGCGGCGAGCAGCGCCGTGTCGCAGAGCGTATTGACGAGCCGCGGGATGCCGCCGGTGTAGCGGAAGATGACCGGGAAGGTCTCGGGCTCGAAGATCTCGCGCTCCTCCGCACCGGCGATGCGCAGGCGGTGCCGGACGTACTCCACGGTGTCCGGTTCGCTGAGCGCGGTCAGGTGGAAGCGCAGCCGCACGCGCTGCCTGAGCTGCACGAGCTCCGGCGAGTCGAGCTTCTCGTTCAGCTCCGGCTGCCCCGCGAGGATGATGCGCAGCACCTTCTCCTTCGTCGTCTCGACACCGGAGAGCAGGCGCACTTCCTCGAGCACCTTGTTGCTCAGGTTCTGTGCCTCGTCGACGATCAGCAGTACCTTGCGGCCGTTCGCGTACTGCTCGATGAGGAACTGGTTCAGGGTCGCGAGGAGTTCCGCCTTGCGCATCCTGAACGGGCTGAAGCCGAACTGCGCGAGCGCTGTCTGCAGGAACTCGATCGGCGAGACCTGCGTCTGGTTGATCTGCGCGACCACGACGTCCTGCTCGAGTTCCTTCAGGAAGGTCTCGATGAGCGTCGTCTTGCCCGAGCCAATCTCGCCGGTGATGACGACGAACCCGTCGGTGAACCAGATCGTCGACTCCATGTACGCCTTGGCGCGGGAGTGGATCTGGCTCAGGTACATGAACGACGGGTCCGGGCTGAGCCGGAACGGCAGTTCCCTGAGCTGGAAGTGTTCTAGGTACATCCGGTGCTCCAGACCCTACTATAAAAGATCGGCCCGCCGGATTTGGGCCGTCCGTCACACTCCAGGCGCCCGGCACGCCCTCAGCGCGGCGTCAGGCGCAGCAGGCGGCGCAGCATGCGGTCGCGCTCGGCCGCCGACTTCGCCACGATCGTCGCGTGCCCGAGCTTGCGGCCGGCGCGCGGCGCCTTGCCGTAGTCGTGGTGGTGGACGCCCGGCAGCGCGAGCACGCGGTCGCGGTCGGGCATCGTGCCGATGAAGTTCACCATCGCCGACGGGCCAACCGTCCGCGTCTCGCCGAGCGGCATCCCGAGGATGGCCCGCAGGTGGTTCTCGAACTGCGAGGTCACCGCGCCCTCGATGGTCCAGTGGCCGGAGTTGTGCACCCGCGGCGCCATCTCGTTCGCGATGAGACGGCCACGCCGCACGAAGAACTCGATCGTGAGCACGCCCGCGTAGTCGAAGTGGTCCATGACGCGACGCAGGTGGCGTTCCGCGGCCTGCTGCAGACGGGAATTCCCGGCCGGCGCGACGGTCACGCGCAGGATGCCCTCACGATGCGTGTTTCGGGCGAGCGGGTAGCAGCGGGTCTCGCCGCGCGTGCTGCGCGCGCCGATGATCGAGACTTCGCGATCGAAGTCGACGAAGCCCTCGAGGATGAGCGGTACGCCGCCGAGTGCTTCCCAGGCGGCGTCCACGTCGGTTGCGCGGCGCAGGTAGCGCTGACCGCGGCCGTCGTAGCCGAGGCGTCGCGTCTTGAGCACGCACGGCAGGCCGAGTTCCGCGACCGCGGTTCGAAGGTCCGCGAGGCTGTCCACCGGACGGAACGGCGGCGTCGGGATGCCGAGCCGGCCGAACAGTTCCTTCTCGAGCATCCGGTCCTGCGACACGCGCAGGGCCTCGACGGGCGGGTGGCACGGGCGCGACTTCGCGACGGCCTCGAGTGCCGCGACCGGCACGTTCTCGAATTCGTAGGTGACGAGGTCGGTCCCGGCGGCGAGTCGCTCGAGACTCGCCGGGTCGTCGAACGCTCCCGTGACGATCGGGCCGACCTGGCCGCCGGGCGAGTCCGCGCTCGAGTCGAGGAACAGGAAGCGGAGCGCGAACGGATACCCCGCGAGCGCCAGCATCTGACCGAGCTGGCCGGCGCCGATAATGCCGATCCTCATGGCGAGGGCGGCTGGCTCGGGTCCGGGTGGGCGAGCACCTTGCGGGTCTGCTCGGCGCGGAACGCTTCGAGCGCCTCGCGGATCGCCGGGCGCGAGTTGCCTAGGATCGCGGCGGCCAGCAGCGCCGCGTTGGTCGCGCCGGCAGCACCGATCGCGAGCGTGCCGACCGGGATGCCGGCGGGCATCTGCGCGATCGAGAGCAGCGAGTCGATGCCGTTCAGCGTCTTCGACTGCACGGGCACGCCGAGCACGGGCAGCGACGTCTTGGCGGCCGTCATGCCGGGAAGGTGCGCCGCGCCGCCGGCACCCGCGATGAGGACCTCGAGTCCGCGCTCGCGGGCAGTCGATGCGTACTCGAACAGGAGGTCGGGGGTCCGGTGCGCGGACACGACGCGGGTCTCGTGGGAAACGCCGAGGCGGGCGAGGGTCTCGGACGCCGATTTGAGGGTCTCCCAGTCGGAGGTCGACCCCATGATGATTCCAACCAGCGGTTTCACCGCGGCATTGTATCACCGCGGCCGCGGTGCTCTATTCGGCCGGCGTCAGGGCCTCGCGGAGGCGCCGGAACAGCTGCCGGGCGGCTGCGGGGGGGCGTGCCGCGTCACGCTCGGCCCGGGCCTGGCGCGCGAGCGACCGCAGCGGCTGCAGTGACGCGGGATCCACGAGAGTCGCGAGTTCGGTCCAGGCGGCGGCCTCGTCTGCGAGCAGCCGGTCCCGCCACTGCTCGAACGACTTCTCGCGGAGGATGCGCTGGCGGTCGATCTCGCTGCGCCGGGCGAGCGCCGCACGGATCGGCTCCACGTCGATCCGTCGCAACAGCTTGCCGATGTAGAGCCGGTGACGGGCCTTGGCGCCGCCGGCGGTGATGCGCCGGCCGGTGAGCACGGCCTCGCGCACGTCGTCGGGCAGCGGCACCGCCGCGAGGTCGGCCTCTGGCAGTTCGACCAGCGCCCAGCCGAGGTCCTGGAGGTCGCGGCTCTGCCGCTTGAGCTCGCTCTTGCTCGGCAGCTCGTCGAAGTCCTCGAGATCTTCGATATCGTCCGATCGTCCGCTCATCGTGCCTCCGCGCGCGATGCTAGCACGCTCGGGCACGCCTCCGGCCGCTGCTAGAATTGGCGTCCCTCGAGTCCAGGCCGCACCATGTCCATCGAACGATCGCTGACGCCCGAAGCGCACGGAGCCGACCTGCTGGCCCTCGTCGAGATCGCGCTCAAGGAGGCGAAGGCGCTCGGCGCATCGCAGGCCGAGGCAGCCGTAAGCATGGACGTCGGCCTGTCGGTATCCGTGCGTCTCGGCGAAGTGGAGACCGTCGAGTACCAGCGCGATCGCGGCATGGGCGTGACGGTCTACTTCGGTACGCGCAAGGGATCGGCGAGCACTGCCGATCTGAGCCCGGCGGGCCTCCAGGAGACGGTCGCCAAGGCCTGCAGCATCGCGCGCTACACCGCGGAGGACCCCTGTGCGGGCCTCGCGGATCCCGACACGCTCGCGATCAGAATTCCCGACCTGCAGCTGTCGCACCCCTGGGACATCACGCCGGAGCGTGCCTGCGAACTGGCGCTCGAATGCGAGGCCGCGGCGATGGACGTCGACGGCCGCATCACCAACTCCGAAGGCGCCGGCGTCAGCACGCACCGCGGCGTGCGCGCCTACGGCACATCGCACGGCTTCCTCGCGGCCTATCCCGGCACCGTGCACAGCGTCAGCTGCGCGGTGCTCGGTACGGAAGGCGAGGCGATGGAGCGCGACTACTGGTACTCGACCGTGCGCGACTGGCGCGAGCTCGAGGACGTCGCGAGCATCGGGCGTCGCAGCGGCGAGCGGGCCGTGCGGCGGCTCGGCGCCCGCAAGCTCGGCACGACGAAGGCGCCCGTGCTGTTCAGTCCCGACGTGGCGCGCGGGCTCGTGAGCCACTATGTGGGAGCCATCCGGGGCGGCAGTCAGTATCGCCGCGCGTCCTTCCTGCTCGATGCGGCCGGGCAACGGGTCTTTCCCGACTGGTTCGCGATCTCCGAGCGGCCGCACCTGCCCAAGGCGCTCGCGAGTGCGCCCTTCGATCACGAGGGCGTGGCGACCGGCGACCGCGAACTCGTCGCTGGCGGGGTCGTGCTCGGTTACGTTCTGAGCACTTATTCAGCACGCAAGCTCGGGCTGCGAACCACGGGCAACGCGGGCGGGACCCACAACCTGATCGTCGCGGGGCGCGGGTGCGACTTCGACGGCATGCTCGCGCTCATGGGGCGCGGCCTGCTCGTGACCGAGCTGATGGGGCAGGGCGTGAACGGCGTCACCGGCGACTATTCGCGCGGCGCCGCGGGCTTCTGGGTCGAGGAGGGCCGGATCGCCTTCCCCGTGCACGAGGTCACGATCGCCGGCAATCTCAAGGACATGTACCGCGCGATTGCCGACGTCGGTTCCGACGTCGACGTGCGGGGCGGCATCCGCACCGGCTCGATCCTCGTCGAGGAGATGACCGTCGCGGGCGACTGAACGGGCCCGGGGTCAGCCGTCGGGCCTGACCAGGTCGCGCAACGTGCGGCCGTGGAGACTCTCGCGCAGTGCCTGGTCGGCCTGGCCGGCCGCGGCGTCCGCGGCCGCGACCGGACGCAGGTCCGGCCGGCGCGGATCGGGGACTTCGTGCCGGATCGCGTCGAGGATCGCGGCGAGCGTGATCGATCCGAGGTCGCGCGCCGGGACGACGGTGTCATCCTCGGCCGTCAGCACGAGGCCGTGCGACTCGAGGGCGGAGATCACCTCGCCGAGGACGACGGCCGGCACGCGCAGCCTCTCGGCGAGCGCGTTCACCGTCCAGCGCGGCCCGCCGTCGACGAACCGCTCACCCACCAGGTGCATCATGGACAGCGCGAGCCGCTCGCGCAGCGATCCCGTCATCGGGATGTCCGCGTGGCCCGTGCGCAGGTGCTCGGGGTGCTGGACGTAGAACGACAGCTGCGCACCGAGCAGCAGGATCAGCCAGCTCACGTACAGCCAGAACAGGAACAGCAGTACGACCGCAAAGCCGGCGTAGATCGCGGCCGTCTTCGCGGAGTAGACGACGATGCGCGTGAACAGTGCGCCCACCGCCGCCCACAGGAAGCCACCGGCCAGCGCACCGGCCAGCGCCGGGACGGGCCGCACCCGGGTGTTCGGCATGTAGAGGTAGACGAACGCGAAGAGGCCGATGATCATCAGGTACGGCGCGAGGTGCGACCGGCCCGCGCCGTCGCCGGCGGCGAGGCCCGAGAGCCGCGCGACCACGTCGCTCGCCTCGATCTTCGCCAGCATGACCATCGCGAATACGGCGAGCGCGGGTACCACCAGCATCACCACCACGTACTCGGTGAGACGCCGCGCGAGGCTGCGCGGGCGCTCGACGTGCCAGACGAAGTTGAGCGCCTCCTCGACCTTCTGGATCGTCGAGAACACGGTGATGAGCAGGATCACGAAGCCGACGGTTCCGAGCAGCGTGCCCTGCACGTTTTCGACGAACTGCATGATCTGCGCGGTGAGGCGGTAGCCCTGGTCCCCGAGTGGGCGCAGGAACTCGAACAGCACGGGCTCGAGCTCGCGGTGGTAGCCGAACGCCTGGAGCACCGAGAACGCGACCGCGACGACCGGAACGATGGCGAACAGCGTGGAGTAGACCAGGCTCATCGCGCGCAGGCCGAGATCGCCGCGTGCGAGGTCGCGCAGGAGCGCGTACAGGTAGCGAAGCGGCGTGGCCGCGAGGCGCAACGGCGGGCCGCCGATCCGCTCCGGCAGGTCGAATAGCCAGTGCTCGATGCGCAGGTGCAGGGACGGGAAGATGTGCGAGTGGCTGGACACAGCGGGTCAAGCGTTGCACGGCCGCCGGGAGCGGGCAAGTGCAACGGGCCGGGTGCTAGATTACCGGGATGACCCACCTGCGCCGGAGTGGATACCCTTCACGCATCGTCTGCCTCACCGAGGAGACGACCGAAGCTCTGTACCTGCTCTGCGAGGACTGGCGCATCGTCGGCATCTCCGGCTTCACGGTGCGGCCGCCGCGGGCGCGCAGGGAGAAGCCGAAAGTCTCGGCGTTCACCAGCGCGAAGCTCGAGCGAATCGTCGCGCTCGAGCCCGACCTCGTGCTCGGATTCTCGGACCTGCAGGCGGACATCGCCGCCGAGCTGGTACGGTGCGGGATCGAGGTGCACGTCTTCAACCAGCGCAGCGTCGCGGACATCCTGCGCATGCTCCGCACGCTCGGCGGGATGATCGGGTGCGAGTCGAAGACGGCTGCGCTCGTCGATGAACTCGAGGCCGGGCTCGACGAGGTGAGGGTAGCGGCGGCGTCGCTGCCGCGCCGCCCGCGCGTGTATTTCGAGGAGTGGGACGAGCCGCAGATTTCCGCGATCCGCTGGGTGTCGGAGCTGATCGGCGTCGCGGGAGGGGACGACGTGTTCCCAGAACTCGCCCTCCAGCCGCTCGGGAAGAACCGCATCATCGCGGACCCGCTCGAGGTCGTGCGGCGCTCTCCCGACGTCGTCTTCGGATCGTGGTGCGGCAAGAAGTTCAGCCCGCGCGCGGTTCGCGAGCGCCCCGGCTGGGCCGACGTACCCGCGGTGCGGGACGACGAACTGCACGAGGTCAAGTCGTCGATCATCCTGCAACCGGGGCCGGCGGCGCTGACGGACGGGGTCCGGGAGTTGCACCGGGTCATTGCGGCCTGGGCGTCGCGTAATTCCTGAGCGCCTCGTCCCGATGGGCCTCGGGCGGGGACGCCAGGAACCCATCCCTGGGGCTCGCGCTCGGCATCCCTGCCTCGCGACGCCCCGCCCGCGGCCCATCGGGACGAGACGCTCGGCGATTACACGCCGAACAGGGGCCGAGTTCGTCGAGAACCATCCGTCAGGCGCGCCTACGCCGTCAAACGCCGCAACGCCTCCGCGTACTTCTCGCTGGTCTTCGCGATCACGTCAGCCGGCAGCCGCGGGCCGGGCGCCGTCTTGTTCCAGTCGAGCGTCTCGAGGTAGTCGCGCACGAATTGCTTGTCGAAGGAGGGCGGGCTCGAGCCGGGCGCGTAGGTGTCCACCGGCCAGAAGCGCGACGAGTCGGGCGTGAGCGCCTCGTCGATCAGCGTGAGCGTGCCTTGCTCGTCCACGCCGAATTCGAACTTCGTGTCCGCGATGATGATGCCGCGCTCGAGCGCATGGGCTGCCGCGAACTCGTAGAGTGCGATCGCCGTGTCTCGGACCCTGGCGGCGAGATCGGCTCCGATCGCTGCCTCGATTTCTGCGAAGTCGACGTTTTCGTCGTGGTGGCCCTTGGCGGCCTTCGTCGATGGCGTGAAGATCGGCCGCGGCAGCTTGTCCGCCATGCGCAGCCCGGCCGGCAGGCGGATGCCGCAGACCTCGCCCGTGCGCTGGTAGTCCTTCCAGCCCGAGCCGATCAGGTAGCCGCGCACGACGGCTTCCACGGGCAGGGCCTTCAGGCGCCGCACTACGATGCTGCGGTCGGCGATCGCGGCGCGCTCGATGGGGTCGGGTACTGCGCGCTCGAGCGGCAGGTCCGCGAGGTGGTTCGGCACGACGTGTCGGGTACGGCCGAACCAGAAATTCGAGATCGTGGTGAGCACGCGGCCCTTGCCCGGGATCGGGTCGGGGAGCACGACGTCGAAGGCGCTCAGCCGGTCGGTGGTCACGATCAGCATGTGCCGGTCGTCGATGGCGTAGATGTCGCGAACCTTGCCCTGGTGCAGCCGCGTGAGACCGCGGAGGTTCGACTCGTGCATCGGGGGTGAGGGTCGGTCGGTGCTCAGGGTCATGAAGATCGTCCGGTGGGCGGGAAGCGCGCGGCGGGCTGATACCATACTGCGCCGCGTCGCGCGGCCAGTGTTGCAGGGGCCTTCCCCGGCGGTCAAGGAAACCATGGGCTGGTACGGAAAGCTGATCGGAGCGATTCTCGGCACGATCATCGGGCGTGGATTGCTCGGTGGCATCGTCGGGTTCGTCATCGGGCACCTTTACGACCGGCAGGCCGCCGGGTCGGCGCGAGGCCGCCCGTCCGGCGGCTCGACCGGAAGCCCGCGCAACCTGAGCGAGGCCTTCTTCCGTGCGACCTTCCAGGCGATGGGCCACGTCGCCAAGGCGGACGGGCGCGTCACCGAGCGGGAGATCGATGCGGCGCGCGACGCGATGCGCCGTTTCTCACTGGGCGAGCGCGAGCGACGGCTCGCGATGGATCTCTACAACCAGGGCAAGCGGCCCGACTTTCCGCTCGACGCGGCATTGCGCGAGCTGCGTGCCTCGGCGGTGGGTCGCGAGGACCTCGTGCGACTCTTCGTGCAGATCCAGCTCGAGGCCGCCCTGCAGGGTGGCGGCCTCAGCCCGCCGTCGCGAACCGTGCTCGCGCGCATTTGCGATGCACTCGGCGTCTCGGCCATCGAGTTCGCGGCGCTCGAAGCCATGCTGCGCATGCACGGTCGGCCGGGAACCGGCTCCGGGGCGTCCGCCCGTCCCGAGTCGGACCGCCTCGCCGATGCCTATCAGGTGCTCGGCGTGGTGCCGGACGCGCCGGATGCGGAAGTCACCAAGGCCTATCGCCGTCTCGTGAGCCAGAACCACCCGGACAAGCTCGTCGCCAACGGCCTGCCGGAGTCGATGATCGAGGCGGCCCACGAGCGCACGAGGCGCATCCTCGAGGCGTACGAACTGGTACGCACTCACCGGGGGATCAAGTGAGCGCGCCGCCTGCTAGAGTTTCCGCAGAGCCTGCCCTGGAGCCCCGTCATGCTGCAGCCGTGGATCGCCCCATCGATTCTTTCCGCTGATTTTTCGCGCCTCGGCGAGGAGGTTCGTTCGGTGCTCGATGCCGGGGCCGACATCGTGCACTTCGACGTGATGGACAACCACTACGTGCCGAACCTCACGATCGGACCGCTGGTGTGCGAGGCGCTGCGCAAGGCCGGCATCACCGCGCCCATCGACGTACACCTGATGGTGAAGCCCGTGGACCGCATCGTGCCCGACTTCGCCAGGGCCGGCGCCACGTGGATCACTTTTCATCCCGAGGCGAGCGAGCACGTCGACCGCACGATCGGGCTCATCCGCGAGTGCGGTTGCCGCCCGGGCCTCGTGCTGAACCCGGCCTCCCCGTTGAACTGGCTGGACCACGTGCTCGACAAGATCGACATGGTGCTGCTGATGTCGGTCAATCCCGGGTTCGGCGGCCAGTCGTTCATCCCTGCAGCGCTGCCGAAGATCGCGCGCGTGCGCGAGATGATCGACCGCAGCGGCCGCGAGATCCGCCTCGAGGTGGACGGCGGGGTCAAGGTCGAAAACATCGGCGCGGTCGCGGCGGCCGGGGCGGACACGTTCGTCGCCGGTTCGGCGATCTTCGGCGCGAAGGACTACCGTGCCACGATCGCCGCCATGCGCGCGGAAATCGGGAAAGCGGCTGGCGGATAGCGGATAGTCAGAAACAAGAAGGCCGGCGATGCCGGCCTTCCTTCTATCCGCTATCCGCCAGTCCTCGTCCGCTCCCTTATTCCTCGTCCTCGTCGTCCTCATCCTCATCGTCCGCCGTCGTCGCCTTGCGGGCGCGCAGCGCGAGCGGGGAGGGCGCACTCGGCTGGGCGGACATCGCCGCGGCCTTGCCCTTCAGTTTCGGGCGCACGCCGTAGACGACCATGGTCTTGCCGCGGGCCGTGAGCAGGCCCTGCTCCTCGAGCACCTTGAGGACGCGGCCGGCCATCTCGCGCGAGCAGCCGACGAGGCGCGACAGCTCCTGGCGGCTCACCTTGATCTGCGTTCCCTCGGGATGCGTCATCGCGTCCGGCTCGTTGCACAGATCCATGATCGCGTGCGCGACGCGGCCGGTGACGTCGACGAAAGCGAGGTCGCCGAGCTTGCGGTTGGTGCGGTCGAGGCGGCTCGCGAGCTGCGTGGCGAGCTCGAAGAGCAGTGTCGGGCTCTCGGCAGCGATCTGCCGGAAGCGCGGGTAGGTCATCTCTGCGAGCTCGCACTGGTTGCGCGTACGCACCCAGGCGCTGCGCTGCGGCTGCTCGTTGAAGAGGCCCATCTCGCCGAAGAACTGGCCCTTGTTCAGGTAGGCCAGCACCATCTCGTTGCCTTCCTCGTCCTCGATCAGGACCTCGACCGAGCCCTTGATGACGTAGTACAGGACGTCCGGCACGTCGCCGGCGTGGATCAGCACGGTCTTCGAAGGCACCGTGCGGATGCGGCAATAACTCAGGAACCGGTTGATCGCCGGAATGTCGCTGAGAGGTCTTCCCCCGGTCTCCATGCGTCCTGCCCCGCGGTTTATGTCAAAAGTTCCGTCGATTTAATCGCAAGTGTCCGTCGCGCCGCAAGTTATTAGAGACGATAGGCCGTACGCGTCATGATGCGGGCCGTGCGACGCATGAGCTCGCGCATCGGTCGGGGCAGCTCGCGGCCCCCGGCCTGCTTCGCGTCCGAGCCGTGCCGGTCCTCGTCCGCCTGCATCTGCTCGACGATGCGGCGCGAGCGTTCGTCGTCCTCGGGCAGCCCTTTTTCCAGCAGGTGCGACTCGAGGTGCTCGACGACCTGCTTCTCGGTCTCGGCGACGAAGCCGAGGCTCGTCCGGTCGCCGGCGAGTCCGGTGACGGCGCCGATCGTGAAGGCGCCGGCGTACCAGACCGGGGCCAGGAGGCTCGTGTGGCTGTCGAGCTCACGGACCCGGTCCTGGCACCAGGCCAGGTGGTCGGTCTCGTCGCGGGCCGCGTCGAGCAGCGACTGCCGGATCCTCGGGTCCCGGGCGGTGAGCGCCTGCCCGTGGTAGAGGGCCTGGGCCGCGATTTCCCCCGCGTGATTGACCCGCATCAGGCCCGCCGCATGGCGCCGGGCGGCCGGTTCGACCACGGTTTCGGGGGCCTGGCCGGCCGGGTTGGGCCGGGCGGCCACGTTTGCGGCGGCCACGGTCCGGAGCCCGCGGTCGAACTCCTGGACCAGGCGGTCGACGAGGCTCAGGCGGCGGGGTGGGGTGCGCATCGCTCCATTATTATATGTGGCGTCCGGCCCCGGCTGTTGCCGCCGGGGAGGGGGGCTAGGCGGGGTGGCACCGGGGCTTTGCAATGTGCCCGCCCGTACAGTAAAATTCGCGGCTCTTTGCAGGATAGACAGGTTCCTGAGGAGCCTCCCCGATGAGCACTGTTTTCGCACGCAACGAGTCGGTGCGGCGTGACTGGTACGTGGTCGACGCGAGCGGCAAGACGCTCGGCCGCCTCGCGACCCAGCTCGCCATGCGCCTTCGCGGCAAGCACAAGGCCGAGTACACCCCGCACGTGGATACCGGCGACCACATCATCGTCCTCAATGCCGAGAAGATCCGCGTCACCGGCGACAAGCTGCGTGACAAGATCTACTACTGGCACACGGGCGCGATCGGCGGCATCAAGAGCAAGTCGCTCGAGAAGATGCTGGCTGAGCACCCGGAGCGCGCGATCGAGTTCGCGGTGAAGGGCATGCTGCCCAAGAATCCGCTCGGCCGCGCCATGTTCAAGAAGCTGCACGTGTTCCAGGGTGACAAGCATCCGCACTCGGCGCAGCAGCCCAAGTCGCTCGACATCTGACCGGGGTTTCCTCGATGCCCGCCAACACCAACTACGGCACCGGCCGCCGCAAGACCTCCACGGCGCGCGTTCACCTGCGCCCCGGCACCGGCAAGATCCGCATCAACGGCCGCACGATCGAGGAGTTCTTCGGTCGGCAGACCTCGCGCATGATCGTGCGCCAGCCGCTCGAGACCGTGCAGATGGCGGACCGCTTCGACGTCGACGTGAACGTCGACGGCGGCGGCATCACCGGCCAGGCCGGTGCGATCCGTCACGGCATCACCCGCGCGCTGATGGACTACGACGACTCGCTGCGCAAGTCGCTGCGCGTCGCCGGCTTCGTCACCCGCGATGCCCGTGAGGTCGAGCGCAAGAAGGTCGGCTTCCGCAAGGCGCGTCGCGGCACGCAGTTCTCGAAGCGTTAATTCGCTTGGGGGATCGTCTAGCGGTAGGACTACGGACTCTGACTCCGTCAACCTAGGTTCGAATCCTAGTCCCCCAGCCAAACCTGAAGGCCCGCGAAAGCGGGCCTTAGCGTTTTTGGCTCCGGGAGCGGGTAGCGAAAAGGGTCCGTCCATGCCTCCAGCAGGGATGAGGCGGCTGACCCGTCACGTCCATTACAGAACAGAGGCCGCGCAATTGCGCCCGCTCATGCCCATCGAAATTCGCGTTGATGACCTGTCCTCGCCGGAGGTGCAGGCGCTGGTCGCTGAGCATCTGGCTGGGATGCGTGGTAACTCGCCGCCGGGCAGCGTGTATGCGCTGGAGCTCGCGGGACTCAAGCATCCGCAAATCACGTTCTGGTCCGCGTGGGAAGGAGATGCATTGTGTGGCTGCGGAGCACTGAAGCAGCTCGATGCTCGGGCCGGAGAGGTCAAGTCGATGCGAACTCGACCAGCCTGCTTGCGGCAAGGCGTCGGGCTTCAACGTGTTCATGACCATGAATCTCGGTGGCGTCGAAAGCGCAGCCTGACCGCTGGGACGATAGCGAACTGTCAACCGCACCGTCTTGCCCGCGCGGCCGTGTTGGCTGATCATCGGCCCCCCGGGGAGAGCCGCCCCGCCGCGGTCGGCCGAGCTCTAGCGCTGGGTCGTTCCTGTCAGACAAACTCGAATTACCGGACGGACGGAGGGATCGAGTCATGACGCCTCGTCGAGGAGACCTCCACCGCGTCGAGGTTTCTTGACGAGCCGTCGTCGGACAATGAGCCTCCACCACAGGCCGGTCGACTCGATCGAGGAGCAGCAACGTGAGGCGCGTCGTGCGTTTGCGGCCGTGATGAAGATGCGCAAGATCGACGTGGCCGTCATCGACACTGCGCGGCGGGGGTGAGCATGGCCAGGAAGGCACGGGAATCCGAACGGATCAGCGTCAGGGGCGTCGGCTGGAAGAGGCCGGTGGGCATCTCGGCGCAGAAGTACGAGCAGGTCTCCAAGGCGATCCTGGCAGTCCTGAGCGTCGATCCAATCAAGTTCACCGAGCTTGCACGCCGGGTGGGGGAGCGGCTCCCTGACTTCACGGGCTCCGTGTCCTGGTACACGGTCACGGTCGCCCGTGCACTTGAAGCCCAGGGCAGGATTGTTCGTCATGCCAGGCCGGTTCTCTACTCAAAGACCAGCCGGAAGACGACCGACTTCAATGACCGGAGAGGGTCGCGGCAATGAAACGGCTCTGGCGGTCTGGAAGGCGCGCTGTGTCTGCCTCAGGAGCGGTTTGAATGTCCCAGCTCGCCAAGGGCTCGTTCACAGTCGAGTTGAAGGCACAGGGTGAGCCCGACTTCAACGAGGGCGTGAGTACGGGCCGCATGTCGCTGCGCAAGCGCTTCGAGGGCGATCTCGTCGCGGTCGGGCAGGGCGAGATGCTCACTGCACTCACGCCGTTCAAGGGATCGGCCGGATACGTCGCCATCGAGCGTGTCACCGGCACGCTTCACGGTCGAGCCGGCAGTTTCGTCTTCCAGCACTCGGGCACGATGAATCAAGGGACCCAGCAACTGTCCATCCGCGTCGTGCCCGGGTCCGGGACAGGCCAGCTCGCTGGCATCGAGGGCAGCTTCAAGCTCGAAATCGTCGACGGAAAGCACCTGTACGAATTCGAGTACGCGTTGGCCGGGGAGCCGCAGCAGGCACCGCCGGTCGACCGTACGTAAAGCCCTGGCCACCGGCAGTCGCAGCATTTCTCACGGTCGGTGACGCGGCCAATCAGGCGATATTGTGGAGCCCATCGAAAACCGTTCGGACATCCGGCACAAATTCATACCTGCACGTCCGGCGCGGGTCTTCGAGATCGAGCACCTCAACGGCCATCACTTCGTGCTCACTCTCGAACTGAATCCACACGCGGACGGCACGACGGTCGCGTGGCGACAGACCTTCGATACCGTCGAACACTATGCGCGGCTCGCGGAGTTCGTCGCGGTGGCCAACGAACAGAATCTTGCCCGTCTGGCCGCCGAAGTTGTAAAAGGCGAGGGTCCCGCCTGACTCTTCGCGCGGCGCCTGGCCGCAAGGGAAATGTCGTGCCAGCTGGCTATTCCGGAACGCCGTTGCCGAAGAAGCTTGGAATCGGCGAGTCCACCTGCCTGACGGTGATCAAGCCTCCGAGCGGCTACGAAGCCATCCTCGGCTCGATCCCAAAGGGTGCCCGAATCAGCCGCAAGCCCGGTACCGGCACCAACCTCGTCCACGTTTTCGTGACCAGGCGCGAAGACCTGTCGGCGCATCTGCAGGACCTGCGTGCGACGCTGCCTGACGACGCGGCGGTCTGGGTCTCGTGGCCCAAGAAATCGGCCAGGGTTTCGACATCGGTCACCGAGGATGTGATTCGTGAACTGGTGCTGCCGCTCGGCTACGTCGACGTGAAGGTCTGTGCCGTCACGGAGGTGTGGTCCGGGCTGAAGCTCGTGGTCCGCAAGGATCTCAGGACGCAGGTGCCGTCCAGGACGGAATCGACCGATCGCCGCCGCGTCGCCAGGAAGTCACGCCCGTGAAGCAAGTCGAATTCCCGCCTGTCGTTGTATTCTTCGCAGTGGCGATCTTTCTGCTCGCTTTCTGGGCCACGAGCTTCAGTCATTCCTGCAGGAGTGACGGATGCATCGGAGTCGTCCTCCCAGCCGGTGCGGCAGCGGTGACACTCGCGCTTCAGCTGCTCGAGGTCATTCCCGTGGTTGCATTCAAGCGCCATCGGAACGGTCTGCCGTTGTCGCGTTCACTGGGCGTGTGGACAGGGGTATCCATTGCTGCGTTTGCGTTTCTGATCGCATTCGTCAAATAGCGTGATCCGGCAAGCGCGGCATGAGGCAATGGGCGGGAGGTCGTGCGATGTTGAGAATTGCATTCGTTCTGATGCTGACGGTGCCAACTGCAGCTTGCGTCCCTCCCCGGGAAGTCCCGGCCGGGAGTTCGCAATTTCCACTCGGCGCGTACAGGATCCGGTCCGCGCAGATCGATTATTACGAAAACGGGACGTACAGGATTTTCGACTCGCGGCAGACGTATGTGGAGGGGCGTTACGAGCTCGACGGCCACGTCATCACCATGACCGACGTGGGCGGACAGTATGGCTGCAAGGGCGATACCAACCCGGGGAAGTACCGGTGGAGCGCCGATGAGGCGTCCATCAAGTTCGAACTCATTGACGACCGGTGCGACGCGCGCCGAACCGCCATGCTGGAAAGCCCGTTTTCAAGGCTCGAGCCGTAAGCCGGCCGCCTGGCGGTCAGCTGTCGCCGACGCCTCAACGTGATTTGCAAGTAGCAGAGGAGAAGAGTGCATGTTCAGTCACGTGATGGTCGGGTCGAACGACATCGAGAGGTCCAGGCGCTTCTACGATGCAGTGCTGGGAGTGCTCGGCGTCGGCGAGTCGCTCAGGAACCAGAACAACACCGGCCAGACCCGTCTCTTCTACCTGCACGAAGGCGGCACATTCGGCGTCAGCGAGCCGATCAACGGCCAGCCGGCAACGGCTGCGAACGGCGGAACGATCGGCTTCAAGTGCAGCTCCGCCGAGCAGGTGCAGGAATTCCATGACACGGCCCTGGCGCACGGCGGCACCTCGATCGAGGACCCGCCCGGGCGGCGCGAGGGCAAGATGGGGGTGATGCACCTTGCGTACGTCCGTGACCCGGACGGCAACAAGCTGTGCGCGCTGTTCCGGCCGAAGTAATCGCCGATGTCCGCCGCCAGCCGCTTCGATCTACGAGCCTCGAAAGCAATGCTGGGTCGGTCGACGCGCGCGAACCAACCTCCGTCATCCGGACGGCTACCGCATCGTGATGAGTGGCCTCCCATGAAGCGAGGGCCACCTCCGCCTCCGCCCATAACCCGCACGCATGGAGAAGACCGATGCTGCAGCCCAAGCCGCTCGACGCGGCCCTGCCGATCTTTCAGCAGATTCAGATCGAGCAGGCGCCCGTCGTCCTGGCAAATATCTTCACCGTCACTCCGGAAGACAGCCCGGCGTTGCTCGCGGCGTGGTCGGCGGACGCGAACTGGATGAAACAGCAGCCGGGCTACATCTCGACCCAGCTGCATCGCGGCATCGCCACACCTCTTCGAGCGCCTGACGGTACCGAACCTTTGCGTTGGTCCGTGAGGTCGAGGTAGACCGTGATCCTGCGACGCATCCTCGGTCACCTCGAACGCCAGCACTGGACCGCCATCGCCCTAGACCTGGCCGTCGTCGTGCTCGGCGTTTTCATCGGCATGCAGGTGTCGAACTGGAACCAGCAACGCATCGAGAACCAGCAGGCTGAGGTCTTCACGAATCACCTCATCGCCGATCTCCGCGAGGAGTACTGGGGTTACCAGCTCCTCATTGCCTACAACGGCGAGGTGCTGAAGAACGCGGAGAAGGCGGCGAGGGCGCTCGACGGAAAGGACGCGCTGGAGGACGAGGCCTTCCTCGTCAGCGCGTATCGCGCCACGCAGTACAAGCAGCGACTGCGCCGACGCTCAACCTACGACGAGCTGATTTCCACCGGCAGCATCGGCCTGATTCGCGACCAGACGCTGCGCGAGACCGCCATGCGCCTGTACAACTCGCCGACCATCGAGAACCTGGTGCGGGAGGGCATGCAGTCGCGCTATCGCGAGGCCTTCCGGATGAGCCTGCCGAACGACGTGCAACGTGCGCTCAGCAGGAACTGCGGCGACCGCTACATTCGCACGGGAGACTTCGCCGCCATACACGGCAATCTAGACTATCCATGCGCCTCCGGGCTGTCCGGGCCGGTCATCGCGGAATCTGCAAAGTCGCTGCGGTCCAATCCGACCCTGCTGCCGCTGCTGCGCCTGCGCATTGCCGACATCGAGACCCGGCTGGTCGACCTGACCAGCAACAACCGCGCGATCCTGGAAAACCTGCGGGTCATCGGGGGCGAGTAAGGATGAGGTCGGACGAGGGCGATACGCGCTCCGCCGGATCTGCCGGTATCCTGCGTTGGTCGGGGATCTACTTTGGTGCGGTCTTCGGCGTCGGATTCCTGCTCGGGCCGATCCGGGTCCTCTGGCTGGAACCGCGACTGGGAGAGCGGGCTGCCCAGTTGATCGAGGCGCCCTTCATGCTGCTCGCAACCGTCCTCGCCGGGCGATGGGTCGGCGGACACCTTCGGAGCGGTTACGGTGCGTGCGCGCGTCTTGCGATCGGGGCGCTGGCCGCGGGACTCGTGCTCCTGGCCGACCTCGGTGTCGGCGTGGGTCTGCGCGGCATGACGATGGCGGAGGTGTTCGGCGGCAGGGACCCCGTCTCAGGGGCCGTGTACTACGCGCTGGTCGCGCTAATGGCGTTGGCGCCGTGGGCATTGGCACGCAAGGGTGGGACTGTCGGCAGGGGAGGAAAACCATGACCGGGCTGATCATGCACAGCGGCGGATGCCACTGCGGTCGCGTGCGCTTCGAGGTCCTGGCGCCGGCGCGGCACCTGTTCTGCGCGGTGTGCGGCGTCAAGTCGTTCTACGTGCCTCGCTCGCATCCGGACGGCTACAGTGTCAACGCCCGGTGCCTCGACCCAGGCACGGTCGAGAAGCTGAAAGTCGAGCCGTTCGACGGACAGCAGTGGGAGCGGTCGATGCAGCAGGCTACATTGCCGACATCCTGATCGAAACGATCGTCGGCATCAATTGTCGGTCACACTCGGAGCACAGGCGCATGCGATACATCGCCTCCGCGGCACTGGTCGTCGTCGGCATCATCCACCTCCTGCCGCTGCCGGGCGTCCTCGGCGGCGCGCGTCTCGCCGCTCTCTACGGGCTAAACTTCGACGACCCGAACCTCGTCATCCTGATGCGGCATCGCGCGGTGCTCTTCGGCCTGCTCGGCCTGTTCCTGCTGCTGGCGGCGTTCCGGCCGGCCCTGCAGCCGCTGGCGTTCGTCGCGGGCTTCGCCAGCGTGCTGAGCTTCCTGTACCTCGCCTGGTCGGTCGGCGGCTACAACGCGCAGGTCGGTCGAGTGTTCGCGGCAGACCTCGTCGCGCTCGTCTGCCTGGTCGTCGGTGCGGCCGTGCTGGCCGTGCTGCCACGCGGTGGCTGAGCAGGATCATCCGTCCGCACGGCACGCCGCGAGCCTCGACGCCGGAGCACACGTTTCATGGCCGAAGCAAAGACCCGCCCTACCGGGGCGGACATCGACGAATACCTGGTGTCGCGGGCATCCGCCGAACAACTGCCGGATTGCAGGGCACTGATCGCACTGCTCGGGCGCGTCACCCGGCAGCCGCCGCGAATGTGGGGCCCGAGCATCGTCGGTTTCGGGTCGTACCGATACCCGCTCGCGAAGGGCAAGATGGGTGAGTCGTGCCTCACGGGATTCGCGATCCGCGGCAAGGACTTCGTGGTTTACCTGGCCGCCGAAGGCCAGGACCAGACGAAGCTCCTGAAGCAGCTCGGCAAGCATAGAATCGGCAAGGCTTGCCTCTACTTCAGGCGCCTGGCGGACCTGGATGCCAGGGTGCTCGAGCGGCTGGTCTCGGGATCGGTCGCGGAACTCAAACGGCGTCATGCCGGCTTGCAGGAGAGCGAGCGATGACGATTCGCCTCCACCGCGTACTTCGCGCGCCGCCCGACCGGGTGTTTCGTGCCT
>Ga0209594_1000260_pt1 | contig 37463 bp, 34 predicted proteins | sample AshMeaCrysSpring_FD_184126 | JGI IMG/M metagenome (GOLD analysis project Ga0209594, IMG submission 184126) | Groundwater microbial communities from Big Spring, Nevada to study Microbial Dark Matter (Phase II) - Ash Meadows Crystal Spring... | ecosystem: Environmental > Aquatic > Deep subsurface... | reverse complement strand
CGCAGCCACGCTGGGCCTGGCCTGGGACGTGCCGGTGCACGGCGCCTGCTCGTTGGACGCGCTGGCCGCGGCCCACCTCGCGCAGCGCGTGGGGGCCGGTGCCGACGGCGGCCCCGGGTTCGTCGTGGTCACCGACGCGCGGCGGCGCGAGGTGTTCTGGGCACGCTACGACGCTGCCGGTCGCCGGTGCCAGGGCCCGGCGGTGTCGGTGCCGCAGGCCGTCCCACTCGACGTCGCCGCCGTGGTGGGTGCCGGAGCCCTCGCCCATCCCGAGGTGTTCGTCGCTGCCGTCCCCCCGGAGCACCCCGACGCAGGATGGCTTGCGCAGGCAGTGGTGACCGGCAGGGCCGAGCGCCTCGCGCCGTCCCCGCTGTACCTGCGCCGTCCCGACGCCCGACCTCCGGGGGAGCGCAAGAGGGTGCTGGCGCCGAGGTCGGCGCGGTGATCGTGGTCGATCCGCTGCACTGGTGGGACCTGCCGCAGGTGCTGGCGCTGGAGCAGCAGGCCTTCGCCGGGACCGACCCGTGGTCGGCCGAGCAGCTGTGGGCCGAGCTGGCCGGGGTGCCGCAGCGGCGGTACTACCTGGTGGCCCGCTCCGAGCCCGACGGTCCGGTCGTGGGCTATGCCGGGCTCGCACTCGGCCCCGACGTGGCCGACGTCATGACCGTGGCCGTCCGCCCGACCGCACGACGCCGCGGGGTCGGGACGGCGATGCTCGCTGAGCTCATCGAGCAGGCCCAGCGGGCCGGGGTCCCCGACGTGCTGCTCGAGGTGCGCGCGGACAACGACGCAGCGCTCGCCCTGTACGGGCGGATCGGCTTCTCCCGGGTGGGGCTGCGCCGGCGCTACTACCGCGACGGTGTCGACGGCCTCGTGCTGCGGCGCAGGGTGCGCCGTGGCTGAGCCGCTCGGCCCGCTGGTGCTGGGCATCGAGACCTCGTGCGACGAGACCGGCGTAGGCCTGGTGCGAGGCAGCGTGCTGCTGGCCGACGAGGTGGCCTCCAGCGTCGACGAGCAGGCGCGCTTCGGTGGGGTGGTGCCCGAGCTGGCCAGCCGGGCCCATCTCGAGGCGATGGTGCCCACGATCCGCCGAGCCTGCGCCCGGGCCGGGGTGCGGCTGTCCGACATCGACGCCGTCGCGGTGACCAGTGGCCCCGGACTCGTGGGTGCCCTGCTGGTCGGGGTGGCCTCGGCGAAGGCGCTGGCGCTGGCCCTCGACGTCCCGCTGCACGGTGTGAACCACCTGGCCGCACACGTCGCCGTCGACACGCTCGAGCACGGTCCGCTGCCCGAGCCGGCGCTCGCCCTGCTCGTCTCGGGCGGTCACTCGTCGCTGCTGCTCGTGGGCGACCTCACCGCTGACGTCGTCCCCCTGGGCAGCACCATCGACGACGCCGCCGGAGAAGCGTTCGACAAGGTGGCCCGGCTACTCGGACTCGGCTTCCCCGGCGGACCGGAGATCGACCGCTGGGCGCGCGACGGTGACCCCGCGGCGATCGCCTTCCCCCGGGGCCTCACCTCGCCGGCCGACATGGCTCGGCACCGCTACGACGTCTCGTTCTCGGGACTGAAGACCGCCGTGGCACGGTGGGTGGAGCGGGTCGAGGCGAACGGCGACAGCGTGCCCCGGGCCGACGTGGCTGCCTCCTTCCAGGAGGCGGTCGCCGACGTCCTGACGGCCAAGGCCGTGCTGGCCTGCCGCGAGCAGGGGGTGGGCACGTTGCTGCTCGGTGGCGGCGTGGCGGCGAACTCGCGGCTGCGCGCCCTGGCCGAGCAGCGCTGCCAGGCCGCCGGCCTGTCGCTGCGGGTGCCCCGTCCGGGGCTGTGCACGGACAACGGAGCGATGGTGGCGGCCCTCGGCTCGCTGCTGGTGCAGGCCGGCCGGCCCGCGTCCCCGCCCGATCTGGGCGCGTCCTCGACGCTGCCGGTCGAAGTCGTCCTGGTCGTCGAGGCCGCCGGACGGTGAGCCTGCCAGTCGCCCTCGTCGTCGACACCGGCGTGGACGACGCGTTGGCTCTCGTCACCGCCGCCTGGCACCCGGCCCTGTCGCTCGTGGCGGTGGTCGCGACCGGCGGGAACGCCCCGCTCGAGCAGACCGCGGCCAACACCCTCGCCGTTCTCGCTGCGGCCGGTGTCGACGACGTCCCGGTCGGGCGTGGGAGCGCCCGCCGCCTGGACGGCGAGCCCTACCCGAGCCGCAGCGTGCACGGGCTGGACGGCCTCGGCGGTCGGGCACCGGCTGCGCTCGACCACGCCCGGCTGGCATCGCTGCCGGCCGCCGAGCGGGTGCTCAGTGCCCTGCCCGAGGACGTGCTGCTCGTGTGTCTGGCTCCGCTGACCTGCCTCGTCGGGTTGCCGCGGCGGCGGGTGCTCGCCTCCTTCGCGGCTGCCGGGCAGGCCAACGCCGACGCTGATCCGCAAGCGGCTCGCGCCGCCCGAGCCGCGCACGACGTCGTGGCCGAGCCGCCGCCTGCTCCGGTAGCGCTGCCGCTGGGCCGTGTTCGCGGACTGGCGCGGGCGCTGCTGGCCCAGCGTGGCTCCCGCGGCCCGGGGGACGCCGCCACCGTGCTGCGCCTTGCAGGCAGCCACGACCCTGTCAGCGACCTGGTCGAGCTGCTCGAGCAGCGGGCGGGCGGGGCCGGGGGTCGGCGGGGCAGGGGCACGTGACCGCAGGTCAGTCGTGCACCGTCGGTGCTGGGGGCCTTGTGGGGGGTGGTCGGGTCGGGTATGATTCGTACATGTGTTCGACATTGGGGGGGTGCGGTGGGAGCGGGGGTGCGTTGCTCACCCTCGACCCGCCGCCCGACCCGGGGCCGGCGGAGGAGGGGTTCGACCCCAGCCTGCTGCAGGAGTGGGACGAGACCGGCTGGTGGGCCGACCTGGCCGCCGCCGGCTCCGCCGCGGTCGGCTCCGCCGCGGCCGCCGAGGCCGAGCCCGGCCCCAGCAGGGGTGGGTGGGGAGAGCCGGTGGGGGCCTGGCAGCGGCTAGCCCGGGCGCTGCCACTCGAGGAGGACCCGCATGACCCAGGGGTCCTGGACCAGCTCAGTGACCAGGTGCTGCTGGACCGGATGGCCCACGCCGAAGCACTGAGCACCCAGCTGGCCGCCGCCCAGGCCCGGCTGCTGGGGGTGCTCCGCCAGCGCCGGCTGGCCGAGCAGGCCGCCGTGCACGGCCACCAGGCCGAGGACTGCACGGCCACTGCGTGCTGTGACCCCGACGGGTGGGTGGCCCCGGAGGTCGGGCCCTGGGTGGGTCTGTCCGAGCGGCAACTGGCCACCCGGCTGGACACCGCCGAACGCGTCGCCCGCTTCCCGGCCGTGGCCGCGGCCATGACCGAGGGACGGCTGCAGGCCTGGACCGCGACCAGGCTTCTCGAGCACCTGGACACCCTCGGCTCGTACGTGTCCGCCGGGCGGCTGGCCGCCCTCGAGGCCGCGACCGTGGCGTGGCTGCTGGCCCGGCCCCGCACCGTGGCCCAGCTCAACACCCGGATGCGTCGACTCATCCTCGCCGCTCGTGCGGCGGCCTGCCAGGACGGCGAGGGTCCCGACGGTCCGGACCAGTCCGGTCACCAACAGCGACGGGTGACGATCACCCCGGCACCCAACCCCGGGCTGGCCGAGCTGGTCGCGCTGCTACCCGAGGCCGACGCCCTGGCCGTCCGCGCCACCCTGGCAACCCTGGCCCACGACCCCGTCGACGGCGCCGACCCGCGCACCGCCGACCAGCGCCGCGCCGACCTGCTGGTCACCCTGCTCACCGGCCGCCCGGCCCTGAACGGCCGGCCCGACGACACCCGCTGCGCCCTACGCGACCCGGTCAACCTGGAAGTCCGACTCGACGTCAGCATCCCGGCGGACAGCCTCGTGGGCCACGGCCCTGGACCCGGTCGGGTGCCCGGGTACGGCGACATCCCCTCCGCGACCGCTCGTGACCTCGTGGGCGAGGCCGCCCGGGCCACGGGCGGCTGCCAGCTCCGCCCGCTGGTCTACCACCCCGACACCGGCCGACTCCTCGGCTTCGCCACCACCCCGGTCCGGATGACGTGGCTGGCCGACCTCCACCCCAGCCGCGGCTACCGGCACTCACCCACCCTGCACACCGCCGTCCGCCTGCGCGACGGCACCTGCCGCGCCCCCGGCTGCCCACGCCCCGCCGCCCGCTGCGACTGCGACCACGTCATCCCCTACCCCACCGGGCCCACGAGCCTGACCAACTCGTGCAGCCTGTGCCGGCGCCACCACCGCCTCAAGACCCACGCCCCCGGCTGGCACCTGACCATCCACCCCGACGGCCACACCACCTGGACCACCCCCACCGGCACCCGACACACCACCCACCCCACCGACCACCGACCACCCGACCACCACCCCGACCCACACCCCGCCTACGACCCCGACACCGACCCGCCACCCTTCTGAAGGCGCGCCGGGCTACACCGTGAGCGAGCGGGCGACGTCGACGAGGTCGGGGGGAACCTCCTTGCGGCGGCCGGAGATGGTGGCGATCGGCACCCGAACGACCTGCTCGCTGTGCAGGGCGACCATGACGCCCGCGTCGCCGTCGCGAACGGCGTCGACGGCGGCCACCCCGAACCGGCTACCGAGGATGCGGTCGGTGGGAGTGGGAGTTCCGCCGCGCTGGACGTGGCCCAGCACGGTGAGCCGGGCGTCGAACCCGGTGCGCCGCTCGAGCTCGCTGCGCACCATCTCACCGACCGCCCCGGCGACGATCGAGCCGAACTTGCCGCGCGGGGGAGACCAGTCGACGCTGCCGGTGACCGGGGTCGCCCCCTCGGCCACCACCACGACGGAGGAGCGGGCACGTCGGTGTCGGTGCACGAGCTGCTTGGCCAGCTCGTCGACGTCGAAGGGCACCTCCGGGATGAGGATCGCCTCGGCGCCGGCGGCGATGCCGGCCGACAGCGCGATCCAGCCGTTGTGCCGTCCCATCACCTCGACCACCATGATCCGGTTGTGGCTCTCCCCGGTGGTCTGGACCCGGTCGAGCGCGTCGGCCGCGATCGCCACGGCGGTGTCGAACCCGACGGCCACGTCGGTGCCGAAGACGTCGTTGTCGATGGTCTTGGGCACCCCGATCATGGGCAGCCCGACCTCGGACAGCCTGCCGGCCGCCGCCAACGTGCCGTCCCCGCCGACGCAGATGACCGCGTCGAGCCGGTTGCGCTTGAAGCTCTCGAACACCATCCCGGTGCCGTCGGCATGCTCGTCCGGGTGGTAGCGAGCAGTGCCCAGGATCGTGCCGCCGCGGGTCACCAGTCCGCGGGTGCTGTCGACCGAGAGGTCCACGATGTCGCCCTCGGCCATCCCCTTCCACCCGTCGTGGAAGCCGATGATGGTGTCGCCGTGCTCCATCTCCGCACGACGCACCACCGCCCGGATGACCGCGTTCAGTCCCGGGCAGTCGCCACCGCCGGTGAGCAGGCCGATGCGCATGACGGTCCCTTCCTCGCCTCGGCCGCACCCTACGGTCAGTGTCGTCCCATGACACGCTGGACCCGATGAACTCCTGGGGAACCGGTCGGAACCACGGCGGCGCCGCCGCCGCGGTGGTCGCGACGATGGCTGCTGCCGCGCTGCTTGCCGGCTGCGCCCTGGGTGCCGCGGCGCCGTCGGAGACCGACCTGGCGAGTCCGGCCGCTCGGCCTGCCTTGCCGCCCCCTACCCCGGCTCCCACGGCTGGTCCCGACCCGTCGCCGGCTGCGACCGGGTGGGGACCGACGGACGCGGTGTGGGAGGAGGCGGGCAGACTGGTCGACGCCATGAGCACCGCCGAGCGGGCGGGGCAGGTGATCGTCGCGACGTACCCCGGGCTGGAGCCTCCGATCGAGCTGGTCCGCGAGCTCGGTCTGGCCGGCGTGATCCTGCTCGGCGACAACGTCCCGGCCGGCGCCGACGGCTCGAGCGCACTGGCATCGTCGCTGGAAGCGCTTCAGCAGGCTGACCCGCGGCCCTACCCGCTTGTGGTGGCGGTCGACCAGGAGGGCGGCCCGATTGCCCGGGTCGGGGCACCGGCGACGCAGTTCCCGCCTGCGATGGCGTCCGGGGCCACTGACGACCAGGCCCTGGTGCGCGCCGCCGCGGCCGCTTCGGGGCGCGAGCTGCGAGCCCTCGGCTTCACCATGGTCTTCGCGCCGGTGGCCGACGTCACGTCGGGTCCGGACGACCCCACCATCGGCGTGCGCTCGCCCGGCGACGACCCGGCACTGGTCGCTCGGGTGGTCACAGCCCAGCTGGACGGCTACCGCGACGCAGGCATCGTGCCGGTGCTCAAGCACTTCCCCGGCCACGGCAGCGTCCCCGCGGACAGCCACCTCGACCTGCCCGTCCAGCCGGCGCCGGCGCAGGCTCTGGCACAGCGCGACCTCGTCCCGTTCGCGGCAGGGGTGCAGGCCGGCGCGCCCGCAGTGATGGTGGCGCACCTGGACCTGCGCGCGGTCGACCCGGGCGTGCCGTCGTCGTTGTCGGTCCCCGTCGTCTCCGGGATGCTGCGGGGCGACCTCGGCTTCGATGGTCTGGTCGTCACCGACTCGCTGCTGATGGCGGCGGTCGCCGACCGCTACTCGCCGCAGCAGGCCGCGGTCGCCGCGCTGGTCGCCGGTGCGGACCTGCTGCTGATGCCACCCGACCCCCGCGTCGCCCGCGATGCACTGGTGGCGGCGGTCGGCGACGGCCGCCTGGACGCCGCCCGGCTGCAGGAGGCTGCTCAGCGCGTCGTCGCCGTCCAGCTGCACCAGGCATCGCAGCCCCCTGCCCCGGGCCTGGACGCTCTCGGCACGGGCAGCGCGCAGTCGGCGGCGCTGTCCGCGGCGGCAGTGACGCTGCTGCCGGGGCCACCCGGGTGCGGCGTCCCGCTGGTCGCGGGGTCCGTACGGGTGAGCGGCGGCACCGAGCAGGACCGAGCCAGGTTCACGGCGGCCGCCCAGCGGGCGGGCCTGACCGTCGGCTCCGGTCCCGCCGTCGTGCTGCTCTCCCGACCCACCTCGACCGGGACGGCAGACGTCGTGGTGGCTCTTGACGCCCCCTACGGCCTCGGCGCGAGCCAGGCGGCACTCGCCCGAGTCGCCTTGTTCGGCCGCACCGACGCGGCGTTCGACGCCCTGCTGGCCGTGCTGACGGGCCGGGCGGCGCCGCAGGGCCGCCTGCCCGTCGCCGTCCCTGGCATCGACGCCGGCAGTGCGTGCTGACCCGCCTGGCACTCAGGTTGACCGAGTGCTAAGCCGCGTCTAACCTCAGCCTTGGCACTCGGCCCTGTCGGGTGCCAGCCGGACTGCCCCGCTCGACACCCGCGACGACGAGCGACCGGCGGCCGGCCACCAACGACGAGCTCGAGACGATCCCGCGAAAGGGGAGTCAGCACGTGTCCGTGTCGATCAAGCCACTGGAGGACCGCATCCTCGTCAAGCCTCTCGACGCCGAGCAGACCACGGCGTCCGGCCTGGTGATTCCCGACACCGCCAAGGAGAAGCCCCAGGAGGGCGAGGTCCTGGCAGTCGGCCCCGGCCGTTGGGACGAGGACGGCGAGAAGCGCATCCCTCTCGACGTCAGCATCGGTGACAAGGTCCTGTACTCCAAGTACGGCGGCACCGAGGTCAAGTACCAGGGCGAGGAGTACCTGATCCTCTCCGCCCGCGACGTGCTCGCCGTCCTCGGCTGACGTCCACCACCCGAACTCACGCACCACACCGGCAGCGGCCCCGGCGGTTCGTCCGCGCGGGGCCGCTGCCGGTGAGCAGAGAGGACCCGACCCATGCCCAAGATGCTCTCGTTCGACTCCGCGGCCCGTCGGTCGCTGGAGCGCGGGGTGGACACCCTGGCCGACACGGTCAAGGTCACCATCGGCCCGCGCGGCCGCAACGTCGTGCTCGACTCGATGTTCGGCCCACCGACCATCACCAACGACGGCGTCACCATCGCCAAGGCCGTCGAGCTGTCCGAGCCCTACGAGAACATGGGTGCGGCGCTGGTGAAGGAAGTCGCCACCAAGACCAACGATGTGGCCGGTGACGGCACCACCACGGCCACCGTGCTGGCGCAGGCGCTGGTGCACGACGGGCTGCGCATGCTGACTGCCGGCAGCGGCCCGGCCGCGCTCAAGCGTGGGATGGACGCCGCCGTGGAGGCGGTCACCGAGCACCTCGGGCGCACCGCCAGCCCGGTGGCCGACCGGCAGGAGATCGCGGCGGTGGCAACGATCTCGGCGCAGGACGAGGAGATCGGCGCGATGCTCGCCGAGGCCTTCGAGAAGGTCGGCGCGGACGGCGTCATCACCGTCGAGGAGGGCACGACTCTCGGCACCGAGCTCGAGGTCACCGAGGGCATGCAGTTCGACAAGGGCTACATCTCCCCGTACTTCGTCACCGACCCCGAGCGCATGGAGGCGGTGCTGGAGGACGCCTGGGTGCTGCTGTGCCAGACCAAGGTGAGTGCGGTCAGCGACCTGCTGCCGCTGCTGGAGAAGGTCGTGCCGACGAACCGGCCGCTGCTCGTTGTCGCCGAGGACGTCGACGGCGAGGCACTGTCCACCCTGGTGGTGAACAAGATCCGGGGGACGTTCAGCAGCGTCGCGGTCAAGGCCCCCGGCTTCGGAGACCGGCGCAAGGCGATGCTGGCCGACCTCGCGGTCGTCACGGGCGGCCAGGTGGTCTCGCCCGACGTCGGCCTCGCCCTGGACTCGATCGGGCTCGACGTGCTCGGAAGCGCCCGGCGTGTGGTGGTGACCAAGGACGACACGACGATCGTCGACGGCGTGGGGAGCGCGGTCGAGGTCGCCGCTCGGGTCGAGCAGATCCGCCGGGAGATCGAGGAGACCGACTCCAGCTGGGACAAGGAGAAGCTGTCCGAGCGGCTGGCGAAGCTCTCCGGCGGCGTCGGGGTGCTGCGCGTGGGTGCGGCCACCGAGGTGGAGATGAAGGAGAAGAAGCACCGCGTCGAGGACGCCGTCTCGGCCACGCGAGCGGCCATCGAGGAGGGGGTGGTCGCCGGCGGCGGTGTCGCCCTCACCCAGGCCGCCGCCGTGCTCGCCGACGACCTGGCTCGGACCGGTGACGAGGCCATCGGGGTCCGGCTGGTCGCCGGGGCGCTGTCCACGCCGTCCTTCTGGATCGCCGAGAACGCCGGTGCCAACGGCGCGGTCGTGGTGGCGCGCATCAGCGAGCAGGAGCCAGGGGTCGGGTACGACGCCCGCACCGGTGAGTACGTCGACATGGTCGCCCGCGGGGTCATCGACCCGGTGAAGGTGACCCGGTCGGCCTTGCAGAACGCCGCATCGATCGCGGGGATGCTGCTCACGACCGATGTGCTGGTGGCCGACAGGCCCGAGCCGCCGGAGCCCGCTGGTCAGGGCCACGGCCACGGCCACGGCCACGGTCACTAGGGCCTGATACGCGCGAAGGGGCGGGACACCGATCGGTGTCCCGCCCCTTCGCGCGTGCTGCTCAGCTGGCGACAGGGACCAGGGTCGGAGCCGGCCGCTCGCCGCCGAAGATCGCCTCGCGCTCGTCCTCGGTCAGGCCGCCCCAGACCCCGTAGGGCTCGCGGACACGCAGGGCGTGCTCGCGGCACTGGGCCAGGACCGGGCAGGTGGCGCAGATGGCCTTGGCTGCCTCGTCCCGGGCGATCTTACGAGGCCCACGCTCACCCTCCGGGTGGAAGAAGAGGTCGGGGTCCGCGCTGCGACAGGCTCCCCGCAGCTGCCAGTCCCAGATGTCAGCGATCGGCCCGGGGAGCCGAGAGATGTCAGCCATGGTCACTCCTGTCTAAGTCGGTGCGACGTCCCGGTGTTCCCGTCGCGTGCCCCGATTGGATGCACGCCACGCTAGGAACGATTCAAAAGCGATGCAAGGCCTGTCTGAATCGTTTACGCAACGTTCACAAACCGCGTCACCCCTGGTAAAGCGTCGCGCCCCGAGATGCAGGATCGATTCAGAGGTCCCACACTCGTCCCGTGAGCATGATCGAGACGACCACGGCGGGGGTGGAGCGGCCGGCGGCTCAGCCGACCCTGACAGTGGCGGCCGTCGCCCGGCGGCTGGGGGTGTCGCCCACGACGCTGCGCACCTGGGACCGCCGGCACGGACTCGGCCCGTCCCAGCACCAGGCCGGGACGCACCGGCGGTACAGCCTGCAGGACGTGGCCCGGCTGGAGCTGATGCGTCGGCTGACTGCCGACGGTGCCTCCGCGGGCGACGCTGCGCGGGTCGCGTTGGCCACAGCGCCGGCCGACCTGCCCACGGTCTCGCTGGAGGCCCCGCCCGTGGTGCCGGTGGGCAGGGGCGCGACGGTCCTCCAGCTGGACAGGTCCCAGGACCGAGTGCGTGAGCTCGTCCGGGCCGCAGACACGCTGGACGCGCCTCGCTTCACCGCGATCATCCGCGAGTCGCTGGACCGGCGGGGCGTCATCGCAACGTGGGACGGGCTGGTAGTACCGGCACTGGCGGCCGTCGGTGCCCGCTGGGCTCGCACCGGCCAGGGCATCGACGCCGAGCACCTGGCATCCGAGTGCGTCCTCGGGGCGCTGCGTCACCACACGGCCCGGTTCTCGGCGGTTCCGATGTCGACTCGACCCATCCTGCTGGCCTGCGTCGAGGAGGAGCAGCACTCCCTTCCGCTGCACGCGCTGGCGGCCGCGCTCGCCGAGCGGCACGTCGGGACACGGGTGCTCGGTGCTCGGGTCCCGCCCGACGCCCTCGCGTCCGCCGTCCGGCGGTTGGCTCCGTCGGCGGTCTTCCTCTGGGCCCAACGCCCCCACACCGGCGACCCGGCTCAGCTGGCCGCGCTGCCCGAGATCAGGCCGTCGCCCCTGGTGGCCGTGGCGGGACCGGGCTGGCCTGCGCACCCCGAGCGCTGGGCGGTACGCCAGCGCGTCGTCGGCGTCGCGGACCTCTCCGAGGCGGTCTCGCTGCTCTCCCGCGCCGCGGGCGCTGGGGTCCTCGGCGGCGTCTAGCATGGCCGCACCATGGCGGCCCTGGACCCTCCCACCGGACTGACCTACGACGACGTGCTGCTCCTGCCGGGGCCGAGCGACGTCGTCCCCAGCGAGGTCGACACCTCCAGCCGCGTGAGTCGGCGCATCGAGGTGCGCATCCCGCTGCTCTCCTCGGCGATGGACACCGTGACCGAGGCCCGGATGGCGATTGCGATGGCACGCCAGGGTGGCATCGGCGTGCTGCACCGCAACCTGCCGATGACCGAGCAGGCAGCCCAGGTCGACCTGGTGAAGCGCTCCGAGGCAGGGATGGTCAGCGACCCGGTGACGGTCACGCCGGAGGCGACCCTCGCCGAGGTGGACGCACTGTGCGCCCGGTTCCGGATCTCCGGCGCTCCCGTGGTCGACACCGAGCGCCGTCTGGTCGGCATCATCACCAACCGCGACATGCGCTTCGAGTCCGACCGCACCCGCCCGGTTCTCCAGGTGATGACTCCGATGCCGCTGGTGACCGGTCGCACCGGCCTGTCGGCTGACGAAGCGATGGCGTTGCTGCGCCGGCACAAGGTGGAGAAGCTGCCGTTGCTCGACGACGACGGCCGGCTGACCGGCCTGGTCACCCTCAAGGACTTCGTCAAGCGCGAGGCCTACCCGTCCGCCACCAAGGACGACCGTGGTCGGCTACGGGTCGGCGCAGCGGTCGGGGTCGGCCCCGACGCGTTCGAGCGGGCGATGCTGCTGGCCGACGCCGGCGCCGACCTGCTCGTGGTCGACACTGCCCACGGCCACTCGCGGGCGGTCCTCGAGATGGTGGCGATGCTGCGGGCCGAGCGGCCCGAGATCGATGTCGTGGGCGGCAACGTCGCCACCTACGACGGGGCGAAGGCGCTGGTGGAGGCTGGTGCCGACGGGGTCAAGGTCGGTGTGGGACCGGGCTCCATCTGCACCACCCGGGTGGTCGCCGGGGTGGGCGTCCCGCAGGTCACCGCGATCCACGAGGCTGCTCGCGCGGCCCGCCCCGCGGGTGTGCCGGTGATCGGCGACGGCGGACTACAGTACTCCGGCGACGTGGCGAAGGCCCTGGTCGCCGGCGCCGACACCGTCATGCTCGGCTCGTTGCTCGCCGGCTGCGAGGAGAGCCCGGGCGAGCTGGTCTTCATCAACGGAAAGCAGTTCAAGACCTACCGAGGGATGGGCTCGCTGGGCGCGATGCGCAGCCGCGGCTCCGACGGTGCCACCTCGTACTCCAAGGACCGGTACTTCCAGGACGACGTGCTCTCCGACGACAAGCTGGTGCCGGAGGGCATCGAGGGACAGGTGCCCTACCGCGGGCCGCTGGCGGCGGTGGCCCACCAGCTGGTCGGGGGGCTGCGTGCCGCGATGGGCTACGTGGGGGCGCCCACGGTCGCCGAGCTGCACGAGCGCGGGCGCTTCGTCCGGATCACCGCGGCCGGGCTCACCGAGAGCCATCCGCACGACATCCAGATGACCGTCGAGGCGCCCAACTACAGCGCGCGCTAGGGGAGCGAGGATGGCAGAGGTCGAGATCGGCCGGGGCAAGCGCGGCCGGCAGGGGTTCGCCCTCGACGACGTCGGGATCGTGCCCAGCCGGCGCACCCGGGACCCCGAGGAGGTGTCCACCGCCTGGCAGATCGACGCCTACCGCTTCGACACCCCATTGCTGGCCGCGCCGATGGACTCGGTGGTGTCGCCGGCCACGGCGGTGACGATCGGGCGTCTCGGCGGGTTGCCGGTGATCGACCTCGAGGGCCTGTGGACCCGATACGACGACCCTGAGCCGCTGCTGGCCGAGATCGCCGAGCTGGACGGCGAGGTCGCGACAGCCCGGCTCCAGCAGATCTACGCCGCCCCGATCCGCGAGGACCTGATCGGTGCCCGGATCGACGAGCTGCGGGCCGCCGGCGTCACCGTCGCCGGCGCGCTGTCGCCGCCGCGCGTGCAGACGCTGCACAAGGCGGTGGTCGCCGCCGGGGTTGACATCCTGGTCATCCGCGGCACCACGGTCTCGGCCGAGCACGTGTCCGGGCGGGCGGAGCCACTCAACCTCAAGCGCTTCATCTACGAGCTCGACGTCCCGGTCGTCGTCGGCGGCGCTGCCACCTACCAGGCTGCGCTGCACCTGATGCGGACCGGGGCCGCTGGGGTGCTGGTGGGCTTCGGCGGGGGAGCAGGCGGCACCACCAGGTCGGTGCTCGGCGTGTGGGTCGCGATGGCCAGCGCCATCGCCGACGTCGCTGCCGCGCGGCGGGACTACCTCGACGAGTCCGGCGGCCGGTACGTGCACGTCGTCGCAGACGGGTCCATCGGCCGGTCCGGGGACATCCCGAAGGCCATAGCCTGCGGGGCAGACGCGGTGATGATCGGCTCTCCGCTGGCCCGAGCTGTCGAGGCCCCGGGACGGGGTTGGCACTGGGGCGCAGAGGCCTGGCACGGTCAGCTGCCGCGTGGTGAGCGGGTGTGGGTCGGGACGAGCGGGACGCTGGAGCAGATCATGGTCGGGCCCTCGCAAGCAGCGGACGGGTCGATGAACCTGGTCGGCGCGCTGCGACGGGCCATGGCCACCACCGGGTTCACCGACGTCAAGGACTTTCAGCGGGTGGAGGTGACCGTTCATGGCTGACTGGGACGTTCTCGTCGTGGGTAGCGGGTTCGGGGGGTCGGTGGCCGCGTTGCGTGCCAGCGAGAAGGGCTACCGGGTGCTCGTCGCCGAGGCGGGACGACGCTTCGCCGACGACGAGCTGCCGCGCACCAACTGGGATGCGCGCAAGTCGCTGTGGGCACCCTGGGCCGGCCTCTACGGGACGTGGCGCCTCACTCTGCTCGACAACAGCCTGGTGCTGGCCGCCGCCGGAGTCGGTGGGGGCTCGCTGGTGTACGCCAACACCCTGTACGTGCCGCCCGACCCGTTCTTCGACGACCCCCAGTGGAAGCACATCACCGACTGGAAGGCCGAGCTCGCCCCCGCCTACGACCAGGCACAGCGCATGCTGGGCGTGGTGACCAACCCGGAGATGACCGCGGCTGACGAGGCGATGAAGGCCGTGGCGGACGAGATGGGGGTCGGGCACACCTTCCAGCGCACACCGGTCGGCGTCCTGTTCGGCGACCGCCCTGGCGAGGTCGTTCCTGACCCGTTCTTCGGGGGGGTCGGCCCGGCCCGCACCACCTGCACCTCGTGCGGTGGCTGTATGACCGGCTGCCGAGTCGGGGCGAAGAACACGATGGTGAAGAACTACCTGTACCTGGCGGAGAAGGCCGGCGCCCGGGTCGCACCGATGACCACGGTCAAGGCGCTGCGGCCGCTGCCGGACGGGGGCTATGCCGTCGAGCTGCAGCACACCCGCGGTCGAGGACAGGCCTCCCGCAGGACCGTCACGGCCGACCAGGTGGTGGTCGCGGCCGGAGCCATGGGCACCCAGCGGCTGCTGCTGCAGATGAAGGCCGATGGCCTGCTGCCCGGGCTGTCCGACCGGCTGGGTCACCTGTTCCGCACGAACAGCGAGGCCATCCTGGGCGTCGGGACCGACCGTGGCGTCGGTCCCGACCACAGCGTCGGGGTGGCCATCACCTCCTCGATCTTCCCGGCTCCGGACACCCACATCGAGCCGGTGCGCTTCGGGCAGGGGTCGAACCTGCTGGCGATGCTCGGCACCATCGCCGTGGAGGGCAACGTGCCGGGCCAGCCGCACCGGCCTCGCTGGCAGCGCTTCATCGACCAGGTTCGCGCCAACCCCAAGGCGTTCCTGTCGAGCCTGTCGGTGCGTGAGTTCTCCGAGCGGGGCTTCTACGTCCTGGTCATGCAGAGCCTGGACAACTCGCTCGTGGTGAGCCTGGAGCCGACGCTGGCCGGCAAGGCCCGGCTGCGCACGCGGCATGGTCACGGCGAGGCACCGCCCACCTGGATCCCGGTGGGTCACGAGGTGGCCCACCGGCTGGCCGAGCACCTCGGCGGGACACCGCTGGGCTCGTGGACGGAGGTCGCGGACATCCCCGTCACGGCCCACATCCTCGGCGGCGCCCCGATCGGTGACGCGATCGAGAGCGGGGTCATCGACCCCTATCAGCGGGTCTACGGCTACCCGGGCCTGCACGTGACGGACGGCTCGGCGATCTCGGCGAACCTCGGCGTCAACCCGTCGCTGACGATCACGGCACAGGCCGAGCGGGCCCTGTCGTTCTGGCCGAACAAGGGCGAGGACGACCCCCGGCCGTCGCTGGGGGCCGACTACCGGGAGCTCGGGCCCGTCGAGCCGAGACATCCGGTCGTGCCGGCCGACGCCCCGGGGGCCCTTCGGCTGGCCCCGGTCTAGGGCCGGTCCTGAGGGGTCGACGGCTCGCCCTGCCAGGACTGCCAGAGGGCGGCGTAGGACCCGCGGGCCGCCACCAGCTGGTCGTGGCTGCCGAGCTCGACCACCCGGCCCGCCTCGACGACAGCGACGCGGTCGGCGTCGTGCGCCGTGTGCAGCCGGTGGGCGATCGACACGACCGTGCGGCCGTCCAGCACCCGGCTCAGCGAGCGCTCGAGGCTGCGCGCGGCCCGGCGGTCGAGCAGCGAGGTGGCCTCGTCGAGCACGAGGACCGGCGGGTCTGCGACGACCAGCCGGGCCAGCGCCACCTGCTGGGCCTGCGCGGGTGTCAGCGCGGTGCCGCCGGACCCGACCGGGGTGCTCAGGCCCTCGGGCAGTCCGGCCACCCAGGCCCCGGCGCCCACCACGTGCAGCGCCCGCCACAGCGTGTCGTCGTCCGCGCCGGCGTCGGCGAGCAGCAGGTTGTCGCGCAGCGGGCCGACGAACACGTGCTGCTCCTGGGTGACGAGCACGACGTGCCGGCGGATGCGCTCGGGCGGCATGGCCGCCACGGCCGCTCCACCCAGGCGCACCTCTCCCCGGGTCGGCACGTGGATGCCTGCCAGCAGCCGCGCGAGCGTGCTCTTGCCGGCGCCGGACGGTCCCACCACGGTCAGCCGTTCGCCGGGCACCACCCCGAGGTCCACGCCGTGCAGCACCTCGACGTCGGCGCGGTACCCGAAGTGCACGTCGACGGCCTCCAGCCGCTCGTCGGCCGGACGTAGGGCGGGGTCGCCGGCCGGTGCGTCCACCTCGGTCACGCCGAGCAGTCGGGCCAGCGACGCCTGGCCGACCTGCAGCTCGTCGAACCACATGAGGACGAGGTCGACCGGCTCGATGAGCATCTGGGTGTAGAGCACGGCCGCGGTGAGCTGGGCCAGGCTCACCCGGCCGTCGGCCACCAGCCAGCCGCCGGCGCCCACCACGGCGGCGAGCGGCAGCACGTAGGCGGCCTCCACCGACGGGAACCAGACCGAGCGCAGGTGGAGGGTGTACCACTCCCAGTCCAGCCAGCTGCCCACCCGGCGGTCGGCCAGGTCGACCCGCCGCCAGGCCAAGCGGTACGCCTCGACCGTTCGGCCCGCGTCGGCGCTCTCGGCGATCGCGGCGTTCACGTCGCCGTAGGCGGCCATCTCCGACCGGTAGGCCTGGGGCGCGCGAGCGAAGTACCAGCGGGAGGCGATCAGGATCGGCGGGGCGGCCAGGAGCCAGGCCAGCGCCAGCGGGGCAGCGGTGACCACCAGGGCCACACCGATCACCAGCACGCTCACCAGCGCGATGGCGATCTCGGGGACGGCGTGGCGCACCGCCCAGGTCAGCCGGTCGACGTCGGTGGTCGCCCGGGTGACCAGGTCACCGGTGCCGGCACGCTCGACCACGCCCGGCGGCAGGGCGACCGACCGGGTGAGGAAGTCCTCGCGAAGGTCGGCCAGCACCGACTCGCCGAGCACCCCCGCGCGCAGGCGCGAGGACCGGGTGGCGACGGTCTGCACCACGACGGCCAGGGCGAACACCACCAGCAGCGGGGCGAGCGCGACCGGGGTGCCGGCGCCGATGCCCTCGACGACCGCGCCCAGTACCTGGGGTCCCACCAGGCCGGCCACGACCGCCAGCCCGTGGATCCCGACGACCGCGAGCACGCCGGCCCGGTGCCGGCGCAGCAGCCGGCGCACCTCGGCCCGGATCGTGGCCGCCCCCGCCGCGGGCAGCCGGTGCACCCGGGCCTGGTCCTCGGTCGGGGCCGGCGGCCTCATCACGAGTCCTCCCGGGTGACGACGGCGCGGTAGCGCGGGTCGGCGAGCAGCTCGCCGTGGGTGCCGCCGGCCACGACCCGTCCGTCCTCGAGCAGCACGACCCGATCCAGCTGGGCCAGCAGGAGCGGGCTGGCGGTGGCCACCACCGTGCTGCGCCCGGCTCGGACCTGTCGCAGCGCAGCCGCGATGCGGGCCTCGGTGTGTGCGTCCACGGCGCTGGTGGGCTCGACGAGCACGAGCACGTCCGGGTCGGCGACCAGCGACCGTGCGAGCGCGAGCCGCTGGCGCTGGCCGCCGGACAGCGACCGGCCCCGCTCGGGCAGCTCCGCCTGCAGGCCACCCAGGCCGTCCAGCACGTCGTCGGCGCACGCGGCGTGCACAGCCTCCAGCGGGCTGACCGCTCCGCTACCGGGCACCGCCAGCAGCTGGTCGACGGTGCCCGACAGCAGGACCGGGTCGGCGTCCTGCACCAGCACCCGGCGTCGGACGACCACCGTGGGCAGGTCGGGCAGCGCGGTGCCCCCGAGCGTCACCGGGTGGCGGAGCCTTCCGTCCTGGCCGTCGAGGTCGAGCAGCACCCAGTCGCCCAGCCGGTCGGCGAGGGCGGCCGACTGGCGCGGGTCCCCGCTCACTACCCCCACCAGGTCGCCCGACGCGACCCTCAGGCCGCTCACCGGGTCGTCCAGGTCGGCCCGCACCGGCTCGGGGGCGGCTGAGGTCGGTTCGGCCCGGGCCCGGTGGAGGGCGAGCAGGCGCACCACCCGCCGCGAGGCCACCCGGGCCGAGGCGGCCTTCTGGGCGGTCTCGGTGAGCGTGCGCAGCGGCAGCACGAGGAAGGCGGTGTAGCCGTAGAAGGCCACCAGCTGGCCGGCGTCGAGGGCGCCGGCCTCCACCTGCGCGGCGCCGATCCCGGTGACGGCGACGACGAGCACCCCCGGCAGCGCCACCTGCAGCGCGTCGAGCACCGAGCGCACCCGGGCGGTGGCGACGCCCGCCTCCCGGGCGGCCTGCGAGGCCTCGTGGTACCGGCGCAGGAACAGCCCCTCGCCGCCGATGCCCCGCAGCACACGCAACCCGGCGACGGTGTCGGCGGCCCGGGCCGAGGCCCGGCCGATCCGCTCGCGCTGGGTCGCCTCGCGGGCCTCCAGGGGTCGCACGAGCGGCATCACCGTCGCCGACAGCAGCGGCAGGCCGACCAGCACGACCAGACCGAGCGGGGGGGACGCCGACAGCAGCAGGGCCGCCACCACCAGGCAGGACACGACGGCGCCGGCGAACCGGGCCGTCACGTCGAACAACGACCCGATGCGCTCGACGTCGTTGGCCGTCACCGTGACGACCTCACCGGTGGAGACCTGTCGGGGCAGGTCCCCGCCGAGGTGGGAGGCCTGGCGGGCGACGAGCTGCTGGGTGCGGGAGGCGGCTGTGAGCCAGTTGCGCACGGCGGCCCGGTGGCGCATCACGCCGGCCAGGGCCTGGGCCACCCCGAGCGCCAGCACGACCAGCCCCCAGCGCAGGGCCGCCGGTGGGTCGCCGTCCACCACGGCCTGCACCCCGGCGCCGAGGGCCCCGGGGACGAGGGCTTGCGTGCCCATCCACGCGATCCCCCACGCGACCCCGACCAGCAGCAGCCCCCGCTGCCCCCGCGCCACCCACCACAGGTAGCGGTCCGGCCCGCGCAGGTCGGGGGAGCCGGGGTCGGCCAGCGGGATGGCGGGCACGTCGGTGAACGGTAGGCATCGCGGCCCCCGGTGCGACACCGGTTTTCAGTGCAGCAGCACCAGCACGACCCCGGCGGCGTCGACGAGCAGCACGGTCGCGCCCGCGGCCAGCACCATCCTCGCGGCCAGCACCGGGTCGCGGCGCTCCACCATGCCGGCGGCGGCCCGCTGCCGGCGCAGCGACAGCACGAGCACCCAGAGGCCGGCGAGCAGGGCGGCGGCGGCCAGGGTGAGGGTCAGCACCTGGTCGCGGCCGACCGCGTAGGTCACCAGGCCCGCGGGCACCGCCAGCAGCGACAGGCCGATGCGCGCCCAGGCCAGCGAGGTGCGCTCCCCGGCCAGCCCGGGGTCGGACGGTCCGTCGACGGCCCTGGTCACAGGCTCGCCACGGTCAGGGCGGTGGCCAACGCCAGCACGGCGAGGCCGAGCGCCACCACCGGGATGGACCGGGAGAGCGGCAGCCCGTGTCCCGAGCGCATCGCCCGCTCGACCACGAACCAGCGCAGCAGCGCCCGCAGCGCCACCGCCAGCGACAGCAGCACCCAGGCCGCGCCGAGCAGGCGCAGCGCGGGCGCGTCGCCCGGGATGAGGGTGCCGACGGCCAGGCCGATGCCCAGCAGCCCGAGCGCGGTGGTCATCCAGGCCAGGAAGGTGCGCTCGTTGGCGAGGGTGAAGCGCGGGTCGGGGTCCTCGCCCACCGAGCGCACCCAGCGGTCGAACCTGCCGGGCGTGGTCATCGCACCTCCGTCTGCTCGGGTGCCCACGGTGCCAGACCAGCACACCACCGCGGGGTCCGCGGCGCGCACCGGCGTTCCTAGACTGCGGCGGTGACCCACGACCTGGTGCTCGTCGTCGACTACGGGGCCCAGTACGCCCAGCTGATCGCGCGCAGGGTCCGCGAGGCCCGGGTCTACTCCGAGATCGTCCCGCACACGCTGGGGCCTGCTGAGCTGCTGGCCCGTCGACCGGCGGCAGTGGTGCTGTCCGGGGGCCCGTCCAGCGTCTACGCGCCGGGCGCACCGGGCACCGACCCTGCCCTCTTCGAGGCCGGCGTGCCCGTACTCGGCATCTGCTACGGGTTCCAGTCGATGGCCCAGGCCCTCGGCGGCGAGGTGGCGCGCACGGGGCTGTCGGAGTTCGGCCGCACCCGGGTCCAGGTCGCGCGCCACGGCACGTTGCTGGCCGGGCTGCCCGGCGAGCTGGAGGTGTGGATGAGCCACGGGGACGCCGTCGTCCGCGCCCCCGACGGGCTGCGCACCCTGGCCGCCTCAGCCGGCGCGCCGGTGGCCGCCTTCGAGGACCTCGAGCGGGGGCTCGCCGGGGTCCAGTGGCACCCGGAGGTGCTGCACACCCAGCACGGCCAGCGGGTGCTGGAGCACTTCCTCTACGACGTGGCCGGCTGCCGGCCGACCTGGACCACATCGACCATCGTGGACGAGCAGGTCACGGCCGTGGCGGCCGAGGTGGGGCAGGGACGGGTGCTGTGCGGCCTGTCCGGCGGAGTGGACTCGGCGGTGGCCGCAGCCCTGGTGCAGCGAGCGGTCGGGGACCGGCTCACCTGCGTGTTCGTCGACCACGGGCTGCTGCGGGCGGGGGAGGCCGAGCAGGTCGAGCGCGACTTCGTCGCGGCGACCGGCGTGGACCTCATGGTCGTCGACGCCCAGCAGCGCTTCCTCGCCGCGCTGGCCGGCGTGGTCGACCCCGAGCAGAAGCGCAAGATCATCGGACGGGAGTTCATCCGCGTCTTCGAGGACGCGGCCACGCAGGTGGTGGCCCGTGCCGACGCGGTCGGTGAGAGCGTCGACGTGCTGGTGCAGGGCACGCTCTACCCCGACGTCGTCGAGTCCGGCGGAGGCAGCGGGACGGCGACCATCAAGAGCCACCACAACGTCGGCGGCCTCCCGGAGGACCTGGAGTTCCGCCTCGTCGAGCCCCTGCGGGCGCTGTTCAAGGACGAGGTGCGGGCTGTCGGCGAGGAGCTGGGGCTGCCCGCGGAGATCGTCTGGCGCCATCCCTTCCCCGGACCGGGCCTGGCCATCCGGATCGTGGGGGAGGTGACCGCCGACCGGCTGCGGACCCTTCGGACCGCCGACACGATCGCGCGCGAGGAGCTCTCGGCGGCCGGGCTCGACCGCGAGGTCTGGCAGTTCCCGGTCGTCCTGCTCGCCGACGTGCGCTCGGTCGGCGTACAGGGGGACGGGCGCACCTACGGCCACCCGGTGGTGCTGCGCCCGGTCGTGAGCGAGGACGCGATGACCGCGGACTGGGCCCGCCTGCCCGTCGAGGTGCTCGAGCGCATCTCCACCCGCATCACCAACGAGGTGCGCGAGGTGAACCGGGTCGTGCTCGACCTCACCAGCAAGCCGCCCGGCACCATCGAGTGGGAGTGACCCGCCCGCGCCTGCCTGCCCCGCGCCCCGGATCAGCCGAGCTGCCACTTCCGCTCCTCCCCGGCGGTCGTCACCATGAGGCAGTCGGCGCACGCGAGAGGGAGTCGCCATGGGGGCGGACGAGGGTCGGGCCGCGCTCGACGTCGGCGGGCATCCGCTCGACTGGCTGCGGGACGTGCCCGACGTCGCCTCCCGGCTGCGCCGCCAACCGCCGAACCGGGTGCTCGTGCTCGGGTGTGGCACCGGCGTGGACGCGCTGGACCTCGCGCTGGCCTTCCCCAACATCAGCGTGTACGGCGTGGACGAGGACGCGGCCGCCGTCGAGCAGGCCTCGGCGGCGGCCGCGCACAGCCACGCCCGCGAGCGGGTGCTCTTCCTCGTCGGGGACGTGCTCGCGCCGCGGGTGCGGATGGCCCCGGACGTCGTGGTCGCCGCCGGCCTGCTCACCGACGACACGCGCGCGGCGGGGCCCGGCGTGATGGCCCTGCTCGCCACGCTGGCCCGGATGCTCGGCCCGGGTGGGCTGGCGGTTCTGGACAGCCCCGTCCCTCTGCAGCACAGCACCGCACAGGCGGCGGGCTTCTCGGGCCTGGAGGAGATCGGTGTGTCGGTGCACGGCTGCCCGGCCTACCTACTGCGCCGGTGAGGCTCCTGCGCGCCACCGTCGCATCCACCCGGGACGAGCCGCCACGACGCCGCCCTGGCTAGAGTCCTGGCCCGTGGAGATCGTCTACGAGCTTCTCGTCGTCGTGCACTTCCTCGGCCTCGCGGCCCTCATCGGCGGCTGGCTGGTGCAGATCCGCGCCCCGCAACGCCACGTGCTCCCGGCGATGCTGCACGGCGCCCTCACCCAGGTGGTGACCGGCGTGCTGCTGGTCGGTATCGCCTCCACGGCCCTGGCCGAGGAGGAGGACCTGGACTACGCCAAGATCACCGCGAAGCTGGTCGTCGCGCTGGTGGTCGCGGTGCTCTGCTGGGCGAACCGGCGCAAGGAGGCCATCCCGGCCGGGGTGTACCTGCTCATCGGCGGGCTGGCCGTGGTGAACGTGCTCGTCGCCGTGCTCTGGCGCACCGGGTAGCAGGCGGCCCGTCAGGCCGTCCGGTGCACCCGGAAAGCCTCGGCCAGCCGGCCCTGCGGCCACCCCGCGCGCTCGGCGTTGGCGGCGAGCCACTCGCGCACCATGGGCCGCACCCGGTCGGGCTCCGGGTGCTGGGAGGCATGGGCCATGATGGCCTCGATCTTCAGCTCGAAGGTGTCGGTGACGTCGACGAAGACCGTGGGGTCGGGCACGGCCGAGACCCAGACCTCGCTCACCGTCCACGGCTCGAGGTGTTCGGCCAGCAGCTCGGGGAAGGCGAACGGGTTGCGCGCGAACGGGTAGACGGCCCGGATGGCCGCTTCGCCGGCCGCGAGGTGGTCGGGGTGGCTGGCCGCGATCCGGTCCCACCAGCGTTCCGGGTTGGGCAGCACCACCCGCTGGGGCCGGACGGACCGGATCACCCGCACTATCTCGCGGACGAGCTCGCGCGTCGGCTCGAGCTCCCCGTCGACGTGGCCGAGGAAGCGCACGTCGTGCACGCCCACCACGGCGGCGGCGGCCCGCTGCTCGTCGCGGCGGATCTCGGGGATGCGTTCGCGGGGCACGTCCCGGTCGAAGCCACCGGCCTGACCGTCGGTGCACACGCAGTAGGCCACCGAGACACCCGAGGCTGTCCAGCTCGCCACCGTGCCGGCGGCGCCGAAGTCGACGTCGTCGGGGTGGGCGGTCACCACCAGCACACGCTCGGGCAGCGGCTCGTCGGTCGTCATGGGTGCCTCCTCGTCGGCCTCGCCCCGCCACGCTAGCCGCCGTCGCCGTCGTACCCCCCGCGTAGGCTTCGCCGTGACATGGAGCCGACCCTCGCCCTGCGTTCGCAGCCGCCACCGATGTCGTCCGCGGCCGCTGGGACCGGGGTCGACCTGGAACGACTGCTGGCCGACCTCAACCCGCCCCAGCGCGAGGCGGTGGTGCACGAGGGCAGCCCGTTGCTGGTGGTGGCGGGCGCCGGCTCGGGCAAGACCCGCGTGCTCACGCGCCGCATCGCCTACCTGCTGGGCGCCCGGGGGGTGCATCCGGGCGCCGTGCTGGCCATCACGTTCACGAACAAGGCCGCGGGCGAGATGCGCGAGCGCGTCGTGGACCTCGTGGGCCCACGCGCGCGGGCGATGTGGGTGAGCACGTTCCACTCCGCCTGCGTGCGCATCCTGCGTCGAGAGATCACCCGGTTCGGGCTGCGCTCGTCCTTCTCGATCTACGACGCGGCCGACAGCCAGCGGCTCATGACCATGGTGGTGCGCGAGCTCGACCTCGACCCCAAGCGCCACCCGCCGCGGGCGTTCAGCGCCCGGGTCAGTGCCCTGAAGAACGAGCTGGTCGACCACGAGACCTACGCCGCCAGGGCCGGCACCGACGCCGAGAGGACGCTGGCGCAGGCCTACGGGCTCTACCAGGCCCGGCTGCTGCAGGCCCACGCGCTGGACTTCGACGACCTGATCATGACGACGGTGCACCTGCTGCAGGCGTTCGAGGACGTCGCCGAGCAGTACCGGCGCCGGTTCACCCACGTGCTCGTGGACGAGTACCAGGACACCAACCACGCCCAGTACGTGCTCGTGCGCGAGCTGGTCGGCCAGAGCGGCCAGCTGTGCGTGGTGGGCGACGCCGACCAGTCCATCTACGCCTTCCGCGGCGCGAGCATCCGCAACATCCTCCAGTTCGAGCGTGACTACCCGGATGCCCGGGTGGTGCTGCTCGAGCAGAACTACCGCTCCACCCAGACGATCCTGTCGGCCGCGAACGCGGTGATCGCCCGTAACCCGGCCCGCCCCGACAAGCGGCTGTGGACCGACGCGGGGGCCGGCGAGCGCATCGTCGGGTACGTCGGTGACGACGAGCACGGCGAGGCCCAGTTCGTCGCCGACGAGATCGACCGGCTGGCCGACGAGGGACTCGCCCGCCCGTGCGACGTGGCGGTCTTCTACCGCACGAACGCCCAGTCGCGCGTCTTCGAGGAGGTGTTCATCCGGGTCGGGCTGCCCTACAAGGTGGTCGGCGGGGTGCGCTTCTACGAGCGGCGCGAGGTGCGTGACGGTCTTGCCTACCTGCGCGCCATCGCCAACCCCGACGACGCCGTGTCGCTGCGCCGCATCCTCAACACCCCGCGCCGGGGCATCGGCGAGCGCGCCGAGGCGATGCTCGAGGCTTTCGCCCAACGTGAGCGCGTCCCCTTCGCGCAGGCCCTGCGCCGCGTCGACGAGGTGCCGGGCCTGGCCGCACGATCGGCCAGGGCGATCGCCGACTTCTCCGCCCTGATGGCCGGCTGGACGGCCGGCGCCGAGGCGGGCGTGCCCCCGTCCACCCTGCTCACCGAGGTGCTCGAGCGCACCGGCTACCTGGACGAGCTGGCCGAGTCGGGCGACCCGCAGGACGCCAGCCGCGCGGAGAACCTGCGCGAGCTGGTCGCCGTCGCCCGGGAGTTCGAGGAGGCCCGCGAGGGGGGGACGCTCACGGAGTTCCTCGAGCAGGTCTCACTGGTGGCCGACGCGGACGAGATCCCCGACGCCGAGGGCGGTGCGGACGGGGGGGTGGTGACGCTCATGACCCTGCACACCGCGAAGGGGCTGGAGTTCCCCGTGGTGATGCTGACCGGGATGGAGAACGGTGTCTTCCCGCACCAGCGGTCGCTGGACGACCCGGCCGAGCAGCAGGAGGAGCGGCGGCTGGCCTACGTGGGCATCACCCGGGCCCGTCAGCGGCTCTACCTGACCCGGGCAGTGGTGCGCACCTCGTGGGGAGCGCCCCAGTACAACCCACCGTCGCAGTTCCTCGACGAGATCCCCGCCGAGCTGGTCGACTGGCGGCGCACCGGGGCCGAGGCAGCGGCGGGGACGAGCTGGAGGTCGGCGGCGGCCGCGGGGGCGGCGGCCCGCGGCCGCGGCGACGGACGCCGGGGCGCCCAGGTGCTCGTCCTGGCCGCGGGGGACCGGGTCACCCACGACTCCTTCGGCCTGGGCAGGGTCGTGGCCACCAGGAGTTCGGGTGTGGACCTGCAGGCCACCGTCGACTTCGGTGCTTCGGGCGTGAAGACGCTGCTGGTGCGCTACGCGCCGGTCGAGAAGCTCTAGAGCGAGACGCCGCGCTGGCGCAGGTACCCCACCGGGTCGAGCTCGCCGCCGTCCCCCGAGTGCGCCTCGAGGTGCAGGTGGGCGCCGTAGGAGTTGCCCGTGGAGCCCACGGTCCCGATCTGCTCGCCCGTCGCCACCGGACCGAGGCCCACGCGGATCGAGGACATGTGGGCGTACCAGGTCGAGGTGCCGTCCTCGTGGGTGATCTCGACCTTGTTGCCGTAGGCGCCGTCCCAGCCGGCGAACGTCACCACGCCGCCGTGGACCGCGCGGACCGTCGTCCCGTAGCCCGCCACGAGGTCCAGGCCGGTGTGGTACCCCTTCGACCACATCCAGCCGGACTGGCCGTAGGTGGCCGAGACTCGGTAGCCGTCCAGCGGCGTGACCCACAGGGCGGCGAGCCGCTCGCGCTCGGCCTGTTCCCGGGCGGCGCGGTCTTCCGCCTCGCGGCGCTGGCGCTCGACCTCGGCCGCCTGCAGGGTCTCGTGGGCGGAGGTGGCGGCCGTCTGCGTGACGACCTGGATCTCGCTGGTGCTGTCGGAGATGGTCTCGAACGGGTCGCTTGGCTGCGAGGAGATCGCGGGCCGGGAGGGCGCGTCGAGGGCGAGCACGTCACCGGGCAGCCCGGCTCCCCCGGTGGCACCGGCCGTCGGGGCGGTCAGCGACCCGGCGACCGCGACCGCGACGACGGTCGAACCGGCCAATGCAGGCACCGAAAGTGCATGCCTCCGCCGCCGGCGGTGACGGGCCTTGGCCGCCACGTGACCTCCATCTTCGCGTCGAGTCTGGGCGTTTCGCCCCGTTCGATCCTGTACTGACGAGTACACCAAGGTAACGGTTTGATATCGAGACGCCAAATCCCGTGTCCACAGGCAGGTATGACACAGGCCACTGGGGGTGGTGCGGCGCGCCTGCTTGCGGCCCGGCACCGCACCGTCCGGGCTGGCTAGTCTGACGGCATGGTGGACGGGGCACCGCTGCGGGTCGTGGTCGCCAAACCGGGCCTGGACGGGCACGACCGGGGCGCGAAGCTCGTGGCCCGGGCCCTGCGGGATGCCGGCGTGGAGGTCATCTACACCGGGCTGCACCAGACCCCCGAGCAGATCGTGGCCGCCGCTCTGCAGGAGGATGCCGATGCCGTCGGGCTGTCGGTGCTCTCCGGCGCGCATCTCACCCAGTTCCGACGAGTGCTGGAGCTGCTGGCCGAGCGTGGCGCGTCCGACGTGGTGGTATTCGGGGGAGGCATCGTCCCGGACACCGACCGGGCGCTGCTCGCCGAGATGGGGGTGGCGGCGATCTTCACACCGGGCGCCACCACCGCCGAGATCGTCGGTTGGGTGACCCGCGACCTGCCGGCGCTGCGGGCACGAGGCTGACCGCTCGTCGCCCTCGCCCGGCCGCTCGTCGCCCCAGGGTGCCGCGCTACGACCTGCTCGTCCATCATCCCGACGGGCTGGCTAGGCTCGAGGCGCCCCAGCCCCACCGGCGAACGAGGTGACCCGTCGTGGACCTGATGGAGTACCAGGCCAAAGAGCTGTTCTCGGCGCACGGGGTGCCCGGGCTGCCGGGTGAGGTGGTGACCGATCCCGAGGCTGCCCGCGAGGCCGCTCAGCGGCTGGGTACCGCTGTCGTCGTCAAGGCCCAGGTCAAGACCGGCGGCCGGGGAAAGGCGGGCGGCGTCAAGCTCGCCACCACTCCCGACGAGGCGGCGCAGAAGGCCGAGGCCATCCTGGGGCTGGACATCAAGGGGCACATCGTCCACCGCGTCCTGGTCACCGAGGCCACCGACATCGCCGCGGAGTACTACGTCTCGCTGCTCCTCGACCGGGCCAACCGCAGCTACCTGGCGATGGCCAGCGCCGAGGGCGGCATGGAGATCGAGCAGCTGGCCGTCGAGCGCCCCGACGCCCTCGCGAAAGTGCCCGTCGACGCCCTTCGCGGGGTGGACGAGCAGACGGCCCGCACCATCGTGGAGGCGGCGGGATTCCCCGCCGCCGCCCCCGCGGTCGTCGTCGACCAGGTCGTCGAGGTGCTCCAGCAGCTGTGGACCGTGTTCGTCGAGGAGGACGCGACGCTGGTCGAGGTGAACCCGCTGGTGCGCACCCCGGACGACCGGGTGCTGGCATTGGACGGCAAGGTGACCCTCGACGGCAACGCCGCCTTCCGGCATCCGGCCCACGAGGTCTTCGTCGACAAGAGCGCCGACGACCCGCTCGAGCGCGCGGCCAAGGAGAAGGACCTCAACTACGTCAAGCTCGATGGGGAGGTCGGCATCATCGGCAACGGTGCCGGCCTGGTCATGAGCACCCTGGACGTGGTCGCCTACGCCGGGGAGGAGTTCGGCGGCGTCCGGCCGGCCAACTTCCTCGACATCGGCGGTGGGGCGTCCGCGCAGGTGATGGCCGACGGGCTCGAGATCATCCTGTCCGACCCCTCCGTGCGCAGCGTGTTCGTCAACGTCTTCGGTGGCATCACCGCCTGCGACGCGGTCGCCAACGGGATCGTCGCGGCGCTTCAGATGCTCGAGGGGCAGGGCGAGACGATCGACAAGCCGCTGGTGGTGAGGCTCGACGGAAACAACGCCGCGGAGGGCAGACGCATCCTCGACGCGGCCGCGCACGACCTGGTCGAGCTCGTGGACACCATGGACGACGCCGCGCGCCGCGTGGCCGAGCTGGCAGCGCAGGGGGCCTGACGTGTCGATCTTCCTGTCGGAGAAGTCCCGGGTCGTCGTCCAGGGGATGACGGGCTCGGAGGGGCGCAAGCACACCCAGCGGATGCTCGCCGCCGGCACCACCATCGTGGGTGGGGTCACCCCGGGCAAGGCAGGGCAGTCCGTCGAGTTCGACGCCGGGACCGTCCCGGTGTTCGGCTCGGTGGCCGAGGCCGTGGCCGAGACCGGGGCCGACACCTCCGTGGTGTTCGTCCCCCCGCGGTTCGCCCGCGGCGCAGTGGTCGAGGCGGTCGACGCCCAGGTGCCGCTCGTGGTCGTGATCACCGAGGGCATCCCGGTGCACGACACGGCGGCCTTCTTCGCCTACGCCGAGCAGGCGGGCACCACCCGCATCATCGGACCCAACTGCCCGGGCCTGATCAGCCCCGGGAGGTCCAACGCCGGCATCATCCCGGCCGACATCGCCAAGGCCGGTCGCATCGGCCTGGTGAGCAAGAGCGGCACCCTGACCTACCAGATGATGTACGAGCTGCGTGACATCGGCTTCTCCACCTGCGTCGGTATCGGCGGGGACCCGATCGTGGGCACGACCCACATCGACTGCCTGCAGGCGTTCTCCGACGACCCGGAGACCGACGCCATCGTGATGATCGGCGAGATCGGCGGGGACGCCGAGGAGCGGGCCGCCGAGTACATCGCGGCGCACGTCACCAAGCCGGTCGTCGGCTACGTCGCCGGCTTCACCGCCCCCGAGGGCAAGACGATGGGGCACGCCGGTGCGATCATCTCGGGCTCGGCGGGCACCGCCCAGGCCAAGAAGGAGGCGTTGGAGGCGGTCGGAGTTCGCGTGGGCAAGACGCCGAGCGAGACCGCCCGACTCATGCGCGCCATCATGGGGGGATAGCTCTCCCCGCACCGGCGTGTGCTGCGGCCCAGGCGGGTCCGCCGACAGCACGATGGGGCGGTGGTCCTGCACACCCCTCCCCGGCCCGCTGAAGCGGCTTGCTCGCCCGCGCGGGAACCTCGGCCCGCTCTCGTGCGGGCCGCTGCCGGCGGCGCGTTGGCGGGGGTGTGGACGGCGGTGGTGGGCCTCGCGGTCGTGGCCGCTCCCGTGCTCCTTGCCTGGCTGGGGGCCGGTGCCCGCGAGCCGATGGGCGACGCGCTGTCGGTCGCGGCGACTGGCTGGCTGCTCGGCCTGGGCGCCACGATCAGCACCGGCTCGGCCGCCTGGGGTGTCGTCCCGCTCGGCCTGACCCTGGTGCTGGCGGTGCTGGCCGCGCGCGCCGCCGGCTGGGCGGTGGACTGGTCGGGTGCCGACCAGCGGCCTGCCCTGCTGCTGCTCGTCGTCGCGCAGGCGGCGACCGGAGGCCTGCTGGCCGCGACGGCGGCGACACTGTCCGGGCTGCCCGTGCGAGCCGACCCGGGGGAGGCGGCAGCCCGCACTGCCCTGGTGCTGGCCGTGGGTGCCGCCGGTGGCCTGCTCGGCGAACGCCGCTGGCAGCTGCAGGGGTGGTGGGGCCGGGTCGGGCCGGCCGCTCTCGCTTCCGCCGCCCTGATCGTCTGCGTGGCCGCGGGCGCGCTCACCGTCGGTCTGGTGGCTTCGGCCGGCACCATCGTCCGCCTCGTGGGGCAGATCGACCCCGGGCTGGGCGGAGCCGCTGCGCTGCTGGCCCTCTGCCTGGCCTACCTGCCCACCGCCGTCGTGTGGGTGCTGGCCGTGCTCACCGGTCCGGGGGTGAGCCTGGGCGCGCAGGTGGACGTGGGTCTGGGGGGCGTGACGTCCGGACCCCTTCCCGGTGTCCCCCTGCTCGGGGCGGTCCCCACCTCCGTCCCCGCCAGCTGGGTTGCTGCCTCGGCCCTGGGCCTGGTGGCCGCGGGCGTCATCGCCGGGCTGCTGGTCGTACGCGACCTGCCCGCTGCGAGCGGTCCGCTGCTCGCCGGAGCCGCCGGGGCGGGCGCCGGAGTGCTCGCCGGGGCGGGCCTCGGCGTCGCCGCCTGGGCCGCCTCGGGCCCGCTCGGGCCGGGCGACCTCGCCCATGTCGGTACCCAGCCGGCGGCCGTCGCCGTCGTCGTCGGGCTGGTCGTGGGCGCCGTGGCGGCCCTGGTCGCCGCCGCGGCGGTGCGGCGCGAGCAGCGCCGGTCGGCAGTCGGCGACAGCTAGGGAACGATCCCGACCCGCTCGCGCAACGCGTCGTCGAGGGCGTCCTGGCAGCCCTGCTGGGCCAGGCGGGTGTTGGCCCCCTGCACGCAGTCGCGGTACTCGGTGATCTCGGTGCGCAGCAGCAGCGCCCCCACGGTCGCGGCGGTCCCGACCAGCACCGCGGCTCCGCCGACCAGCACCATCAGGGCCCTCAAGCCGGTCGAGGCACGGCCGGCGCGGGCGGTGAGCACCAGCGTCAGCACGCCCAGCACCGCGCCCACCGGCGGGGCGAGCACGGCCGTGCCGAGCGCCGCGATGCCCACGATGACCATCCGGGCCGACGACGCCCGCTCGGCCGGGGTGGCCGGCTCCGGCGCGGCGGGTGGTCCTGCGGGCGGGGGCCCGACGGCGAAGGGGTCGCTCCCGGGCGTAGTCACCGGGCTATCCTCGCCCACCGGCGACTCGTCGTGCGCGAAGGGGAGGCTCGTGGTGCCTGCTCCCGTGCCGTCCCCGAGGCGGATCGTCGTCCTCGCGTCCGGCACCGGCAGCCTGTTCGAGGCCCTCGTCGAGGCCGGTCGCGATGGCCGAGCCGCCAGCGTCGTGGGCCTCGTGTGCGACCGGCCGGACGCTGCCGTGCTGGCCCGGGCGCAGCGTCTCGGCGTCCCGGTGAGGCTGGTCCCCCTGCGCCCCGGCACCGACCGGACCGCGTGGGACACCGACCTGGCCGCGGCGCTGCGCTCCTTCGAGCCGCACCTCGTGGTCAGCGCGGGCTTCATGCGGCTGCTGGGACCGCAGGCGCTCGGCGCGTTCCCGGACCGGGTGGTCAACAGCCATCCCGCGCTGCTGCCGGCCTTCCCCGGCGCGCATGCGGTGCGCGACGCGCTGGCCTACGGGGTGCGCGTCACCGGGTGCACCGTGCACCTCGTCGACGCCGGGGTGGACACCGGACCGGTGCTCGCTCAGCAGGCGGTCGCGGTGCGGCCGGACGACGACGAGGACGCGCTGCATGAACGGATCAAGGCGGTGGAGCGGGTGCTGCTGCCCGCGACGGTGGACGACATGCTGGCTCGCGGCTGGTCCGTGGCCGGCAGGAGGGTGACGATCGGATGAGCGGGGCCACGAGCGTGACGACCGGTACGGACGGGCGGCGCCCAGTACGGCGTGCCCTGCTGTCGGTGTCGGACAAGGAGGGTCTGGTCGAGCTGGCCCGCGGGCTGCACGAGCGAGGGGTCGCGTTGGTCTCGACCGGCTCGACCGCGGCCCGGGTCGCCGAGGCAGGTGTCCCGGTGACGCCGGTCGAACAGGTGACGGGCTTCCCCGAGTGCCTCGACGGGCGGGTGAAGACCCTGCACCCCGCGGTGCACGCCGGCCTGCTCGCCGACCCCGGCGTCCCCGCGCACGACGCCGCCCTCGCCGAGCTGGGCATCGAGCCGTTCGACCTGCTCGTGGTCAACCTGTACCCGTTCGAGGCGACGGTGGGCTCCGGCGCGTCGCCCGCCGACTGCGTGGAGCAGATCGACGTCGGCGGGCCGGCGATGGTGCGGGCGGCGGCGAAGAACCATGCCCGGGTGGCCGTCGTGGTCTCACCCGACGGCTACGCCGACGTGCTGGCCGCGGCCGACGCGGGCGGCTTCACCCTGGCCGAGCGCCGCAGGCTGGCCGCGGTGGCCTTCGCCCACACCGCCCGCTACGACGTGGCCGTGGCGTCCTGGCTGGGCAGCGTGCTCGCCCCCGACCCGGGGGGTTCGCCGTTCCCGACCTGGCTCGGCGCCACCTGGGACCGCGCCACGGTGCTGCGCTACGGCGAGAACCCGCACCAGGCGGCCGCGCTGTACTCCTCGCCGCAGGGCGGCGGCATCGCCGGTGCCCGTCAGCTGCAGGGCAAGCAGATGTCCTACAACAACTACGTCGACGCCGACGCGGCCGTACGGGCCTGCTACGACTTCGACGAGCCCGCCGTGGCGGTGGTCAAGCACACGAACCCCTGCGGGCTGGCGGTGGGCGACTCCGTCGCCACCGCCTACGCCCGGGCGCACGCCACCGACCCCGTCTCGGCGTTCGGCGGGGTGATCGCGGCGAACCGTGTCGTGACGGGGGCCATGGCCGTGGCGGTGGCAGAGGTCTTCACCGAGGTTCTGGTGGCCCCGGGCTTCGAGCCCGAGGCGCTCGAGCTGCTCGCTGCCAGGCGCAACCTGCGCCTGCTCGAGGTGCGCCCGCAGCGACGCGGCGGCGTCGAGGTACGCACGGTGTCCGGCGGCGTGCTGCTCCAGCAGCGCGACGCCCTCGACGCCGCGGGTGACGACCCGTCGACCTGGACGGTGGCCGCCGGAGCCGCTGCCGACGCCGCCACCATGGCCGACCTCGCCTTCGCCTGGCGGGCCTGCCGGGCGGTGAAGTCCAACGCCATCCTGCTCGCCCACGACGGTGCGGCCGTGGGCATCGGCATGGGTCAGGTCAACCGTGTCGACTCGGCTGGGCTCGCGGTGCGCCGCGCCGGCGCGCGGGCGGCCGGGGCGGTCGCCGCGTCCGACGCCTTCTTCCCGTTCCCGGACGGTCTGCAGGTGCTGATCGACGCGGGCGTGCGAGCGGTCGTCCAGCCCGGCGGGTCGGTGCGCGACGACGAGGTCGTGCAGGTGGCCCGGGACGCGGGCGTGACTCTCTACCTCACCGGGACCCGGCACTTCTACCACTGACCCGGCCAGGTCGGCCCCGTGCGAGGATGACCTCCCGTGGGCGCCACGCTGCTGGACGGCACAGCCACCGCGGCCGAGGTCAAGGCCGACCTGGCGGCCCGGGTGGCCGCCCTCGCGCGGCGGGGCGTGACGCCCGGGCTGGGCACTGTCCTCGTCGGTGACGACCCCGGCAGCCGCGCCTACGTGGCCGGCAAGCACCGCGACTGCGCCGAGGTGGGTATCGCCAGCATCCAGGTGCAGCTGCCGACCGATGCCACCCAGCAGCAGGTGAGTGACGCCGTCCGCGCCCTCAACGACGACCCCGCCTGTACCGGTTACATCGTGCAGCTGCCGCTGCCGGCGGGGCTGGACGCGAACGCGATCCTGGCCCTGATGGACCCCGGCAAGGACGCCGACGGGCTGCACCCGACCAACCTGGGCTGGCTCGTGCTCGGCCGCCCGGCGCCACTGCCCTGCACCCCGCGCGGGGTCGTCGCGCTGCTGCGCCGCTACGACGTCCCGCTGGCGGGCGCCGAGGTCTGCGTGGTGGGCCGCGGGGTCACCGTGGGTCGCCCGCTCGGCCTGCTGCTCACCCGTCGCGCGGAGAACGCCACCGTGACGCTCTGCCACACGGGCACCCGCGACCTCGCCGCCCACCTGCGCCGGGCCGACGTGGTCGTGGCGGCAGCCGGTGTGCCGGGGCTGGTCACCGCGGACGTGGTGCGTCCCGGGGCGGCGGTGCTCGACGTCGGCATCACCCGCACCGCGGCCGGGCTCGTGGGCGACGTGGACCCGCAGGTGGCCGAGGTGGCCGGCTTCCTGGCTCCGATGCCAGGCGGGGTCGGCCCGATGACGCGAGCCATGCTGCTGACCAACGTGGTGGAGACCGCCGAGCGTGCGGCGGGTGGTGCGAGCGCTCCGTGAGCCAGCCCGAGCCCGAGCCCTCGCCGGAGCCCGCCGAGCCCCCTGGCGACGACGGCGAGCAGGGCCGGCAAGCCCTTGCTGCGGCCGAGGAATGGGGGGCGGGGGACTGGGAGCGCGAGGTCGAGACGCCTCCTCCGCCGTGGCCGTCGCCGACCGCCGCATACCTGCTGGTGCTCGGGCTCGGGGCGATCGGGCTGGCCCTGCTCGGCGCCGTCGGGCAGGACTGGGTGCCGGCGGAGCTGTTCCGGCTCGGTGCGGTGCTCGTCGCTGTCGCGGTGCTGGCGGCGAGCCTGCTGCGAGCAGTGCTGCCCGACGACCGCGCCGGCCCGCTCGTGCTGCGCTCGCGCCGAATCGACGTCGCGCTCTACGCGGCCCTCGGGACGGCGGCGATCGTGCTGGCCGTCGTGGTGCCGTCGCCGACGGGCTGAGGGTCGTTGCGTTCGTCACGGCCCGACCCGGGGCACCCGCCGCCGGCGTCCCCGCTCGGTAGGGTGGCGCCGACATCGGAGCACGTCGGCGCGAGGTGGAGGTCGCCATGGGCAGGTCGGGCAAGGTCACGGTCGTCGGTGCGGGCTTCTACGGCTCCACCACCGCGCAGCGGCTGGCCGAGTACGACCTGTTCGAGACCGTGGTGCTCACCGACATCGTCGAGGGCAGGTCCGAGGGCCTGGCGCTGGACATGAATCAGTCCCGCCCCGTCGAGGGCTTCGAGACGACGGTGGTGGGGGTCACCACCGGCACCGACGGGTCGGGCTACGAGGCGATCGAGGGCTCCGACGTCGTGGTCATCACCGCCGGCTTCCCCCGCAAGCCCGGCATGCTGCGGATGGACCTGCTGGAGAAGAACGCCGGCATCGTCCGGCCGGTGAGCCAGAGCGTGGCCCGCTTCGCCCCCGACGCGGTCATCGTCGTGGTGACCAACCCGTTGGACGAGATGACCGCGCTCGCCCAGCTGGCCTCCGGCCTGCCGAAGAACAAGGTGATGGGCCAGGCCGGCATGCTCGACACCGCGCGCTTCACCAACTTCGTCGCCACCGAGCTGGGCGTTCCGGTGGGCAGCGTGCGCACCCTCACGCTCGGCTCGCACGGCGAGACGATGGTGCCCGTGCCCTCGGCCTGCACCGTGGACGACCGTCCGCTGGCCGAGCTGATGCCGCAGCCGACGATCGACGAGCTGGTCGCCCGTACCCGTAACGGAGGTGCCGAGATCGTCGCGCTGCTCAAGACGGGGTCGGCGTACTACGCCCCCTCGGCAGCCGCCGCCCGGATGGCCAAGGCGGTGATCGAGGACTCCGGCGCGGTGATGCCGGTCTGCGCCTGGGTCGACGGCGAGTTCGGCATCTCCGGGGTCTACCTCGGCGTCGAGGCCGAGGTCGGCCGCGACGGCGTCCGTCGAGTGGTGCCGACGCCGCTGACCGACGGCGAGCTGGCCGCCCTGGGCGAGGCCGCCGACGCCGTGCGCGCCAAGCAGGCCGACGTCGCCCACCTCTGACGACCGGCACCCGCCCCGTCACTCCCGCTCAGAGAGGTTTCTCCGCATGGCCCTGATCAAGGTCGCCGGCCCCGTCGTCGAGCTCGACGGCGACGAGATGACGCGCATCATCTGGGCGTTCATCAAGGACCAGCTGATTCTGCCGTACCTCGACGTGGACCTGCGCTACTACGACCTGTCGATCGAGCACCGCGACGCCACCGACGACCAGGTCACGGTGGACGCCGCTCACGCCATCGCCGAGCACGGGGTCGGCGTGAAGTGCGCGACGATCACCCCGGACGAGGCACGGGTCGAGGAGTTCGGCCTCAAGCGCATGTGGCGCTCGCCGAACGGCACCATCCGCAACATCCTCGGTGGCGTCGTGTTCCGCGAGCCGATCATCATCAGCAACATCCCACGGCTCGTCCCGTCCTGGACCAAGCCCATCGTGATCGGCCGCCATGCTCACGGCGACCAGTACAAGGCGACCGACTTCAAGGTGCCCGCAGCCGGCACCGTCACGATGACCTACACGCCCGCCGACGGCTCGCAGCCCCTCGAGCTCGAGGTCGCCACCTTCGGCGACGACGGCGGGGTCGCCATGGGCATGTACAACTTCCGCGACTCGATCCGTGACTTCGCCCGGGCTTCGTTCGAGTACGGCCTCAAGCGCCGCTACCCGGTGTACATGTCGACGAAGAACACCATCCTCAAGGCCTACGACGGGGAGTTCAAGGACCTGTTCGCCGAGGTGTTCGAGGCCGAGTACGCGCAGCGGTTCGCCGAGGCTGGGCTCACCTACGAGCACCGGCTGATCGACGACATGGTCGCCGCCGCGCTCAAGTGGGAGGGCGGCTACGTCTGGGCCTGCAAGAACTACGACGGCGACGTGCAGAGCGACACCGTCGCGCAGGGGTTCGGCTCGCTCGGGCTGATGACCTCGGTGCTGATGTCGCCGGATGGGCGCACGGTCGAGGCCGAGGCGGCGCACGGCACGGTCACCCGCCACTACCGCCAGCACCAGGCCGGCAAGCCCACGTCCACGAACCCGATCGCCTCGATCTTCGCCTGGACCGGTGGCCTCAAGCACCGAGGCAAGCTCGACGGTACCCCGGACGTCACCGCCTTCGCCGAGACGCTCGAGCGGGTCTGCGTCAGCACCGTCGAAGCAGGCGGCATGACCAAGGACCTCGCCCTGCTCGTCGGCCCCGACCAGCCGTGGCTGACCACCGAGGAGTTCCTCGGCGCCATCAAGGCCAACCTCGACCAAGCGGTCACCGCGTCCTGACCAGCCGCCGCCGCGCTGAGCCCACCCAGCGTGCGAATGACCACGCCACGTGGGTGCTCTGGCACCTGGCGAGGCGTGCACGGCCCGGCAGGTGCCGGCTAGCCCCGTGAAGGTTACGTAGCGCGCTGCTGCAGGGCCCGTCCCACTGGCCGCTCGCCTGGCCGTCTGGCCGCTCGCCTGGCCGCCTTGCGGCTCGTCCGACCTGGCGACCTGTGGACGAGTTCGGCACCGACGCCGTCGGCGCTGCCACGCTCGGTGGCATGGACGCACGCCCGAATCCCTTCGCCGCCCGCGGTGGCGTGGCACTGCGGCCCGACCTCCTCGCGGCCGGCTATGACGACCGAGACCTGCGCACCATGCTGCGGCGGGGGGTGTGGGTGCGCATCCGCCGCGGCGCCTACGTCGAGTCTGGCGTCTGGGAGGCCATGGACGACGAAGGACGCCACCTGCTGCTGTGCCGCGCCGTGCAGGCCGTCCTCGCGCCGCCGGCCGTGCTGAGCCACTCGTCCGCGGCGGTGGCACTCGGCCTGCCGGTCTGGGGCGTGGACCTGTCCGTCGTGCACGTCACCCGCCCCGCCCGCGGACAGGGTCGGCACGAGGCGGGGGTCGTCCACCACGTCGCGACGCTGCCGGCGCAACACCTGCGGGTCGTGGACGGCCTGCGGCTGACCTCGCCGGCCCGCACGGTGCTCGACCTGGCTCGTACGTTCGGCTTCGAACCGGGCGTGGTGACCGCGGACGCCGCGCTGCACCGGTCGTTGGTCAGCAGGCAGCAGCTGCTCGAGCTGCACCTGGCTTGCGGCGACTGGCCGGGTGCGCGGGTGGCGGGTCGGGTCGTGGAGTTCGCCGATGGGCTGGCCGAGTCGGTCGGGGAGTCGCGGACGCGCGTCCTGTTCCTGGTCGAGGGCCTGCCCAAGCCTCGCCTGCAGGTCCGCATCTGGAGGGGG
>Ga0209594_1000259_pt1 | contig 37504 bp, 22 predicted proteins | sample AshMeaCrysSpring_FD_184126 | JGI IMG/M metagenome (GOLD analysis project Ga0209594, IMG submission 184126) | Groundwater microbial communities from Big Spring, Nevada to study Microbial Dark Matter (Phase II) - Ash Meadows Crystal Spring... | ecosystem: Environmental > Aquatic > Deep subsurface... | reverse complement strand
AACAAGGGGTTTAAACCCCTTGTCTGAAAAATGAGTAACAAGGGGTTTAAACCCCTTGTCTGAAAAATGAGTAACAAGGGGTTTAAACCCCTTGTCTGAAAAATGGGCTTATTTTAACCATACCTGAAATTTAAACAGTTAAACTGATAGGTAAGCTATACTCTGTTTTTATTGCTAATACTTGATTTTTTGGCTAAATTAACAATGAATAAAGATCAATATCAAGTTGGAGGTAGTCTCAGAAATCATGATCCCAACTATGTATATCGTAAAGCAGATATACAAATATATGAGGCTCTTAAGCAGGGAGAATTGTGTTATGTGTTTAATTCGCGACAAATGGGGAAATCTTCCTTACTGGTGAAAACTAAATATCGTCTAGAAACAGAAGGTTTTCACTGCGTCGCCCTGGATATGACCAGTATCGGTTGTGAATACACTACTCCTATGCAATGGTATAAAGGCGTAATTTTTCAGTTATGGTTAGATTTTAATCTATCTATTAATATTAAAACTTGGTGGGAAGAGCAAAATGATCTCTCCTATTCAATGCGCTTAAATCGGTTTATCTCAGATGTGTTATTGGTGGAATTTCCTACAGAAAATCTGGTTATTTTAATAGATGAAATTGATACTATTTTAAGTCTGGATTTTTCTCTTGATGATTTTTTTGCTTTGATTCGTTTTTGCTATAACCAGCGAGCAATTAATCCTGCATATTCTCGCATTAATTTTGCCCTGTTTGGTGTTGCTACACCAACTGATTTAATTGCTGATAACACTCGCACTCCATTTAATTTGGGAAAGGCGATCGCCCTTGATGGTTTTACTTTCTTGGAATCACAACCACTATTAAAAGGATTACAAGACAAAGTAACTAACCCTCAAGTTATTCTCCAAAAAATATTAACCTGGACTGGAGGACAACCTTTTCTCACTCAAAAGTTATGTAAATTAATAGTAGAGTCTCCAGAAATTTCTCAGGGTTTAAATATTGCGCCAGGAAAAGAGGAATTATGGATAGAAAATTTAGTTAAACAAGCAATTATTAACAATTGGGAAAGTCAGGATAACCCAGTGCATTTACGCACTATCCGCCATCGCCTTCTTAACAATGAACAACGCGCCAGAAGATTACTGGGAATTTATCAGGAAATTTTCCAAAAATCCGAGGGAGTAGCAATAGATAACTCAAGAGAACAAATGGAATTGTTACTCAGTGGTTTAGTTATCAAACATCAAGGATATTTAAAAGTAAAAAATAGAATTTATCAGAAAATATTCAACAGTGAATGGGTAAAAAAACAACTAACTTCTTTACGCCCCTATTCTCAAATGCTCGATGCTTGGATAGAATCAAATAAAACCGATCAATCTCGTTTATTGAGGGGAAAAGCTTTAAATGAGGCTCTTACCTGGGCTAATGGTAAAAGTTTAACTGATTTAGATTATCAATTTTTAGCAGCTAGTCAAGAGTTGAATAAAACGGAATTGGAAAATACCCTCAATACTCTCCAACTAGCTCATCAACTCCTCTCACAATTAAGATTAAAAGTCAAACTCGAACCTCTGAGAAAAAGAATTTGGCGGGGTTTAGTTTTACTTACTGCTTTATGTGTCACCATTTCTTTAATTCTTTTACGTTTGACAGGATTTTTTCAGGGAATAGAATGGGAATTACTAGACCAGTTTTTTCGCTTACGCCCTTCAGAATTAGTAGATTCTCGCATTGTCATTGTTACTATTGATGAATCAGATATTACTCATATTGGACATTGGCCTGTTTCTGATGCAATATTGACCGAAATACTAACGAATATTAAGGCACAAAATCCCAGTGCTATTGGTTTAGATCTCTATCGTGATTTACCTGTGCAACCAGGTTATCAACAATTAGTAGAAATGTTTAGCTCTACTCCTAATTTAATTGGAATTGAGAAAATAGTGGGTAGTAAAGTTGCTCCACCTTCAAGTTTAAATAAATTGGGACAAGTTGGTTTTGCTGATGTAATTTTAGATGCTGATGGGAAAATTCGTCGGGGTTTACTTTCTGTAAAAATTGAAGATAAAATACATCTCAGTTTTGCTTTGCGACTGGCTTTAATTTATTTGGAAAAGTTCAATATAACTCCTCAAATGTTAGATGATGAAAGGGTAAAGTTAGGTGAGGCTATTTTTGTCCCATTTACTGGTAATAATGGCGGTTATGTGAACGCTGATGCAGGTGGCTATCAAATTTTACTTAACTTTCGTGGTGGTTTAGAACATTTTAAGACTATTTCCTTAACTGAGGTTTTGACAAATAAAATACCCCCTAAATTAATGAAAAACTCTATTGTTTTAATTGGAACTATTGCTCCTAGTCTTAATGACCTTTTTTATACTCCCTATAGTTCTAGGATTTTTAAAACACCTCAACGCAATTCAGGAGTTGTTATTCATGCTAATATTATTTCTCAAATTTTAAGCAGTGCTTTGGAAAAAAGACCAAGTATTAAAACTTGGAGAGAAACTCAAGAATGGTTATGGATTTTTATTTGGTCATTGATTGGAGCTTTTTTGAGTTGGCAATTACATGATTATATAGCTGTTATTTTTTCTATTTTCTTGGCTAGTTTAGGGATAATTTTGCTGGCTTATCTTGCTTTTTTACAAGGGTGGTGGATATCTTTAGCTTTGCCAATATTCGGTTTAGTAATAGCGGCGATCGCTCTTCGTTTTCTCACCAACAAACACTTAGAAAAACTTCAACTCCGCCGCCTCTGTGATTTACTTTTACAAGAATGTGATACCTGTCCCACTGTTGGGCTGATTGCTATTGAAATTTTTAAACAATCTGAAAGCGATCAAAATCAAGTTTTAATTGAGCAATGGTTAAAGAAAGTCATTAGTCATTAGTCATTGGTCATTGGTCATTAGTCATTAGTCATTGGTCATTGGTCATTAGTTATTAGCATGTATTTGAAAAAATTATTAATTTTTCTTAAGTAAGTAGGCAAAATTAATGGCATATTTGCTTTTTCAAAAACCAATAAGACAAGGGGTTTAAGCCCCTTGCCCCTTAGACAATAATTTTGCACAAGTTCTTAAAAAGATCATAACATTTAGCTATAGACTATAGTCTATAATGAGTCTATAGTTTATAGTCTATAGTCTATAAACCAATGATCAACACTTCGTCCTCGATAGGTGCAAGTGACGTTTTGACCAATGACTAATGACTAATGACTGTGATTTGAATTACTCCTTGCAATAAAGGATCATTGGGGTCTAAATGTTCTTGACAAATTAAACCCAAAAACCATGTATATTCCTTATTTGCTTCCATTGCTGGTGCATTTGCTGGTAGTTGAAAGCTAAACTCTCCTGGAGTTTCGGGAATGGGAATTATGGTTTGATAATAGTAATCTTCGTTGGTATCTTTTACACTAAAAATTAGATTTTTAGCCACTGTTTCGGGAATATAAACGGAGAAAGTTGGACGCTCTGCATTGTTTTTAATATATGCAGTAAACCCTTGAGTGTTTTCTTGATTTTCATCTGCTATACACAACCCGTTACGAGAGCCTGCTCCTGCTGTCTCATCTGGTATTTCTTTTTTTGTAGGCGTAAAGGGTTGACTTTGTGCCACTAAGTTAGAGAGCAGTAACATTTCTAAGGATAAAGTTAATGTAATTAATAATTGATTCATGGTTTTATATTCTTATTCAAGTAGTTATTTGTTATTTGTTATTAGTTATTAGTCATTAGTCATTAGTCATTAGACTAATGACTAATGACTACAACCAATTACCCAGTAAAACAAAAGGAGCCCAATAATAGGGATGGTTGTATTTATCTTGCTTGAGTAAGGATAACTGAGCTTGACGAAGCGCCTCTGCTTTATTGTTTGATAGCAGCAAATTATTGTAAAGTTGCACCATTAAATCTGCTGTAGATTGGTCATTTACTGACCAAAGTGTTGCAATAATACTTCTCGCTCCAGAACGCACCGCTAACCCTGCTAACCCTAAAGCTGCTTTATCGTCTCCTGAAGCAGTTTGACAAGCACTGAGAACTAAAAGTTCTATAGGTATTCTGCTATTTTGTTCTCTATTTTTGAGTAATTTAACAAAGGTGGTCACGTCTATAGTTCCATCCCAGGTTAACAGAAACGTTTTTTCAGGTTGAGAACTAAATTGACCATGAGTCGCTAGATGAACTACTGGAAAACTTAGGGTTTGAAGGTATTTTTCTAGGTTATTATTACTAAATTCCTCATCAAGTAGCACTTGAGTAGGGATTGTTTTACTAATTCCTCCTACTTCATATTTTACCCCAGGTAAAGAAGTAAAACCATTTCTACTTGCAGTTAAACCCCCTGTTAAAGCTCGTAATTTTATTTCTTCAAGCGATCGCCCTTCTAATAATTGCAATCCTGGTGTTAAAACTACACTATATTTTTCGATTAAATATTTATTGCCATCATAAAGTGCAGCCATTGGTAAATTACGCAACGCTCCATCTAATACAAATACTAAGGTTTTGATCCCATTTTCTACTAATTGTTTTTCTTCTGGTTGAATCAACCAGTTATACACTTGTTGGGAAAGTTCCAATCTTTTTTTGTTAGACAATGCTGGGCTCATTGTTTGTCGTAACTCCCCTAAATTTTGTTCTAATTCTTGTTGGGATATGTTGATATTATAACTTAACAATGGTTTTCCTGGGAGGGATAAAATTACTGCTAAACGGGCAGGTAGGATGATAGGATATATTACTGCGGAGTTGCGATCGCCTTCTTCAATTATTGTTTCTATTTGTTCTACTTTTGGATTTAAACACGCCAGACGAAAGTAATTTTCTAATTCTGCTAATTGAAGAGTTTCTATCACTTTTCTCGCTTCTTTTAAGTTTGCTTGACTTACTTCTGGCTCTGTTAACAAAAGACTTACTAAATTGCGATAAATTGGTTCAATTTGCTGTTGAAAAGAAAATTGAGCATCAGTATTCATTGCTACCATATCCCCACGTAAAGATTGAAGGGTATTGAATGCTTGTTTATTAGCGGCGAGGGCTCCTTCCACATCCCCTTGAATATTTAACAGTCTTGCTAGTTGCCATTCCCATTGATAAATTATTTCTAAAGCATTAAGCTCGCGGGCAATTTTTAAAGCCTCTTCTGTTAACTGTTGCGCTTCTGAAAACTGTTGATTATTTTCATATAATCTTCCCAAAGTTCCTAAAGCATAAGCTTCTGCTTTTTTATCGCCGATGTTTCTACTTTCTTGCACTGCTTCAGCTAATATTTTAGCAATAGTCTGATGAGTTATGGGTAAATTTGCTTGAGGATTTGTTTCTATTATTTTGGCTAAATAAACTTTAGAATAAATAGTATCTCTATGGGGAGGTAATTGATTAAGGTTAGTAATAATTGGCTCTATTAAACTTTGAGCTGCTGCTAGCTGATTTAATTCTAAAAGTACGCTTAATTGATTTATTTGCGCTTTTACTAATAACTTTAACCCCTCTTTATCTGTGAGAGATTTTCCTATTTCCCCAGCTTGTTGATAATAGTCAAGTGCCCTTTGAGTATCTCCTAAAATTTTGGCAGTATTTCCCATATTTAAAAGGGTACTGCTCATTTCTTTTTTCAATTCTAGTTTTTGAAAAATCCTCAAACTTTTCTCTAGAATTTTCTGAGAAAAAGGTAAATTTCCCACTGCTTGAAAAGCCACTCCTAAACTCTGTAAAGCTATTGCTTCCAGTGGCAAATTTAAGTTTTTTTTATTTAAAAATTCCCCAATTTTTTCGGATTCTTGACAGTTTAAAGCTTCCAAATCAATACTTTGAAGTAAAATTTTACAAGAATCATTATACATTCCCATATTTTGTAAAGCTTGAGCTTGATTTATTTTACTCCCTAAAACCCCTGTTTTATCTCCTATTTCTTGATAAAATTTTTCTGCCATTTCCCAACTGTCTAAAGCTGGTAAATCTTTTCCTTGTGCTAATTGTATCCGAGCTTGAGTATCAAAAGCTTGAGCTAAAATTATCTCTTGTTCTCCTATATTTTTTAAGAGAGTTATAGTTTGCTCAATCGCCTTTTCTGCTGCAAAATAATCACCCATATTTTCATAACTCCAGGCTAGATAATTTCTGCTTTGAGCTTGATTAATAATATCTCCTAAAATTTCATAATTGTTTGCTGCTTTTATTAATACCTCTACTGCATCATTAAAACGATTTTCCTGATAATAATTTTTTCCCATTTCTAACCAATTAGGAACCGACTGCCCAAAAACAGGCAAAGTTGTCACCATTAATACAGTTATTATGGTTAATAAAATCAATTTTTTTCTGATTTTTTGCCTGAAAATGATCAATTTAAACTTGCTATCAAATCTCATTTTTTTTTCCAGCATTTTGCTCCAAATATAGCATTCCTAAATTAATTGTGGTAAGGCAAGGGGCGCAGATCCCCTTGTCTATGGTACTAAGTCTATTTTTATTTATCACAACGAACATAGGATTGCTATAATTATATTTTATTTTTAAGTAAGTAGGTTGCCCTAAATAAAGGTAAAATAAAAAAACAGTTAAAACAGAGCAATCCCCTTTCTCCACCCTGAATACAGCTATTCCTAATTGAGTGTTTTTTAACGTTTATTTAGGTTCACCTACTTAATATTTTTAAAAATTGTGAAAAAGATTTACCACTCATAGACAAGGACGTTCGCCCTTGTCTATAAGTGATATTACTTAATTAATTACACTATCAGACTAAATGACTAATTTGAATGAGGTTCACCAAATAAAACCATTGAACAGGAAATTTCTTTAATAACCTGATTGGTTACATCACTAACAGCTAGTCCACCTGCAGTGCGACGACGCATAGAGCGAAGAATTATAAGATCATAAGAGCGAGCATTTTGGATAATAACTTGAGCTGGAGCGTCACTACGACTGGTTTTAATCGCTATATCTACCTGGGGTTGGAGCTGAGATATAAACAAAGAAAGTTCAGACTCAAAGTTGTCAAGTTCCTCTTTAGTGGTTTGGCGATCGCTTACGTGAAGTAAAGTAACAGCAGCCTTATTAGTATCAGCAAAAAGTAAGGCAAATTTCACTGTGCGCAATGCTTGAGGGGTAATATTTTTCACAGGAACTAAAATTTGATGAATGTTCATAGGTTCATCCAGCAGGCGCATTACTGCAACTGGACAATGGGAAGACCAGAACACCTTATCAATGATATTGCTAAATAAACGAGCTTGTAAGCTAGTGCTTGTGGGACTCCAACCCATGATAATTAAATTAGCATTTTTTTCCTTAGCAGCACGGCTAATACCATGAGCCACATCATCATCAATGCGATTTTGTGGTATGGCTTCAACTTGAAACTCCTGACTAATGGCTAGAGCTTGTTGGAGCAGGCGATCGCTTTGTGCTAACGCCACATTCAAATTAGAGTCATCCATCTGCACATGAGCCTTAGTAATAGTTAAAGGTACTATTTTTCCCAAGCGATGGCGAGCTAACAATGCTCCCATTCCAATCAGATAGCGAGTACTCTGTGGATTATATAAAGGTACAACAACAGTAAAGCAAAGATCGCATTTAGGAAAATCGCTATTATTTAAATCCAAATCGGAATTTTGAGATAATTCTGCTTGAGGTATGGATAATTTCCTAGCAAATTGTGCAGTAATAATGGGACCCATAATAGAAGTCACCAACATTAATACAATTACGGCATTAAAAACCGAATCTGTGAGTAATCCTGCTTCAACACCAGCTATTGTTGCGGCTAAAGTAGCAGCTACTTGGGGTAAAGATAAAGACCACATAGTCATACCTTCATCCCAACTATAGCGATAAAGGAATTTTGCTACCATTGCAGCGAAGAATTTACTCGAAATCAACCCCACAACAATTGCCAGAGTTAACCAAAAATCCGTTGTCAGAGTAGAAACAAAGCCTGAAATAGAAAGCAATAGTCCCATATCGACAAAGAAAAAGGGGATAAACAGAGTACTACCCACAAATAATACTTTTTCTTCTACAGGATTATTACGCCCAACCACATCATTAACTGCTAAACCAGCGAGAAAAGCTCCAACAATTTTATCTATATCAATAATTTGCGCTCCCACTGCAGATAGAAATACTGCCAGGAGGACGAACAAAAACTGGTTACTTTCTTCATCCCCAGTACGGCGAAAATATTCTTTACCCGCCCAGTCAATGCCAAATAAAACAATAGCGGAGTAGATTGCCAGAGAACTTAATTGAATTATTAAACTGGTAACAGAAAAATCCCCTGAATGAATAGAGATACAAATAGCCAGAACTAACAAAGCACCAATATCAGTAAAAATAGTCGCCCCGATGGTGACAGTCACCGCTTGATTTGTTACCACTCCCAAGCGGTTAACAATGGGATAAGCCAAAAGCGTATGAGAAGCAAGCAGAGATCCCACCAAAATTGAAGAATTTAAACCCATACCAAACATTTGTCCCACCACCGTTCCGAAAATCATGGGAATTATGAAAGTAGCAAAGCCAAACCCCATAGATTTGTTTTTTGTTTTACGGAAATCTTCGAGGTCAATTTCTAAACCCGCCACAAACATCAGATAAATTTTACCGATTTCGGAGAGGAGTTTCATGGTTTCCTTTTCCGCGCTGAGAAGTCCTAACCCATCAGGACCAATAACTACCCCAGCAACTAATAAACCAACCAGTCCAGGAAGTCGTATCCGCTCAAAAATAGGAGGAATGGTAAGGATAATTAATAGAAGGATAGTAAAACCCACAAGGGGGGTATCAAGCATATTCATCAATTTTTCCATAAGTCCCTCGGTGCTACTGGTTTCCATGAAAGTTCATCAGCATAATTTAGAAGCCATGAACAAGAACACTTTCAGTATAGTTAACTCGATAGAACAGATAAAAGCCTATTTATGGATGGGGCAAACTTTTGAAGCTATCAGTTATTTACGCACTCACCAATTAACAGGAGCTACTCAGTTTTGTAATTATTTTAAAATACAAAATAATCGGAAAAGTTCAGATATCTGGGCCATTGACTTGATTATTTTTTTTGTTTAACATCATGAAATGATTAATAATTGATTGATTTATAGCAATTATCATAGTGGTGAGGTACAGTTTTTCTTAGTAAGACAAGGGGCTTAAGCCCCTTGTCCGTACCTCGAAACTAAGAGAAACGCTATCTTGACAATTGGAAGACTCATTGCTGTTACCGTACCTCATAAGCTTGGGTTTGGCTATAAATTTATTATTCTTAATAATTGTAAATATTTCAAATTAATTCAAATGAGAAAATATTGGCGGATATTAATTTTATTTTGGAGTACTGCTATTGCTGCTGAACTTGAATATCGGTTAAATTTTTTAATTGCTAGTTTGAGTAGTTTAGTTAACTTAGGAGGCAGTCTTTTCGGGTTATTTTTATTTTACAGCACTGGCTATACTTTTCGGGGTTGGAATTGGGAAGAAGCTATGATTGTTTTGGGTTTTTTTACTTTTTTACAAGGTTTTTCTGCTACTTTTCTCATTCCTAATTTAAATAGAATTGTTGAACAAGTAGAACAAGGAACTCTGGATTTTGTCCTACTAAAACCTATTAGTAGTCAGTTTTGGTTGTCTGCTCGTATTGTTTCTCCCTGGGGTCTACCAGATTTAACTTTTGGGGCAATTATTATTATTTATGCTGGGGTAAAATTGGGTTTGGATATCACAGATTATTTGGTGAGTTTTTTACCTATTATTTTTGGGTTGGTTATCTTATATAGTCTCTGGTTTCTTTTGGGTGCTACCAGTATTTGGTTTGTTAAAATTTATAATGTTACTGAAGTTCTTAGGGGGTTATTAGAAGCAGGAAGATATCCCATAGTTGCTTATCCTGCAACTTATCGTTTCTTTTTTACTTTTGTTGTTCCCGTGGCTTTTTTAACTACTATTCCCGCTGAAGCTATGTTAGGTAGAAGTCAGGTAATTTGGGTTTTTGGTGCGGGTATATTGGCTGTTGGTTTATTGTTATTTTCTAAGTTTTTTTGGCAGTTTGCTCTGCGGTTTTATACCAGTGCTTCTAGTTAGTGAAGATCACCCCAACCCCCCTTTAAAAGGGGGGAGAAGAGTTTTGTAATTACGCTTAGTGTAACTTACGGAACTTTATGCAGTCCACTCAGTATGGGTAAACTCACCTCTGGGTTTGTCAATGCGCTCATAAGTATGTGCGCCGAAGTAATCCCGTTGTGCTTGGGTGAGGTTTTGTGGGAGGCGATCGCGTCGATAACTATCAAAATAATCGAGAGAAGCACTAAAGGCTGGTACTGCTACTCCGAGAGTATTTGCCACTGTCAATACTTCGCGCCAAGCATCCTGGCGATCGAGAATAGTTTGTTTAAACTCTGGGGCTAATAATAAGTTAGGCAAACTGGGGTTTTCCTTGAAAGCTGATTTAATTTTATCGAGGAAACCTGCGCGAATAATACAGCCACCTTTCCAAATGCGGGCAGTTTCTGAGAGATTTAAATTGTAATTATACTCAGCGGAAGCTTTACTTAAGAGTGCCATTCCCTGAGCATAGGAGCACATTTTGGAGCAATAAAGAGCATCCCGCACTTTATTGACAAAGGCTTTAGTATCCCCTTCAAACTTAGCTGTAGGACCGATTAATTCCTTAGAAGCTGCCACCCGTTCATCTTTATAAGCGGACATTACCCGTGCATTTACTGCCGCGTAGATGGTGGGAATGGGAACCCCCAACTCTAAAGAAGTTACCACAGTCCAGCGTCCTGTTCCTTTTTGACCTGCGGAGTCTAAAATCAAATCTACTAGATGTTTATCAGTTTCCTTGTCGATATACTTAAAGATATCCGCAGTAATTTCAATGAGGAATGAGTTTAGCTCATCGGTGGTGTTCCACTCGGCGAATACTTTGTGTAATTCCTCGTTACTCAGACCTGCTGCATTTTTGAGTAAGTCGTAAGCTTCAGCAATAAGCTGCATATCACCATACTCAATACCGTTGTGAACCATTTTGACATAGTGACCTGCTCCACCAGGTCCAATATAAGTTACACAGGGGCCATCATCTACTTGAGCTGCTATTTTGGTGAGGATGGGTTCTAATTCTTTATAGGCTGCTTCGGTACCTCCTGGCATTAAACTGGGGCCATGAAGAGCTCCTTCTTCACCACCACTGACACCCATCCCCATAAAACCTAGTCCTGTAGCTTCTAGGTATTGAGTCCTTCTTTCGGTATCTTCATAGAGGGAGTTACCACCATCAATAATCATATCCCCTTCATCTAACAGGGGTTTGAGTTGTTCGATGACTGCATCAACTGGCTTACCCGCTTGAACCATTACTAATATTTTGCGGGGTCGTTCTAAAAGTTGGACAAACTCTTCTAGGGTTTTTGCTGCTAAAACATCCTTTCCCTGGGCCCGTTTTGCCATAAATTCATCTGTTTTGGCGGTTGTGCGGTTATATACAGCGATGGGAAACCCGCGACTTTCTACATTGAGAGCTAGGTTTTCGCCCATTACCGCTAAACCAATTACACCAAAGGTTCTTTTAGTCATAACTTTGTCTAAAGATTAATTTACTTTTAGGGTAGTCCGATCCCCTAGAACCATTCATAAAGAAAATCTTAAAATATTCTCTCCAATGAAGCTCTCTTTGGAGACAGTTTGATATATCACAGACAAGGGGCTTCAGCCCCTTGTCTATATCTTAATTATTATTTTCACTGCTATTCATCTTTATAGTGGAAACCTATAATTTATCTTATGGTTTATGTTTCTTTTAAAGTAAGTTACTAAATTTTTGTGTTTCAAAGCACAAAAAAATAATATTATTCAAGTTGGCTTAGATCTCAGAAATCTGTTGATGATGGATATAGCAATTATCATAATGGTGAGGTACAGTTTTTCTTGGTAAGACAAGGGCGATCGCCCCAAGTCCGTACCTCAAGACTAAGAAAAACGCTATAATTGGTTCTCATCCAGGCACAAAAAAAGTTTATAATAATAAAAATATTCAAGGACGGATGCTCTATCCCAATTGAGCGATCAACAAGGCGAAATTACCGCTTTTGTAACAGTAAATTGATAAAAAGTGCAATGACCTTAACTGTATGATGCCGAGTAAAAAAATCGGAGACACAGTGGATTTAGTAAGAATGACTGATGGAAAAGATTTTTCTAATTTAATGCCCAGACCTGGCTGGACAAAAGGTTACAGTCTGTGGATTTATCATTTGTAACTTTAGCTACAAATTTGCAAAATTAAACGCCACACTCCCAGACTTTGGCTTATTAGAAAAGAGTTTCAAGACAATAGCAAAACAATAGTTCAGGCATAAAAATAAATAAATTTTTAGTCTGAAAATTTTTATTTTTTGCAAAATCACACTGTAATCATATAGCGAATCTAAATGAATTGTGAAAATCTTCAATGGATGCTGTTCCCCAGACAATGGGCTTAAGCCCATTGTTTGCGGAGCAGAGCGGCTATATAAGTGCAGAAAATCTCATTAAACTCAATATGACTCTCATTTACTAAACCTAAAAAAAAAAGGAGATTCTGGAAACAAAAATAACCAGAAAAATTTTTTATGAATACCAGCGATGTATTAAATCAAAAAAAGCTGTTGAACGAATATAAACAAGGAAAAAGGAATTTTCAAGGAATAAAAGTAGTAAAAGCTGATTTCAGTCAATGTAGTTTAAATCAAATTAATTTGAGCAAAGCCGAATTAAAACGGGCTAACTTTAGCGAAGCTTTGTTAATTGGTGCTAACTTAAATGGTGCAGATTTGTATGGGGCTAATTTTGGAGGAGTAACAGGGATAGAGGCTAATTTTTCAAGAAGTATCCTCACTGATGCCTATTTGAAAAAAGCAGATTTGAGTGGAGCGCTGATGAGCGGTACTATTCTCAATGGGGCTGATTTAAAAAATGCTTGTTTGATTGGTAGTAGTTTAATTTTTGGTCAAATGATACAAACAAATCTCCAATCAGCAAATCTTACAGGAGCTGTCCTCACAAAAGCAGTGCTAACCAAAGCTAATTTAACTTTTGCTAATCTCACTAGGGCAATGTTAACTGAGGCAAACCTAAGTGAGGCAAAACTTACACAAGCCAGATTAATTCGTGCTTATTTACATCGAGTTGATCTGAGAAAAGCTGACTTGGAACAAGCAGATCTGAGTTTTGCAGATTTGCGTCATGCTAACTTAGAAGGGGCAAATCTTAAAGGAGCTAATCTGGAAGGGGCAAATTTAACTGAGGCAAATCTCAAAGGAGTTAATCTGGCTAATGGTAACTTAAAGGGCGCAGAATTAAGTAAGGCTAATCTAAAAAACGCTAAATTAACTAGGGCAAATCTGACAGGGAGTAATTTACTTCATGCCAATCTAGAAGGGGCTAATCTGTCAGCGGCTAATCTAACTCAAGCTGGGTTGTTACTGAGCTATTTAACAGGGGCTAATTTGAGCAAGGCTAATCTCAGTGAAGCTAATTTAATTGGTGCAAACCTTAACCAGGCAAATCTGCTGGCTGCTTCTTTGGAACAAACTATTATGCCCAATGGTAGTAAATCCATGACTTAGCGGTCAACCAACTCCAAAAAAATGTATCCTAGAAAAGGTGGCGGTTCAACAGTTGGACAAAATTTTGGATATAGTTAAAATTTTGTGATAGAATGGTTGAGCTTAAGCAATAAAACAGAATCTAGAAACATTTTATTAGGGAGTATTGGCAAGAATGAAAAAAGTGGGCACTCATTTGGTTGTAGATGCTTGGCAGGCACCAGCAGACCTTTTGAATGATCCAGAGCGAATACGCCGCGCTCTGTTAGATGCAGTTTGTGCAGGAGAGGCAACCCTCATAGATATGTGTGTCCACCAGTTTAGTCCCCACGGCGTAACAGCAACGGTGACTTTGGCAGAGTCCCACATTGCTATCCATACATGGCCAGAATATGGCTATTTCGCAGCAGATTTGTTTTTCTGTGGCCGTGGAAAACCAGAAGTAGCAATGAAAGTTATGCAAACAGCTCTTAAAGCACAACAAATGACTTTCAAAGAAATTGATCGTGGTTTTCCTGCAGAAGTCGAAAAACACCAATTGATGCAGGCTACTGCTTGTTCTGGTGTAGTTTAATGTAGCAAACAGTAATTAAAAGAGCTAATTCTCTTTACCTTGAACGTGGATCTATTAACAATCCTAAAGATCGTTTTTATCCTGATCCTTTGTTTGATTCCGTCATTGGTTTCTTGGTTGGTAATTAAAAAAGCCAAGCAGCGATTACAAAATCGACTAAGACGGGAGCGAGCAAGGGCAGCAATACGTCAACAAGCGACAATGGAGTTTCCTCCTGATTTTGAGGAGTCAACAGTTCATGGTCACTTTATTGGCGATCCTAGCTGTCGTTATAATGCTCACTCCCCCTATATTCGCTGTGCTGTTAATCCTGAAGGTCCTTGTAAAAGTTGCCCTCACTATGAAGAAAAAGAGTAAAGGGCAACTTACCTATGGTTTTCAAATAAATAAATAAATATTTTTTTGACTAGATAAGTGCAGAAAAGATTAAAAAAATTCATGTTAAATTATTAACTAAATTGTGATCTAAAAGGAATTTAGGTACTTCTTCTGCTTTTAGGGGTTTACTGAGCCAATAACCTTGTATCTCTTCACATTGAAGATCGCGTAACAATTCTAACTGCTCTAAGGTTTCTACTCCTTCTGCTATTACTTTGAGGTTAAACCCTCTCCCTAAAGTGATAACTGCGGAAACAATGGCTAAGTCTTCTGGGTTGGCTTCTAATTCGCGGATAAAGCTTTGGTCAATTTTTAGGGTGTTGAAGGGAAATTTTTTGAGATAACCCAGGGAAGAATAACCTGTGCCAAAATCATCCATAGAAATATGAACCCCCAATTTGAGTAATTTGTCGAGAGTCTGGCGGGCTAATTCTACATTGTGCATGAGGGTGGTTTCAGTAATTTCTAATTCGAGTAAATGGGGCTGTAGTCCTGTTTCTGTTAATATTTCTGCTACTTTTTCTACTAAGTTGGCTTGTTCAAATTGTCGGGCTGAAAGGTTAACTGCTATTCTGATGGGGGGTAAACCTAATGTTTGCCAAGCTTTGTTTTGTGCAACTGCTGTTTTTATTACCCATTCGCCAATGGGTACTATTAATCCTGTTTCTTCGGCTAAAGGGATAAATTTTCCAGGTGAAACTAAACCTAATTCTGGATGTTGCCAGCGTAAAAGTGCTTCTAGTCCGTATATTACCTGGGTTTTTAGGTTCATCTGTGGTTGATAATAAAGGAGAAATTCTCCTTTTTCTAAGGCTTGATAGAGATGATTTTCTAGGCGCAATAATAAGGTGGCTTCAGAGTTCATGATTTTACTATAAAATTGATAGTTGTTTTTACCTTCTTGTTTGACTCTGTATAAGGCTGCATCTGCATTGGCGATTAAATTTTCGGCATTTTTCCCATCTTTGGGATACAAAGCAATGCCGATGCTGCAACCAACATAAAATTCTTTTTCTCCTATTTGTATGGGTTTTTTTTGCGCTGCTAGGATTTTTTGGCAAATATTTGCTACCTCTTCTTTGTCGGTAATTTGGGGTAAAAGTACTGTAAATTCATCTCCTCCCCAACGGGCTACCATTTGCTCTGGTTGTAAACAGGATTTTATCCTTTCAGCAAATTTTTGTAATAAGCGATCGCCTATACTATGACCGAGGGAATCGTTAATATTTTTAAAGCGGTCTAAATCTATAAACATCACCGCTATTTTATTGTTATATTTCTCAGCATTTTTGAGATTAAAATCTAGTTTTTTATTAAAAAATCTGCGGTTGGGCAGTCCTGTTAAACTATCGTGAAAGGCTTGATACTGGAGCTTTTTTTCTGACTGTTTCCTTTCGGTTATTTCAAAGAGATAGATTCTAATGAGTTGAGTTTCATTGAGGTAGTGAACATATTCTTCAAATATTTCTTCGCCTATTTCTACTTCTCTAATCAATAAGTGATTATTATTTTTTAATTGCGGTGTGAGTAAATCTTTTAAGAGAGGATGTTGGGAGTTAGCTTGTTCTAAATCTTTAAATTTGATACTTGCTGCTGTGTTTATATAAGTTATTTCTCCACTATTTCCATCAATTTCTAATATTGGATTTGGGCTTAATTCTGGGAAAGATGCCAATCTGGTTAATTCTTCATTACTTAATTTTTCTAGTTTATCTTGGCAGACAATTAGGGTTGTTTCTTCTTCAATTTTTATTTTTGATTGAACTTTTTTAGGTTGATTTCCATTGCTTAAACAAGCTTTTACTATTTGATAACTAATTTTAACATCTTCTCCTAGTTTAATATTATCTCCATGTTTAAGTTGGTGTTTAAATATTTTTTTGCCATTGAGAAATACCCCATTTTGACTTTTTTTTCCTTGAGAATCTCCATCAATAAGCCAATAAATATGATGATTTTCTTGTTTTTTTTCTCGTAATAAAGTGGCGTGGTAACGGGAGACTGTGTTTGAATATATAATTATAGAATTATTAGAATGACGCCCAATTGAATATTTTTCGGATTCAAGAGTTACTACTCTTTTCGATTTTAGATCTTCTATTACTAAGATCTGAGAAAATTGTTGTTTGTTATTCATGTTTTTATTTAATTTTAGTATTTTTTTAAGACCATTTTTATCAGTTTATATTAATAGTTAACTACCAGGAGACAAGGGGCTTAAGCCCCTTGTCTGTAATTTTTGAGTAAAATAATAATAAGTTTAACCATGTATCCTATTAAAGTTATTTTTGTTGCACTTAAAAACCCGTGTCATACCAAATCCTTTTTACAAAACCCCTTTAATAGATCTGGTGGTTTCGACTTGCGCCATACCACCTCAAGCTAGGTGGTTTCGACTACGCTCAACCAACTATCTTGAGGTGGTATGGCGCAAGTCGAAACCACCAGATCTATATTTTAAATTTTTATAAATGATCGAAAACATATTAATTTAAGTAAAAGAAATAGGACGAGAGAGTAAATTTATGATATCTTGAGAGCTGAGAGGTGGACTAAAGAAATACCCTTGAATTTCTTCACATTGAAGAGTGCGGATTAATTCTAATTGTTCCATAGTTTCGACACCTTCGGCGACAACTTTCATTTTAAGATTATTACCCATAGCGATCGCCGCTGAAATAATAGCGCGATTTTGGGGATTATCTGAGAGATTACGAACCAAAGAGCGGTCAATTTTAAGAGTATGGAAAGCAAATTCTGTGAGATAACCGAGGGAGGAATTACCAACACCAAAATTATCCATACAGATAGAAACGCCTATTTTTTGTAGATCTGGAATAATTTTACGGGCTAATTCAAGATTGTAGATAATGGTTGTTTCAGTAATTTCCAATTCGAGTAAATGGGGTGCTAATTTGGTTTCTTTTAAAAGTTGTTCTACCAGAGAAACCAGATTTAGTTGTTGAAATTGTTGGGGGGAGATATTAACTCCAATGGAGACTGGAGGTAGGCTTAAATTTTGCCAAATTTGACTTTGAGTGCAGGCAGTTTTAAGCACCCATTCACTGATAGGAATAATCAAACCTGTTTCTTCTGCAAAGGGGATAAAGCGAGTGGGAGCAACTATGCCTATTTCTGGATTGCGCCAACGTAAAAGGGCTTCAACACCAACAATTTTTCCTAATGTTACATTTACTTGTGGTTGATAGAGGAGAAAAAATTGTTGTTTTTCTAAGGCATTTTTAAGTAATGTTTCTAATCGTAATAACTGTAATATTTCTTGATTGAGAGATTTACTGTAAAATTGATAGTTATTTCCGCCGATATCTCGGCTATTAGCTAAAGCTGTATCTGCTTTTTCCAGGAGGGTTTTAGCATCTGTTCCATCTTGGGGATAAACGGCAATGCCAATATTTTTAGTAAGGTTAATTTGACGGTTGTCAAGGTTAAAAGATGGTTTAAGAGCATCAACAGTTCTTTTGCCAATTTTAACAAGATCTTTGACATTGCGAACTTGAGGTAAAAGAGCAATAAATTTATAATTTGCCCAACGAGCTACGGTGTCTCCTGAGCGAAAACAAGCTCTTAAACGTTGAGCAAAGTCTTTGAGCAATTCATTGGTTGTATCATTGCTTAGGGTATTTTTAAGCTGCTCAAATTGCTCAATTTCGATGCTGATAATAGCCATTAATTGGTTGTTTCTTTTGGCGTTGGCTATGGCTGTGGATAACTGTTCAATCAATAGGGTTTTGTTGGGTAAACCTGTTACTAGGTCATAAATTGTTTGGGAGTCTGTTGTATCTTCTTTGCGTTTACTTTGACTGAGATCCCGCACTGCAAAGCAAAACATTTTTTCTTCTTGGTAAGCGATGAGGCTAACATTTACCTCAACTTTAATTAAATCTCCATTTTTATGACGGTGAAGAGATTCTCTAATAAAACTAACTTCTTCTTCTGCAAGTTTTTGAAGTTCTTGGTCTAAAATTTTCGGGTCTTTTACTACCAGATCGTAAATTTTCAGTTGCAAAAGTTCTCTTAATGTATATCCAAGTAAATCACAGTATTCCTCGTTGGCTTCTATAGGTTTTTTTGTTATTACATCAACTAATAATATTCCTTCTGATGCTTGTTTAATTACTTCGCTATAACGTTTATAATTTACTTTTTTTCTTGTGGTTTTGTTAGAGTTATTTTCATTGAGAATATAACTTCTAATCAGCTTAGTGTCTGGGAGATATTCAACGTATTGTTTAAATGTTTGCGTTCCAATTTGTACTTCTCTAGCAAATGAACTACCTGCTTTATTTTCACAGTTGGTAATTAAATCTGCTAGCAAGGGATGATTAAGTTTTGCTTGATTGATATATTTAAATTTTTCCTGGGCTATTGGATTAATAAAAGTTACTTTTCCTGACCAATCTATTTCAATTATTGCACTGTCACTGGGAAATGATTGTTCTGGATCTTTTTCTATATTTCCTTCGGATATTTTGACACAAAATTTATCTTGCTCTTGATTTAACTCTGATTTTTTATTTAATTTAATCTGATTTTTTTTACTTGTAAAATCTTGTTTTTGCAGTTGTTTAATTTCTGCTAATTCTTCACAAATATGATAGGTCATTGTATATTCAATTGCTATTTGAATTACATCCCCTGTTTTTAAGACATGAATCAAGCTTTTTTTATTATTCACAAAAATTCCATTTGTACTTCTCTGTCCTTCTGAATCACCGTCAAGTATCCAATAAGAAAAATTATTGTTAACATCTCTGTGACGAATTAAGGTTGCATGGTGGCGAGAGATTCTTTTTGAGGGTAGATAAATGCTGTTTTTCGTTGCGCGACCAATAGAATATATAGGATTTTCTAATATAATTGTTTTTCTAAAATCTTGGCATTCAATTATTAAAACGTGGTAGGCTTGTTTTGGTTTTTTTTCTAAAGTTAAATTTTTATCTTGATTGTTCATATTTAATTATTAGTAAGGGCTGATGATATTTTTATAATGATAATTTGTTTAGGAAGGTATGTTGACAGTGCCACTTTCTAGTAATTTGCTTATTTCTTCTACTTGAAGGGGTTGACTCAATAAGTAACCTTGCATTTGTTCGCAGCGAAGACGACGCAATAGTTCAAAATGCTCCATTTTTTCTACTCCTTCAGCTACTACTCTCATGCGAAAACCACGCCCTAATGTAATTAAGGCTGAAATGGTTGCTATATCTTGCGGTTTATCTGTGAGTTCTAGTACCAAATCTTGATGTATTTTTAGTGTATTAAAATTTAGATCTTTGAGATAACCTAGAGCTGAATTACCTTTCCCAAAATCATCTAAAGCTAGTTTTACTCCCATTTCACTTAATTCTTTGAGGGTTTTTTTCGCTAAGTTTAGATTATCTGTTAAAGCTACTTCTTGGATTTCAAGTTCTAGTAAATTTGGGTGTAAATCTGATTTTTTCAAGATTTCACTGATCATTGTTACTAAATTTGATTGTTGAAATTGTCGGGGGGAAAGATTGATAGTTATTGGTAGTTTTTCTCCTCCTGTATTTTCCCACCTTTTACTTTGGGAGATGGCAGTTTCTAATACCCATTGACTAATGGGTACAATCATATTAGTTTCTTCAGCTAGGGGTATAAATTGACCTGCTGTAATTTGTCCTAATTCTGGATGTTGCCAACGTAAGAGTGCTTCTAAGGCGACGATTTTACCTGTTTTAATATTTACTTGCGGTTGATAGACTAGGACAAATTGGTTTTGTTTTAATGCTTCACCCAGCAGACTTTCTAGTCGCAATAACTTGGGATTTTGTGTATTCATTTTTGAGTTGTAAAATCCTAGCTTATTGCTACCTGTTTTTTTCGAGTTAGCTAATGCTGTATCTGCATAGTTAAACAGGGTTTCTGAGTTGTCTGCATCGTTGGGGAAAATAGCAATACCAATATTGCATCCTAACTCAATTTTATGAGAACCATGATTAAATAATTGTTTTTGACTCTCGATAATTCTTTGGGCTATTTTTGCTGCATCTTTGGGGTTATGAATGCGTGGAAGTAAGATCATAAATTCATCTCCTCCCCAACGAGCTACTGTGTCTCCTAAACGCAGACAAGATTTTAATCTTTGACCAAATTCTTTTAATAATTGATCGCTGATTGTGTGACCTAAGCGATCGCCTATTTCTTTCAATTTATCTGCTTCTACAAACATTAACGCTACTAAGTTACCATGTCTTTGTGCATTTGCTATAGCTACGGATAATTGTTCGTTAAACATTATTCTGTTTGGTAAACCTGTGATCATGTCATGGGAGGCTTGATATTGCAGTGTTTCTTCTGACTGTTTTCGTTGTGTTATATCTCTTACAACAAAACAGAACATTTCACCTCCACCGTAGGTTATCAAACTGATACTCACTTCCACATGTACTTTTGATCCATCTTTTGTGAGATGTCGCGCTTCTCTTACAAAATCTATTTTTTCTGTTAATATCCGTTCTAGATCTGTTTCGATTAATTCTCTTTTGTCAGCGACTATATCATACAGGGTTAATTGCAAAAGTTCTTGAGAAGTATAGCCTAATAATTTGCAGTAAGCGTTGTTAGCTTCTACAATTTTTTTGCTAGCAGCATTTACCAGAAAAATTCCTTCTGACGCTTGCCTTACTACTGCCTTGTAACGTTCTTCACTTTCTCTGAGAGCTGCTTCTATTTGCTTGCGTTTGGTAAAATCAAAAATATAACTTCTGATTAACCTACTTTCTGCGAGATAGTGAACATATTGTTCAAATACTTCGTTATTGATTTTGACTTCTCTAAAAAATAAACTGCCTTGTCTATTGGGTGATTGTTGTAGCAACCCTTCTAATATTGGATGTTTTAGCTTATCTTGATGAATAGTTTTAAATTTTGCTGTTGCTGCTGGATTAAGATAAGTTATATTCCCTGACCAATCTATTTCTATGATTGGATTTGGGCTCAATTCTGGGAAAGATGCTAATCTTACTATATCTTTTTCTCTGCTTAGTTCTTCTAAATCTTGGGGTGATGTTAGTGTTTTTTTTGCTTCATCATTAATTGATGTTTTTGTTCTAGCAATTCTTATTTTATCTTCTGGTGCTTCAAATAAATCTTGTCCCGAAGCGTTTGACACTATTTGATATATTGCCTTAGCTTTTCCGCCAAAATTTATCATATCTCCATGTTTTAAGTCATGAGATAGATAAGCTTTCCCATTAATAATTAGACCGTTAGTACTTCTTGCTCCTTGCAAATCTCCGTCTATTATTCTATAGGAATAACCATCACTTTCATAATCTGTTTTTCTAATTAATGTTGCATGGGAGCGGGATACTTGATAATCGTAAATTACAATAGAGTTTCTTGAATCCCGACCCATGGTATAGGTGCTATCTTCAAGAGGAACTATCCGCCTACCTTTTTTATCTTCGATTACCAATAGATGGCGAAATGGCTGTAAATTACTCATTAATGTTTACCTTACTTTTTTAGACTTTTTCCTGGGTCTAGCTATCTAATTATTCCCTATCAAATGGGCACAGTAACAGTGATCAGTTATTAGTCAAACGTCATTAGTCATTGGTCATTGGTCATTGGTCATTAGTGTGATCTATGTGTCAATAAATAACATATTAATTTTTCTTAAAAAGATCATAACATTTAGCTAATGACTAATGACTTATGACTTATGACTTATGACTTATCTGTAACTGCTCCTACGCTACTCGAAGAAACTAAATGGGCATATTTAGCTAACACTCCTTTAGTGTAACGTGGTTTTTTGGGTTGCCATGCTTGGCGACGTTTTATCAATTCTTCCTCTGATATATTTAATTGTAATAATTTTGATTTGGCATCGATGGTGATTGAGTCTCCTTCTTGCACTAAAGCTATTGTTCCCCCTACTGCTGCTTCTGGTGCTACATGACCTACTACCATGCCATAGGTTCCGCCTGAAAAGCGCCCATCTGTAATTAAACCTACGGAGTCTCCTAAACCTGCGCCAATAATAGCGGAGGTGGGGGCTAACATTTCCCGCATTCCTGGGCCGCCTTTTGGCCCTTCATACCGCACTACAATCACATCTCCTGCTTGAATTTTCCCTGCGAGAATAGCATCTAAACATTCTTCTTCCGATTCAAATACCCTTGCAGGACCTGTTATTTGCGGGTTTTTTACGCCGCTAATTTTGGCTACTGCTCCTTCTGTTGCTAAGTTACCTTTTAAGATAGCCAGGTGTCCTTCTTTGTAGAGAGGGTTGCTCCAGGGGCGAATTACTTCTTGATTAGCTGGGGGGGTATCTGGTACATCTTGTAAAACTTCAGCCATGGTTTGCCCTGTAATAGTTAAAGCATCTCCATGAATTAAATCGTGGACGAGGAGAATTTTCATTACCTGGGGGATACCTCCAGCTTGATGGAGGTTGACTGTGACGTATTTACCAGAGGGTTTGAGGTCACATAGTACTGGTACACGTTGGCGTATGGTTTCAAAGTCATCCAGGGTGAGTTCAACCCCGATGCTATGGGCGATCGCCAATAAATGCAACACCGCATTGGTGGATCCTCCCACTGCCATAATTACTGCCAGGGCATTTTCAAAGGCTTTGCGGGTTAAAATCTGACTGGGTAGGATTTGTTTTTTAATGGCTTCTACCAGGACAAAAGCTGATTTTTCTGTACTATCTGCTTTTTCTGCGTCTTCTGCTGCCATAGTTGAGGAGTATGGTAAACTCATGCCCATTGCTTCAAATACAGATGACATGGTATTTGCTGTAAACATGCCTCCACAAGATCCTGCACCAGGACAAGCATTCTTTTCCACCGCCATTAATTCTTCTTTGCTGATTTTCCCTGCGCTATACTGTCCTACTGCCTCAAATGCACTGACTACTGTCAAGTCTTGTCCGTTGTAGTTGCCTGGTTTGATTGTGCCACCATAGACAAAGATTGCTGGGATATTCATTCGGGCGATCGCTATCATTGCACCTGGCATATTTTTATCACACCCACCAAGAGCCAATACTCCATCCATACTCTGACCGCTGCAGGCTGTTTCGATGGAGTCGGCGATTACTTCTCGCGATACTAAGGAATATTTCATTCCTTCTGTGCCCATAGATATCCCATCACTTACAGTTATTGTGCCGAATATTTGGGGCATTGCACCCGCTTTTTTTAATCCTGCTTCTGCTCTTGTTGCTAAATCCCCCAATCCCATATTACATGGCGTTATAGTGCTATAACCATTGGCAACACCTACAATTGGCTTAGTAAAATCATCATCCCCAAATCCTACTGCCCGTAGCATAGCACGGTTGGGGCTGCGCTGGATTCCTTGAGTAACTACTTGGCTTTTAATGTTTTCTACCATTATTCTGTTCTCCTGATCAATATTTCTCAATGTTTTTCTTTTGTTTGTAGTAATGCTCAAATGTCAAGATTATGTAAATTTTTCTTTTGAACTGGGAATATAGATATTGTATAATAACAACAATGACTAAAAACAAGTCACTGATAGTGCCTTGCTATTAATTGTGGTTTATCTCCCTTTGTCATGGAAATATTTAAACTTACTAATCTTTGGCAACTCTAACCTAGCAATTTGTTATGTCTTTAGTCAATGTTACTGTAACAATCTGTTAAAACTTGTGGGCTATTAAACCTTAAGAAAAATCAACACAAATTAGTTTCATTTTTGCTATTATGCTAATTTTTGTTACATCTGACTCTAATTGTTCACAATTAAAGTTCCACAAAAGTTACACAATTACGCCAAGTATTTACGCATTTTAAGAAGAAATTAAAATTTGTAAGTTTTCAGGAAGAAAAACACTCTCAAAACCCCAAAAAAAAAGTTAATATTAGTATTTTAAAGTGAAACAAAAACCAGCTTTTAATTTTTGTAAAACAGCCTTATGATTGAAGAAAAACATTCAAATCAAAGTATAACTCAACTGCTAACTTCCTTAGAACAAGAAAAATTTACAGGATGTTTAGATGTGGAGTCAAATACTGGTATTAAATGGAGAATTTATATCTGTTTAAGTAAGCTTATTTGGGCTGATGGTGGTATTCATCCCTTACGCTCTTGGCGGAGACTATTACTAAAATATTGTTCCAAAGTAAATCCAACTCAAGTAGTAATAGAAAATCTTAACAAATATGAGTGCTGGAATTATTATATTTTAACCCAATTAGTCAAAAGTGAGTTAATAGAAGACAATCAGGCAGAAGCATTGATTGAAAGTAAAATAACTGAGGTTATTTTTGATATTTTACATGAAGAAGAATCAGGAGAAAAACTATCATTTAAGTTTAAACCATTATCTACTGATGCACTCATGGATGCAGGTTTAAAATTAGCGAGCGTGGTAACGTTAAAACAAGCAATAAGTATTGTCAAACAAGAAAGATCAGCCTGGCGTCAGCGTGGTTTTAGTATTTGGTCACCTAATCAAGCCCCCATAATTAAACAACCTGACAAACTAAAAAATGAGGTTTCTACGGTTGTTTATGAAAATTTTAATCGCTTATTTAATGGGAAGCTAACTTTAAGAGATTTGGCAGTAAAACTAAATCAAGATGTCTTTAAAATAACTTCCTCTATTTCTAGTTATATCTTAAGTGAGTTAATTGGTTTAATTCAAATTCCAGATATATCAGCTAGTCAAACACCTTTTAAAGTCGCCCCAGCAAAAAGCCAATCTAATCAAGAAGTTCAACCAAAAACAGCGCCAATAATTACACCAACAAAAATTACTCTTCCTCCGTCTATTTCACTCAAAGAGTTAGCCAATAAACCACTCATTGCTTGTATAGATGATAGCCCCCAAATTCACCAAATTATGAATCAAATTTTGGCAAAAGCAGGTTATCGCTTTATTGGCATAAAAGATGCTTTACAAGCTGTTCCTACCTTGATTTCATCTAATCCAGATTTTGTTTTTCTTGATTTGACAATGCCTATTTTAAATGGCTATGAAATTTTAACCCAAATTAGACGAGTTTCTAAATTACAAAATATTCCAGTAGTTATATTGACATCTAAAGATGGGATCGTTGATAGAATGCGCTCAAAATTGGGAGGTGCTTCTGGTTTTTTAGGAAAACCAATTGAAGAAGAAAAAGTACTGAGTATGATTAAAAACTTATTAGAGGAAAATAAAATAGAATAATTAAACCAAAATCTGATAAAAATTAGGTTACAGGGTAAGGAAAAAATAAAGGTTATGAAAACAGTTCTTGTAGTTGATGACAGTTTAACAGATAGAAGATTACTGAGTACTTACTTACAGACATTGGGTTTAACTGTATTGAGTGCAGAAAGTGCAGAAGAAGCAATGGAAAAAGTAAATCACCATCAACCGAATCTAATAGTTTTAGATGTAATTATGGGTGGGAAAAGTGGCTTTGAAATGTGCCGCAAGTTGAAAGCAGATCAGAAAACTAAGTCTATTCCAGTGATTATTTGTTCCTCAAAATCAAGTGAAGCAGATAAAATGTTAGGTAAAGCTTTAGGTGCATCTGGTTATGTTCCTAAACCAGTAGATCAAAATGAATTTTTACAGCAAGTTCGTCAAATACTCGCGGTTTAGTCATTAGTCATTAGTCATTGGTCATTGGTCATTAGTCATTAGCTAAATGTTATGATGTTTTTAAGAAAAATTAATATTTTTTTAAATTACATACTAATGACTAATGACTAATGACTAAGGACTAAAAACTATTATTAATTATCAAAAGAGAGATATGAAAACTTCAGGATCAATAATTAATTTTGGGGAAGAAATAGGGAAAAAAAACAAAAATCTGCAAAAATTTTTACAATTTCAGTTAGGAAAAGATAGAGGATTACTATTAGCTGAAATGGTAAGAGAAATTATCACAGTACCAGAAAAAGAAATATTACCTGTACCCCAAATGCCAGAATGTGTGATGGGGGTATATAATTGGCGCAGTGAAATGATGTGGATGATAGACTTAGAAAATCTTTTAGGTTATCAATCACCTTTTTTATATAGTTCGGAAAACCTGTCTTTAATGACAATGATAGTAGAATTAGAAGGGCAATTTTTAGGGTTGGTAGTGCAAAATGTCAATGATATTGTAGAGTACGATTTAGAAGAAATGTCAGAGCGATCGTCTGAAATTTTTTCAAGAGAATTACTGCCATTTCTTCAGGGATATTTTACAAATGAAATCAACAAGCAAATGATGCTATTATTATCAGTAGAGTCAATTTTTGATTATCCCCTCTGGCAGGTAAATGATGGGGAAATAATCGTAGATGGAGAAATAGAAATAAGCTAAAGGAGAAAAAATGTTAACTCAAGAAAATCAGAGAGAAATAACGGCAACTATTAGAGAAATTAGAAGAGAATTACAACAAGCAGGGGTACTAGGAAAAGTCAAAGAAAAACTAGATTTACTGCAAGATTTTGTAGGGAAAAATCAGTCAGGAGAAAAACCAGCAGATGCAACAGAATTATTCATCAAAGAGCGTCAACGTTTGAGCGCAATTTTTCAGGAAATGCGTACCTGTACTGATATTGATACTCTGCTAACAACAACAACTAATTTAATTCGTGATTCCTTACAAGTAGAGCGGGTATTAATTTACCAGTTTGAGGATGAAAAAAAGGGTAAAGTAATAGCAGAATCCCTGAGTACAGGTTGGACACCAACCAAAGGAGAAACTTTACCAGCAGTATGTTTTGGTGGGGATGAAGCAGCAGCATATGAGGAGAAAAAAACAATAATTTTAGCTAATGTGGGAGAAAATGGCTTAACACCATACCAAACTCAATTATTAGAGAAATTTCAAGTAAAATCTAGTATTGCTCTCCCCATTTTTCAAAAAACAAAAGTGTGGGGTTTACTCGTAGCTCAACAATGCGCAAACGTTAGTAAGTGGGAAGAAACAGATATTAATCTCCTAGAAAATATTACTAGAGAATTGAGGCTATTCATCGAAGCAAAAGAATTAGAAAATGAATTAGAAAAACAGTTAACGAGAGGAGCAGGATTAGTCAAGGTAGTACAAAGTATTCAAGCTTACTCAGAGTTGCCCAAAATTTTTAAAACAATTACCAGAGAAACAAGGCAAATTTTGCAAGCAGATCGAGTAATAGTATATCAATTTAAACCCGATTTCAGTGGAGAAGTAATTGCAGAATCTGCAGGTGCTGAATGGATATCAGTCATTCAATTGCAACAAGTAGATGAAGAATTATTTAGCACTTCCATGAGTGAAGAAGAACAATGTTACTTGAAAAACTTAGCATTATCTACTGCAAAAGGACAAGGTTTAGATGCAGATACTTATTTAAAAAATACTCAAGGGGGGAAATACACCAAAGGCAAAAAATATAGTGTGATTAATAATGTTAGCACGGAAATAATGAGCCAATGTTATCGAGAATCCCTAGAAAAATATCAAGCAAAAGCATATATTATTGTACCAATTTACCAAAACGAAAAAATCTGGGGATTATTTGCAGCTTACCAAAATTCAAGCCCAAGAAATTGGCAACAATCAGAAGTAAATATGATGTTGCAGTTAAGTGGTACTTTAGGCATGGCACTGCAACAAGTAAAACAAATTGAGCAGTTGCAAGCGCAGTCAGAGCAAATGCAAGTAGTTAATGAGCAAGAGCGCGTAACTGCTAATATTATAAACAGAATTAGGGAATCTTTAGAATTAGATAGCATCTTCAAAAACACCACCCAAGAAGTGCGACAATTATTAAAAGCAGATCGAGTGGGAGTATATCGTTTTAATTCTGATTTTAGTGGGGAATTTATTACCGAATCAGTGGCTACAGGTTGGGTGTCAGTAATTCAAGAACAAAAAATGGATGCGAGTTTATGTAACGATCTCTCCCAAGAAGAAAAATGTACCATGAAAGATTGGGGAGGAAATGCAAATATTGCAGATACTTATTTCCAAGAAACCGCAGGAGGTGGTTATACCCGCGGAGTAAGATTTAAAAAAGTAGATGATATTTATCAAGCAGGATTTTCCCCTTGTTATATTAACGTCTTAGAAAAATATCAATGCCGCGCTTATATCATCGTGCCAATTTTTCAAGAAGATAAACTTTGGGGTTTATTTGCAGCTTATCAAAACTCAGGAGTTAGAAATTGGCAAAAATGGGAAGTAGAAATAATGATCAAGATTTCTGCTCAGTTGAGTATTGCGGTACAACAAGCAGAATATGTGGAAAAATTGGAAAAAACCGCAAAATTAGAACGAGGTTTAGCCGCCATAGCAGATAGAATGAGGCGCTCACGTGAACCTCAAGTAATTTTTGATACAGCGACCCAAGAAGCTCGCAGATTACTAGCAGTAGAAAGGTGTGTAATTTACCGTTTTAACCCCGATTGGAGTGGAGAATTTATCTCAGAATCAACCACTGGCGGTTGGGTAAAATTAATGAAAACTATGCCCTATGTACTTGATACCTATCTGCAAGAAACAGAAGGTGGACGTTATCAAAATAATCAATGTTTAGCAGTAGATGACATTTATAAAGCAGGACACGATCGCTGTCATGTAGAATTGCTAGAACAATTTGAAGCAAAAGCATATGCGATCGCCCCTATTTTTGTAGGGGAAAAACTCTGGGGTTTACTTGCAATGTATCAAAATTCAACCCCGCGCCAATGGCAAGAAATGGAAGTAAACGCCCTCAAACAAATAGGGGCACAAATTGGCAGTTTAATTCAAGAAGTAGGTTATATAGATCAACTACGCATTCAATCAGAAGATTTAGCCAAAGTAGCCCAAAGAGAAAGTAACTTTATCCGTTTACTCGCAAAAATAAATCAAAAAATCATCGAACAAAGTCAACAAAAACTCAACCTAGAAAGTCTCTTTAAAACTAGCTGTCAAGAATTGCGTAAACTCCTAAAAGCAGATCGAGTAGCAGTGATTCAATTTCAGCAAAATTGGATCATGAAAGTTTTACAAGAAGACGTAGCCACAGGTTATACCAAATTAGTAGCAAGCGAAGCAGGAATAATAGAAGATCCAGATATTCAAGAAACAGAAGGAGGGGAATATGCCAAACACAAAAACCTAGTAATTAACGATATTTACAACGCAGAAATTTCAGGCTTTGAGTTTGAATTTTTAGAAACAATAGGATCAAAAGCTTGCGCCATTATTCCCATTTTCAAAAGCAACCAGCTCTGGGGTTTATTAGCAACATATCAAGCAAATACTCGGAGCTGGGAAGAAGGAGAAGTGCGCTTACTTTATCAAGCAACCCAACAGTTAGAAGTATCCATTCAATTAGCAGAATATCTCGCACGAGTAGATCAACAATCATTAGAATTATTCAACGCAGTAGAGCGAGAAAAAGCAGCCAAAGAAGAAATACAACAACGGGTGATCGACTTGCTTACCGCAGTACAAGCTACATCTATTGGCGATTTAACAGTACGTGCAAACGTAACAGAAGATGAAGTAGGAACAATTGCAGCAGCTTATAATATTACCTTAGACTCCCTGCGAGAAATTATTATGCAAGTCCAAAGTGCAGCCCTTCAAGTAGCAGATACCACCAGTAATAATAACACAGCTATAGAAAAACTCGCAGATCAAGCTAAGAAACAATTTGAAGAATTATATCAAGCTCTTGACCAAATTCAGGAAATGGTCAACGCCACTGAACAGACTACAAACAACGCCGAAGCAGTAAATAAAGCATTAAATCAAGCAAATCAAATCCTGAATACAGGCGATGTCCAGATGAATAAAACAGTAGATAGCATCCTGAGTATTCGCTCAACCGTACAGGAAACCAGTAAACGAGTCAAACGCTTACGGGAATCTTCCCAGAAAATTTCCAAAGTAGTCAGCGTGATTGGGGATTTTGCGAAACAAACCAACCTCCTAGCATTAAATGCAGCTTTAGAAGCTACCCGCGCAGGGGAATATGGTAAAGGTTTTGCTGTAGTAGCAGATGAAGTGCGGAACTTAGCTCACCAGTCAGCAGAAGCAACCACAGAAATAGAAAAATTAGTACAAGAAATTCAGGAAGAAACCCAGGAAGTAGCCACAGCAATGGATACAGGTATCAAACAGGTGATCGATGGTACCAGCTTAGTTAATGAAACCCGCCAAAGTTTAAATGAAATAGTAGCAGCAACTGCAGAAATTGATACCTTAGTAGAAGGAATCATCAACGCCACTAACATTCAAACTCAACAAGCAGAGTCAGTAACTAATGTGATGACTCAAGTAGCTTCTATCAGCCAAGAAACCGCAGAAAACTCCCTCAAAATATCTTCCTCTTTCCAAGAATTGTTAGCAATGGCTCAACAATTACAAGCTAGTGCAGGTCAGTTTAAAGTAAATTAGTCATTAGTCATTAGTCATTGGTCATTAGTCCTTAGTCATTAGTCATTAGTCCTTAGTATGTTTTATAAAAAAAGATTAATTTTTCTTAAAAACATCATAACATTTAGCTACTGAGTAGGGACTAAGGACTAATGACTAAGGACTAAGGACTAATGACTAATGACTAACAAGCAATAACCCATAAGCAAGAGTCAATTATGATAAGTGATCCAGATATTCGTGAACAAGCATATCAATATTTTTTAGAAGAGGCACCCGCTTTATTAGAAAGTATCGAAACAGGATTATTTGCACTCAATGATACAGATGAAAATAGAAAAATAAAAGTAAATGAAATAATGCGAGCAGCTCATACTCTTAAAGGAGGAGCAGCTAATGTAGGGTTAGAAACCATTAAAAGCGTAGCCCATTCCCTCGAAGATATTTTAAAAGCACTGTATAATCCAGAAGTATTAATAGATGGGGAAATAAAAAAACTTTTGTTTGAAAGTTATGAATGCTTACGCTTACCAATGACAGCAGAATTAACTCAAGCAACCATTGATGAAAATGAAATTAAAAATAAAGCTACAGAAATTTTTGAACAGTTAAAAAATAAGTTAGGCGACTTTTTAAATGAACAAGAAGATTTATTAAGTTCAGAAGAATTAGGTCTAGATGTAACCAAGTCATTTTTTGAAGTAGTTATTCCAGAACAATTAACAGAAATAACAGCAGTTTTAGCAACAAAAAACACAGAAAAAGTAGCGCAAGTATTAAGAGCCAAAGCAGAAGTATTTATAGGAATAGGAGAATCATTAAATCTTCCAGGTTTTAAGGCGATCGCCACCACAACTATCACCGCATTAAATAATAACCCAGATGCAGCCATAACCATTGCTCAAACCGCTTTAAACGATATTCAAACAGCAAAAGAAGCAGTATTAAAAGGCGATACCGATACCGATGGAGGGCATCCTTCAGCTACTTTATTACAACTAGCTGCAACCCAGGAAGAAGATAACTTAGCTTTTCTCGAAGAAAACTTTGGTCAAAAAATAATTACAATAGATTTTGAAGAGGAATTAAACACAGAAACAGTCTTAAAAACAGACCTAGAAAAATTTCAAGAATTTTTAGAAAATGATCAAACTCTCAAAACCAAGCAATTTTATATTAACACCGTCAAATGTATATTAGGCTGGTTTCATCGCCATCAAGAAATACCTTTATCTCAGTTAAACTTAACCAAATTAATTAACATACCAGAAACAGAAGAAAACCCAGAAAAATACTTAGATAACTTACTATATGAATTTCTCCAATTTATCAAAAGTGAAAAAGATACACCCAGTCTGCGTCTTTACCGTTACTGGACAACATTAGAAGTTATCAATGCAGTTGTAAAATTTACATCAACCAAGAATTTAGAGAAATTTTTACAGCAAAAAAGAGAACAAATTTATCATGCTTATCAAAAATATCCCCCAGTCAGTCAAACAGAAGAAAACTGGCTAGAGGAGATCAAACCCCAGGAATTAATTAAAATTATAGATCATGAATATTATCCTGAATTAATCAAAGAAACTCAAGCTTTAGCAATACAACCAGAAATTGTAGAAGATGAAATAAATTTTCAAGAAGATGTAACTGTTATAGAAACCAAAATAACTGAATCAGAAGATCAAGATTTTTATAAAAGAAAGAAAGGGAAAGAAAAAGGAAAAATCGCCCAAACAGTAAGAGTAAGTTTAACAGGATTAGAAGAATTAAATCATCAAGTAGGGGAACTATTAATCAGTCAAAACAAAAATAGTTTACAGGACGCTCAAATACAAACAGCAATTCAAGATTTAATTCAAAAACTAGAAAAAAATCAACAAATACTCAACCTACTCAAGGAAAATTATGAAGACAGCTTGACATTTTCCGAGACAAAAGAAGAAAATCAAGGGATAGAACAACAAGAACAAACATCCCTATTAAAATTAGCTTTAACAGGGATAACAGAATCAATAACAGTAGCAGAAAAAGTAAAAGGACTCACATCAGAGTCAAGTCAAACCTTAAAAAGACAGCAACGGATGTTGTTTCACATGAGAGATGAATTAATAGACTTAAGAATGGCACCCATAGGCAATATTTTAAATCGCTTTGCGCCAATGATTGAACAATTAAAAAGCGCCCATAACAAACAAGTAGAATTAAAATTGAGCGGTCATCATATATTAGTAGATAAAGCCATAGCCGAAAAACTATATGATCCTTTACTTCATCTAGTAAGAAATGCTTTTGATCATGGCATAGAGACCCCAGAAAACAGAGCAAAATTAGGCAAACCAGAAACAGGAAAAATAGAAATTAGAGCATATCATCAAGGGGGAAAAACAATTATTGAAGTGAGAGATGATGGTCAAGGATTGAACTTTGAGCGCATTAAAGAAAAAGCAGTAAAAAATAAATTAGTTAGCGCTCAAATGGTTAATCAAATTCCTGAATCTGAACTATTAGGGTTTTTATTTCAACCAGGATTTTCCACAGCAAATCAAGTAAGTGAATTATCAGGAAGGGGAGTAGGTTTAGACGTAGTTCGCACTCAATTAGAAGCCTTAAAAGGGAGTATTGCCATCGAGTCAAGACAAAAAGAAGGGACAACATTTTCTTTGCAAATACCCCTAACTTTGAGCATTGCCAAATTAATGGTAGTAGAAGCAGAAAAAATAATTTATGCCTTATTGCCTGATGTAATTGAAAAAATTATTGTACCGAAACCAGAAGAAATTCAGATATTTGAAGGGCAAAAAGTTTTACATTGGCGAGGAGAAAATAATAGCTTTACAGTACCAGTGCGCAAATTATCCAAATTACTCAACTACAGCCGCAGTGTTTCAGGAAATACAGAAGAAAATGAGATCCAGCTTCCCATTTTGTTATTACGTCGCCAAAAAGGATTACTGGGTTTAGAAGTCAATCATGTATTAGGGGAACAAGAATTAGTAATCAGACCATTAGGCAGCGCTCTTGCACCCCCAAGTTATGTCTATGGATGTAGCGTTTTAAGCGATAGTAGGTTGACTCTGGTAATTGATGCTACTGGATTGGCGGAAAAAACCCAAGAGCGAACAACATATCAAACTCAAGCAGTTAATCCCAAACATTTACCCAGTAAACGCCAACTAGAATTACTCCCAGAAAGTAGAGAATATTTAGCCAATCAGAATAAAATATTGCTGGTGGTAGATGACTCCCTAAGTTTGCGCCAAAGTTTAAGCTTAATTCTCGAAAAAGCAGGTTATAAGGTAATTCAAGCAGAAGATGGGATGGACGGAATAGACAAATTACAACACTCTGAAGTTGATTTAATCATTTGTGATTTAGAAATGCCTCGTATGAATGGTTTTGAGTTTTTAAAAACCATCAGAAAACAACCAGACTTGTCACAAGCCCCCATTGCCATGTTAACTTCAAGAGGAAACCAACAATATCGACAATTAGCAAAACAACTAGGTGCAGCAGACTACTGGACTAAACCCTATGGAGAAAAAGAGTTACTCTCAGCCATTACTGATTTGTTCGCCCATCATAGTAGTTAAGATAAAAAAACTCTTGGGAGTCTTGCCGTGTTTCGACCCCAAGAGTTTTTTTGTACCTATTCGCTCCTCACACACCCAATATGATATTGACTTTAAATGAAAAGAGGAAAACCTATAATGACACTTTTTTTATTGTCACAAATTGTGAAAAAATACTGGGCAAAAAAAAACTCTTGGGAGTCTTGCCGTGTTTCGACCCCAAGAGTTTTTTGTACCTATTCGCTCCTCACACACTTAATATAATATTCACTTAAGCTCAGAATAGGAAAACCCCTAATGACACTTTTTTTATTGTCACAAACTTCCTCCCATTCTCGGAGATCAACTCACTCAAATAATGCAAACTCTATGAATAATCCCTGGATGAAATTTAAGCTTCAACCCTGGCGTCAACTTTCTCTAACCGCCTTACTCACTACGTTTGTGGCTGTGGTTTTCGATACCCTCTTACTTTTTGCTTTAATTGAGTCGGCATCTTTTTTGCAATGGGTTAATTTAGTTTACCAGTCACCTTTAGGTCTAATTATCCCTCTTGCTGCTGTGTTAGGATTTGGTGCTCTTGGTGTTTATCTTTGTGAGAAAACACAACCCCAAGTAGTCCTCAATACCTCTAGTCTTTGGGCTTTAGTTTTGTGTTTAATTATCGGTTTATGGCTGAAAACTCTTTTGCCCAATTTATTAATTGGTTTTTCATATAATTCTCTCATAGCTTTAATTCTAGGAGTATTTTGGAAAGGTCGCCCTTATTGGCGCCATTGGCGTTAAATGATTTTTCAAGTGTTGCAGCAGTTATCAAGATGAATTGAAAGCTAACCCATAAAGCATAGTTTAATGACTTTTGAAAATGTAAGCTCTCCACCATTGGTCTTAAGGCTTATAATCAAAGCAAAGAGTTATGGTTTTTTGGTTTGAATCTCCCTTCTTTTCTCTGGCTTTGGAAAATTGCTGCTTGGTCAATGGGCTTTTCGCTTTTTGCCTATCTTTTACTTTGTATATCTGGTTTTTGGTTGTTTAGTCGCCGCACAACTCAGCAACTTTATCTGCCCTGGTTACGCCCTCTTCACTACCTCACAGGCGCTTTTATGGTATTTATGGTGTTGCTACTTCTGATCATTGGTCTGGTGGGTACCATTGGTCATTATGGCAGTTTGGGTCATTCTCCCCATCTCATAGCTGGTTTGTTGGTGGTGGTTCTGGTTCTTTTGTCCGCTTGGAGCTCTTCTCAAATAAGTACCCAGGGAGAATGGGCGCGATCGCTTCATGTCTCTCTCAATGTCTCTCTCTTTTTTGCTTTTGTATTTGTAACTTTGACGGGCTGGGAAGTAGTCCAAAAATATTTACCTTAAAAATATGAGTGAAATTATTATTATTGGTGGCGGTGTCATAGGTTTGGCTACTGCTGTTGACCTAAAACTTCGTGGTGCTTCTGTTACTGTTCTGAGTAAGGATTTTAATCAGGCTGCAACTCAGGCTGCAGCAGGTATGCTAGCACCAAGTGCTGAAACTCTCCCCCCAGGTCCGCTGCAGGAACTGGCGGTTAAGTCTCGTTGGCTCTACCCTGAATGGATCCGCAAGTTGGAGGAGATCTCAGGGGAGAATATTGGTTATTGGCATTGTGGTATTATTGCCCCTGTATATGAGCAACCTGAGCATACACCAGAAAATTGGTTGGACTCTGGGGCAATTAAATTCTATCAACCAGGTTTGGGAAAAGATGTGGTTGGGGGTTATTGGTACCCAGAAGATGCTCAGGTTGATAACCGTAAGTTAGCTCGAGCTCTCCTCAATGTTTGTCAGTCTCTGGGAGTAAAACTACAAGAAGGGGTGTCAGTAGAGGCGATCGCCCAAAAACAAAACCAGGTGAAATGTGTTTGTACTTCTGTGGGTGAGTTGGAAGCTGATATTTATGTTTTAGCTGCAGGGTGTTGGTCAAGTCATTTATTACCTCTGCCGATACGCCCAGTAAAAGGTCAAATGCTCTCTCTGAAAATGCCCCAGTCTGAAGCTCTCCAACGGGTTTTATATGGGCCTAGTACTTATCTTGTTCCCCGTCGCAATGGTACTCTCATTGTTGGGGCTACGGTGGAAGAGGTGGGTTATACTCCCGCTAATACTGCCTCTGGAATTAAAACTTTGTTAGATCGGGCTATTCGTCTGTATCCTGCTGTGGAAAATTGGCCGATAGATGAGTTTTGGTGGGGTTTTCGTCCTGGTACTCCTGATGAGTTGCCCATTTTAGGACGTGGTCACTGTGATAATTTAATTTTGGCAACAGGTCACTATCGCAATGGTATTTTATTAGCCCCTGTTACTGCTTCTCTTTTGGCAGATTTGATTTTACAAAATAAGTCTCACCCTCTTTTATCTCATTTTCGTTTTGACCGTTCTTTTTCTTCTCAAACTCCTACTGTCTCTTCAAAGGTATTGACTGTGTTGACTGAACATAATGGTAATGGTAATGGTTTGGTAACTACTGCGCCAACTGATGAGTTGATCATTGCTGGGCGTAGTTTTGGCTCCCGTTTAATGACGGGTACGGGTAAGTACTCTAGTATTGAGTTGATGCAGCAAAGTATTGCAGCCAGTGGCAGTGAAATTGTGACTGTGGCTGTACGCAGAGTACAAACGCAAGCTCCAGGTCATGAGGGTTTGGCTGAAGCTTTGGACTGGCAAAAAATCTGGATGTTGCCTAATACTGCTGGCTGTAAAACCGCTGAGGAGGCAATTAGGGTAGCCAGACTGGGTAGGGAAATGGCTAAGTTATTGGGCCAGGAGGATAATAATTTTATTAAGTTAGAGGTTATCCCTGATGCTAAGTATCTTTTACCTGACCCTATTGGCACTTTACAAGCGGCTGAACAGCTAGTTAAAGAGGGTTTTGCTGTTTTACCCTATATCAATGCTGATCCGATGTTGGCAAAGCGTTTAGAAGAGGTAGGTTGCGCTACGGTGATGCCTTTGGGTTCGCCCATTGGTTC
>Ga0209594_1000258_pt1 | contig 37538 bp, 36 predicted proteins | sample AshMeaCrysSpring_FD_184126 | JGI IMG/M metagenome (GOLD analysis project Ga0209594, IMG submission 184126) | Groundwater microbial communities from Big Spring, Nevada to study Microbial Dark Matter (Phase II) - Ash Meadows Crystal Spring... | ecosystem: Environmental > Aquatic > Deep subsurface... | reverse complement strand
ATCCCCGCCATCTGGTATGAGAACCACCTGCACTGCCCGGGGTACGAGGTGGCCGGGGTGACGTTCCCGGGGCTGCCGGGCGTGGTCGCCGGGCACAACCGCCGGGTGGCGTGGGGCTTCACCAACGGCTTTCCCGACGTGCAGGACCTCTACGTCGAGCACCTGCGCGACACCGCCGACGGTGGGGTGGAGTACGAGTTCGAGGGCTCCTGGCACCCGGCCGACGTGCGCCGCGAGCTGATCCGGGTGAAGGCCTCGCGCGGCGGCGCGAACGAGGTCGTCGAGCGGGTCGTCAGCACCCGGCACGGGCCGGTCATCAACGTGCTGGCCCCGGACCACACCGGCGAGCAGCCCCTGGCGCTGCGCTGGACCGCCTACGAGCCGAGCCCGATGGCCGAGGTCGTGTTCGCGATGAACCGGGCCGAGTCGTGCGAGCAGCTGCGCGAGGCGCTGCGCGGCTGGCACACGCCCGTCCAGAACGTCGTGTACGCCGACGTGGACGGCACGATCGGCTACTCCTACCCGGGCCGCATCCCGGTTCGAGCCAAGGGCGACGGGCGCGTCCCGGTCCCCGGTTGGACCGGCGAGTACGAGTGGACGGGGTACATCCCGTTCGACGAGCTGCCCCACCAGCAGGACCCGCCGGCGGGGTTCGTCGCCACCGCGAACAACCGGGTGGTCGACGCCGACTACCCGTACTGGCTGGGTGCGGACTTCATCACCGGCGACCGAGCCGAGCGCATCACCGAGCTCATCGAGGCCGCCGGCGTGGTGGACGTGCCGGCGATCCGCCGGATGCAGACCGACCAGGTGTCGACGTCGGCACGCCGGACGGCCGAGGCGATCGGTGCGCTCACCCCCGACGACCCGCGGCTGGCCGAGGTGGCGAGGCTGATGCGGGGCTGGGGCGGCACGCTGTCGCCCGACTCCGCGCAGGCGGCGGTCTACCAGCTGTTCACGGTGGCGCTGGCCCGACGGCTGCTCGAACCGGTGCTCGGCGACCTGACCGACTTCTACCTGGGCAAGGGCATCACCCCGGTGATCGCGGAGGGCAGCTGGCTGGGCGAGCGAGCCCGCGAGTGGCTGGGCCGCACCCTGGTGGACCCGGCATCGCCCTGGTGGGACACCGGCGCAGGCCAGACCCGCGAGCAGCAGATGCTCGCCGCGCTGGCCGACACCATGGACGACCTGACGGCCGAGTTCGGCGCCGAGCCCGGGCGCTGGCGCTGGGGCTCGCTGCACACCCTCACCCTGCGGCACGTGCTCGGCACCCGCCCGCCGCTGGACCGGGTGTTCAACCGCGGCCCGTTCCCGATGGGCGGCGACGGCGACACCCTCTGGAACTCCGCCGTCGCCCGCCACGTGGCGCACGTCTCCGACGCCGTGATGGTGGGCCCGCCGTTCCGCTACATCGCCGACCTGTCCGACCTCGGGCAGTCGCGCGCGCAGCTGCTGCCCGGCCAGTCCGGCCAGATCGGCAGCCCGCACTACGCCGACACCATCACCGCGTGGATGCGCGGCGACTACCACCCCATGCTGCTGGACCGCGCCGCCGTGGACGGCAACGCCGCCTCGCGCTTCACCCTGGCGCCACCCACCGGGTCGTGACGTCGATCATCGGCCGGGCCGAGGCGGACCCGGGCGCACGGGCCCACGCGGCGGGCGGCTGGCCCGCCGTCAGGCTCAGCGCAGCGGCGGGCGGGGCTGGTCGTCGGGGTACATCGAGTCGGGCTCGCCGCCGGTGGCCTCCACCTGGGAGAGCTCGTCGGCGGACAGCTGCAGCGAGGCGGCCGCGACCGAGTCCAGCACGGTGGCCGGACGGGTGCTGCCCGGGATGGGCACGACGGTCGGGCTGAGCGCCAGCAGCCAGGCGAGCACCACCCGCTGCGGGCTGACCCCGTGCGAGGCAGCCACCTGTGCGACAGCGGCGTAGCGCGAGCCCACCTCGGCCGCCTCGGACGCGCCGCCGAGCGGCGACCAGGGCAGGAATGCGACCCCCGCGTCGGCGGCGGCGCGCAGCACGTCGGCGTCGGCCCGATACCGAGGGGAGAACTCGTTCTGCACCGACACCAGACCGCGTCCGGCGTCGGGGCTGCCGGGCTCTCCCGGCGTCCCGGCCACCTCGACCGCGACGGCCCACTGCGCAGCGTCGGCGTTGGACACCCCGACCATGCGCACCAGGCCGTCGGCCTGCAGCGCCAGCAGGGCGCCGATCTGGTCGGCCACCGGCAGTGTCGGGTCGAAGCGGTGCAGCTGGTACAGGTCGATGACCTCGACACCGAGCGCGCGCAGGCTGGCCTCGCAGGCCCGGCGCAGCCCGTCCGGGGAGCCGTCCCGACCCCAGGTCTGGCCCGGCCCACGGGTGATGCCGCCCTTGGTGGTGACCAGCACCCGGTCGCGGTCCTGGCTCGAGGCCGCCCACGAGCGCACCGCCTCGGCGACGAGGGCCTCGTTGTGGCCGACCTGGTCCCAGGACGGCGCATAGATGTTGGCCGTGTCCAGCAGCGACACACCCGCGTCGAGGGCGGCGTGGACGGTGGCCACGGCGCGCTCGCGCTCGCCGACCATCCGGCCGTTGGACAGCGGCATGCAGCCGAGCCCGACCGCCGAGACGGTGCGGCTGCCCAGGCGGCGCTGAGGCAGGGAGCCGACGGGGGACGGCTGCGCGGTCATGCCGCCGAGTCTGCCGGAGGACCGGGCGCAGCGGCGCCACGGTGGCGGCTCAGCGCCGCGACGAACACCTCGCGCACGTCGTCGACGAGCTCGGCCAGGTCGGCGTCGGGGGCGGGACGCACCTCAGCCAGCACCTCGACCGTGATCAGGTGCCGGCCGCGCAGCACCCAGCCACTCTTGGGCAGCGCCTGCGCGGAGCCGTCCAGCACGATCGGGAGCAGCGGCAGCCCGGTCTCCAGCGCGAGGGTGAAGGCCCCCGGCTTGAACGGCTGCAGCTCGCCGGTGCGCGAGCGGGTGCCCTCGGGGAACATCATGATCGAGGTGCCCTCGCGCAGCGTGCGCCGACAGGCGTCCATCATCACCGCGGCACTGGCCTTGTCGCCGCGGCGCAGCGGGATGTAGCCGTTGAGCCGCATGTTCCAGCCGATGAGCGGCACCGCGAAGTTCTCCTCCTTGCTGACCCACGCGAACGGCACGAACAGCCGGAACAGCACCAGGATGTCGACCAGCGACAGGTGGTTGGCCACCATCACGTAGGTGGCGCCGGGCCTGATGTGCTCGCGGCCGCTCACCCGGACCCGCCAGACCGGGTTGAGCCAGGTGTAGAGCGAGGCCCAGAAGCAGGTGAACGCGTGCAGCGCCCGGGTGCGCGGGTCGAACGGCCGGGTGACCAGCCAGATCAGCACGGCGACCGGGAAGAGCAGCAGCGACGTGAGCGCGATGAACGTCCAGTACAGGGCGGACCCGACGGCGGCCAGCACACCGACAGGGTAGTCAGCGACCTGCGGCGGCCACCGGTGTGGCCGGCAGTGTCAGGCGCAGCACGGCTCCGCCGCCGGGGTGGGTCGACGCTGTCACGGTGCCGCCGTTGCGGGCAGCGACGTCGTGGACGATCGCCAGCCCGAGCCCCGAGCCGGGGGTGGGCCGGGCCGAGTCGGCCCGGTAGAACCGGGCGAACACGTGCGGCAGATCCGCCGGCGCGATGCCCGGGCCGTGGTCGCGCACCACCACCTGGACCTGCCCGTCGGTTCGGGCGACCAGCACCTCGATCGGGGCACCGGAGGGGTCGAACTTCGCCGCGTTGGTGAGCAGGTTGGTGACCGCGCGCTGCACCTGAGCGGCCCGCAGGACGGCGGAGGCAGTGCCGTTCACCTGAACCCGGTCGCGGTCGGGGGACGGCAGCCGCCGCGCGGCCCCTCGCACCAGCTCGGCGAGGTCGACCTCGGAGGGTGGCTCGGCGGCTCCCGACACCCCGGCGAGGTCGACCAGGGCGTTGACCAGGGTGGTGAGCTCGGCCGACTCGCCGATCACGTCGTCGGCGATCTGCTCGCGGGTGGCCGGGTCGAGGTCCGGGTGGCGCTTGAGCACCTCGGCATTGGACCGGATGCTCGCGATCGGGGTGCGCAGCTCATGGCCCGCGTCGTCGACGAGCTGCTGCTGCTGGGCCTGCGAGGCGCGCAGCGCCGCGAGCATCTCGTCGAAGGCACGTGAGAGCCGACCCGCCTCGTCGGGAGCCTCGGTGCGCACGTCGACGTCCAGGTCGCCGGTGCGGCTCACGTGCTCGGCGGCGCCGGTCAGCCGCCGCAGCGGGGCGACCAGCGCTCCCGCCGCGACCCAGCCGACGGCCGCGGCCAGGGCCCCCACCAGCAGCCCGATGAGCGAGATGCGCACCAGCAGCGCGCGCAGCACCCGTGCCTGCTCGCTGACGTCGGCGGCCACCACGAGCACGGCGTCGCCCGCGACCGGACGGGCCAGCGCCCGGTAGGGCTCGCCCGAGACCTGGGTGGTGAACACCACCGGGTCGCCCGCCCTCGCGCTGGCCAGCACGCGGGGCGGCACGGCGGCCGGCGCGTCCCCGGCCAGCAGCTGGACCCGGCCGTCGCCGCCCACGACCTGGGCCACCACCTCGTCCCCCACCCGCAGCACCGGGGGCAGGCCCTGGCCCCGCATGCCACGTCCGTCGGTGTCCTCGGCCACCCGGGCCACCCGCGCGAGCGAGCGGTCGAGCTCGAGCGAGAGCTGGCGGCGAGTGGCCGAGAAGGCGGCCACGGCCACCGCGACAGTCGCCACCGCGACGATGACGGCGATCACCGCGGTCAGCCGGGTGCGCAGGCTCACCGACGTCAGCCGGTCCGGGCCACGTAGCCGACACCGCGCACGGTGTGCAGCAGCCGGGCCTCGCCGCCGGCCTCGAGCTTGGTGCGCAGGTAGCCCATGTAGACGGTCAGGTTCTTGGAGTCGGGACCGAAGTCGTACCCCCAGATGCGCTCGTGGATGGTGGTGCGGTCCAGCACGATGCCGGCGTTGCGCACGAGCAGCTCCAGCAGGTCGAACTCGGTCTTGGTGAGGTCGACCTCGCGCTCGCCCCGCCACACCCGCCGCTGCGACGGCGAGAGCCGCAGGTCGGCGAGCACGAGGGAGTCGTCGTGCGCCCCCGCCAGGTCCTCGGCCGGGGCGGAGCGGCGCAGCAGCGCGCGCAGCCGGGCGAGCAGCTCGGCCAGCGCGAACGGCTTGGACATGAAGTCGTCCGCGCCGGCGTCCAGCCCCTGCACCCGGTCACTCACCTCGTTGCGCGCGGTGAGCACGAGGATCGGGGTGCGGTCGCCTCGGGCTCGCAGCACCTGGCACACCGTCAGGCCGTCCAGCGTCGGCAGGCCGAGGTCGAGGATGACCGCGTCCGGTGCGTGCCCCTCCACCTGGGCCAGCGCCTCGACGCCGTCGCGGGCGTCCACCACCCGGTACCCCTCGAGCGTGAGCGCGCGGCTGATCGCCTCGCGCAGCGCGCGGTCGTCGTCGACCACGAGCACCCGGGACGCGTCCTGCACGCCTCCATTCTGGGGGTGCCGTGCGCTGCCACGGTCACGAGCGGGCCTGCGAGCGCGGTCTTCTTGCCGACTTCTCACCTGCCTCTGGTTGGTTCTCTTCCCTGCCGGGCGCAGGGTCTTAACCGACGACACGAACAGTGACGTCCAGCCACGACCCCCCGTGGCAGGACGAGAGGAGACACCCATGTGGAGCAAGCGAACGATCGCCACCGCCGCAGTCGCGGGACTGGCCGTCGTCGGGACGGCCGGTGTGGCCGCCGCGACCGGGTCGGCGGTGACCACCGCCAGCGGGTTGCCGGACGGGCTGGAGTCGCTGGTCGAGGACGGCACGCTGACGCAGGAGGAGGCCGACGCCGCAGAGAAGGCCCGCGACGCCCTGCGCGAGCAGTTCCAGGCACAGCGGGAGGCGCGGCAGGCCGAGCGGCAGGCCAACCTGGACGAGCTGGCGGGCATCATCGGCATCAGCTCCGACGAGCTCGTTCAGCGCTACACCGACGGTGAGTCGCTCGAGCAGATCGCCGGCGACAAGGCCGACGAGGTGGAGGCCTGGCTCACCCAGCGCGAGCAGGACCGGCTCGCCGAGCTCGAGGCGTCCATCCCCGACCGGGTCGCCGACCAGATGCAGCGCACGGCCGGCGAGGGACGCGGGTTCGGCCTTCTCGGCGGCCCCGGTGGGCGCGGCGGGCACGGGATGGGCATGGGGCCCGGCATGGGCTGGGACGCCGACGCAGCGCCGTCCGACGACGCCGACACGACCAGCTCGGGGACGGCCGGCTCCGCCTGACCCCCCGTCGCGGCGGGCCGCGGACGACAGGGTTGCCGGGACCTGCCCTGGACCGCTCAGCGGCGGGGCAGCCCCGGCAGCCCGACCCGGCTCAGCCCCGCGAGCGTGCGGGCCGTCACCCGAAGGGCGGGGCCACCGGGGAGGTCGGGCACCGACTCGACGATGGGGGCCAGCCGCATCAGCCCCCGCAGGTCGTGCACCCGCAGGTGCCCGCGGGTGATGGCCGCCATCGGATTGATCCGCCCGGCGGAGAAGTCCAGCAGGCTGGCGGCCTCCGCCTCCACCGCGGCGCCGTGAGGCCTCTCGAGGCCGAGCCGTCGAACCGTCCACCCACCGTCGTCGGCCGCGAAGGCCCAGCCGCCGGTGGGCGCGTGCAGGGCCGCGCCGCCGTGCAGGCCCAGCCGGGCCGCCAGCGCCCCGGTGATGTCGGCGAGGGCAGCCAGTCCGGTGAGCAGCAGGTCGTCCGGCGGTGGCGGGGCACCGGCCGGCTGCAGGTCCAGCGCGTGCACGGCCAGCTCGTAGGTGCCGGCCAGCAGCACGCCGAGCACCGGCAGCGGGCCCAGCACCGACGCGGTCGGCAGCGCGTCGAGGTCGAGGTCGGCGGAGTCGAAGTAGCTCGCGGCGTTGGCGCGGGCCCGGTGCAGCGCTGCGAGCACCTCGCCGGCCGAGGCCTCCCGGTGCGCCCGGGTGAGCACGTCGTTCACCTCGTCGGCGGTGGCCGGGCGCTGCGTGCGTCCGGCCCGCGCGTCGGCCACCACCGCCGCCAGCGCGTCGTGCTCGGGCCAGGTGCCCAGGTGCACGCACACCTCGTGCGCCCGCCAGCCGGGTAGCCGGCTCGCGGCCTGCAGGTCGCTGGCCTCGGCCAGGGCCAGGAAGGCGTCCCAGGCGCCCAGCACCATGGGCGCGACCACCTCGCGGCCCGCGTCGGTCATCCCCTGCACGCCGCCCAGCATCCCCGCTCGGCCCGGCGGACGCCGCGTCAGGCGGCCAGCAGAGCCGCCATCACGGCGAGGTCGGGGTCGACCGCGGGGTCGACGCCCACGCTGCTCAGCAGCTTGGTGACGGTGCCGTCGGCCTCGGCCTCGACCCAGGCGGCCCGGTGCTCGATGCCCAGGTGGGGCAGCCCGGGCAGCAGCAGGCAGCCGCTGGCGGCGCCTTCGGCCTCGGGGGTGGAGGGTCGCGTCTCGGCCGGGGGGTGCAGCACGAACAGCGCGGGCGGTGCCCCGAGGGAGCCAGGCACCGGCGCGTCCCGGCCCACCAGCGGTCCCTCGCAGGTGAGCAGGCCCACCGTGCGCGGCTGCGGGTCGTCCGGTACCTCGTCCACGGCCCGGAACAGCGAGGTGATCGGGACGAAGCCGGGCACCGCGGCCAGCCGGACCGCCAGCGCCAGCACCTGTGCCCACTCCCGGGTGGTCGCGGGCCAGCGCCCGGAGAGCACGAAGCCGGCGAGGGTGAGGTCGCGGTGCGCGTAGGGGGCCACCTCGACCGGCAGCCCCTGCTCGGTCACCTGCGTCACCTCCGTCTCGCGCGCACCGTGCTGCGTTCAGCATGGGCCGGATGTGCGTTAGCACTCAAGAGGCACCGAGTGCCAGCACGCCGACGCCTACGATGCGCGGGTGCCCGTCTACGAGTTCCGGTGCCGCACCTGCGGTGACACCTTCACCGAGCAGCGTCCGATGATCGCCTCGGGCGACCCGGCCGCCTGCCCCTCCGGCCACGGTGACACCGTGCGCCTGCTGGGGCTGGCCGGTGCCCTCGTCGGCGGACGCTCCCGCTCCGGCAGCGAGCAGCCCCGGGGTGGCGCGACCGCGGGCGCCGGTGGCGGCTGCTGCGGTGGGGGCTGCTGCGGCTGAGGCGACTCAGCCGGCCGCGGGGACGCCCAGCTCGTCGGCCACGGCGTCCACCAGCACGGCCAGCTGGTCGCGGATGGCCCGCACCTGCTCCAGCGGCAGGCCGCGCGGGTCGGGCACGTCCCAGACGACGTGCACCGAGGGGTCGGGCACGTCGATCGGCGCACCGTCCGAGAAGGTCACCAGACGGTCTGCCGCCTGCAGGATCTCGCGTGTCCAGGGCTTGGGGAAGGGCTCGGTCGTGGTGATCCCGAGCTCCTCCATCACCTGGCGCACGGTGTCGTCCAGCGCCTCGTTGGGGTCGGTGCCCGCGGAGAAGGACAGGCCGTGGGCACCCGCCCGGTGCAGGAACAGCGCCTTGGCCATGCGGCCGCGACCGGAGTCGTTGGTGTCGACGAACACCACCGCCGGGACCCCGGGGCGGTGGCCCTGCATGCGCGCTGCCGCCCACAGCTGGGCGCGGGCGTAGCGCTCGGCCAGCAGGGGCACGTGCACCTTGACCCGTGCCAGCCGGTCCATGTGCTCCCAGCTGGCCATGAGGACCGCATGGACGGTCTCGGGATCGAGGCTGGTGCCGAACTCCTCCACCAGCCGGTCATGGGCTCGACGGACGGCTAGCTGCTCGTCCAGGGACAGGGGTTCGACGTTGCTGGGCACGGCAGACGCCTCCGGCGGTTCAGGGCTCCCTCCCCGCGACCCACGGTAGTCACAATCGGCCGGCTCCGCCGCCCGAATCACAGGGCGGTGGTGGTCGGCCGGCTCAGCCGAAGGCGAGCGCGTCCAGGGCGGCGCGCACCGGGTCCGGGCCACTCACCAGGTCGAAGGCACGCCGTGCGGTGGCCGGGACGGACAGGCAGGCAGCCGCCACCGCGGCCACGTCGGCCCGGGGCACCATCCCGCCGGCCAGCCCCGTCCCCACCTGCACCAGGCCGGTGGCCGGCCCGTCGGTCAGGCCCCCGGGGCGCACGATCGTCCAGCCCAGGCCGCGCTCGTGCAGCGCCTCGTCGGAGCGGCGCTTGGCCGCGAGCACCTGCTGCAGGAAGGCCGGGCCGTGGTCGGGGCGGTCGGCGAACATCGACGAGATCTGCACCCAGCGCGCGACGCCCGCGGCGTCGGCCAGCCGCTGCAGGGCCACGCACGCCTCGGCGTCCACCGCCACCGGGTCGCCGCCGTAGCCGGCACCAGCGGCCCACACCACGGCGTCGGCGTCGACGAGCACCGGCTCGAGCTCGACCGGCGCGAGCTCGGTGAGGTCGGCGACGAGCGGGGACGCACGCAGCGCGGTCACCAGTGCGGCCTGCTCGGCCCGGCGCACGACGCCGACCACGTGGTGGCCCGACTCCGCGAGGGTGGCCACGACCAGCCGTCCCGTCTGCCCACCGGCTCCGGTCACCACGACGCGCACGCCGCGAGGCTACCGGGGGAATGGCCCCCGGTAGCCGATTGTTGCTTCGTCAAATAGTCTGTCCACAGGAGGTGCATGGTGCCCGCGATCACCGTCGACGACGTCCTGTCCGTCCCCGCCGTAGCCATCCCCGCCGAAGGGGCTGACCGGGGGGTGCTGTCGCTGACCACCGCACCGTCCGGCTACGAGGGCGAGGGCTTCCCCGTGCGCCGAGCGTTCGCCGGGGTGGACCTGCGGGCCCTCGACCCGTTCATCCACATGGACCAGATGGGCGAGGTGGAGTACGCGCCCGGCGAGCCCAAGGGCACGCCCTGGCACCCGCACCGCGGCTTCGAGACCGTCACCTACATGCTCGACGGCCTGCTGCGGCACTCCGACAGCCACGGGGGCGGCGGCCTCATCAGCGACGGCGACACCCAGTGGATGACCGCGGGCAGCGGCCTGCTGCACATCGAGACTCCGCCCGAGCACGTGGTGATGAGCGGCGGGCTGTTCCACGGCTTCCAGCTGTGGGTCAACCTGCCGGCGGCCAAGAAGTGGTCGCCGCCGCGCTACCAGGACATCAAGGCCGGCCAGGTGGCTTTGGTCCGCTCACCGGACGGCGGGGCGCTGGTGCGGGTCATCGCCGGCCAGGTGGGCGAGCACGCGGGGCCGGGCTCCACCCACACGCCGATCACCCTGGTGCACGCCACCCTCTCGCCAGGGGCCCAGCTACGCCTGCCCTGGCGTCCGGACTTCAACGCCCTGGTCTACGCCCTGGCCGGCCAGGGGACGGTCAGCGCAGCGCAGCGTCCCATCCGGATGGGCCAGCTCGCCGTGCTCGGCGGCGGTGACACCGTGACGGTGGCGGCCGGCGCCGCGCAGGAGTCGCGCGCGCCGACCCTGGACGTGCTGGTGCTGGGCGGGCAGCCCATCCGCGAGCCGGTGGCCGCCTACGGCCCGTTCGTCATGAACACCCGGGCCGAGCTGGTGCAGGCTTTCGAGGACTTCCAGGCCGGCCGCCTCGGGACGATCCCGGCCGACCCGCACCCGGGCCACGACGTGCTGCGCTGAGCCCGGCAGCACGATGAGCAACCTCGAGCTCGAGCCGCAGGAGACCGCCTGCGGCGACGCGCCCACCGCCGCCCGGCCGCAGGCGCTGGCACCGCGCGACGTGCCGCTCGGCGGGCCGCGCTCGATGACCGTCCGCCGGACGCTGCCGCACCGGCACCGCCGGATGGTCGGCGCCTGGTGCTTCGTGGACGACTACGGGCCCACCGACCTGCGCGGCCAGGACGGCATGCAGGTACCGCCGCACCCGCACACCGGCCTGCAGACCGTCTCCTGGCTGCTGGAGGGCGAGGTGCTGCACCGCGACAGCCTGGGCAGCCGGCAGCGGATCGCCCCCGGGCAGCTCAACCTGATGACCGCCGGTCACGGCATCGCGCACTCCGAGGAGACACCCCCGCCCGAGCAGCGCACCACCCAGCGGCTGGCGGGGGTGCAGCTGTGGGTGGCGCTGCCGGCCGCCTCGCGCTCGGTCGCGCCGGCGTTCGAGCACCACCCCACGCTGCCGGTGCTGGACGACGGCGGCGTGGCCGTGACCGTGGTGATGGGCGCGCTGGGCGGGAGCGCGTCCCCGGCCACCACGTTCAGCCCACTCGTAGGTGCCGACCTGGCGCTGGGAGCGGGCGCCCGGACGGCGCTGCCGCTGGAACCCGGATTCGAGCACGCGGTGCTGGTCACGGACGGCGCGACGGTGCAGGTGGCGGGCCGGTCGGTCGAGCGCGGCACGCTGCTCTACCTGCCGCCCGGTCCGTCGACGCTGCCGATCGAGTCGCCCGGCTCGGCACGGGCGCTGCTCATCGGCGGCGAGCCGTTCACCGAGCGCATCGTCATGTGGTGGAACTTCGTCGGCTCCGACCACGACGAGGTGGCCGCCGCCCGCGAGCAGTGGCAGGCCGCGGATGCCCGCTTCGGCACCGTCCACGGGTATGCCGGCGGACGGCTCGCTGCCCCCGCCCTGCCCAACGCTCGCCTCACCCCCCGAGGCCGCACCCGCGACGCCTGAGCCCCCCCGCTGCCGGGCCGCGCCCGGGCCGTCCGTGATCTTGGAGAAGCTGAGCCCTTCCTCGGCGTGTCGCGCGCGTGTCCTCCAAGATCACCGAGAGGTGGCCGGCAGACGAGTGCCGCGGGTACCCCCCTGGGTATGCTGGACGCCCATGGGGCTCGGGCTCGGTGCACTGCGGACGTGGCCGGCGCGGCGCTGGCTGGTGGCGGCGGGAGCCGCCGCCCTCACCGTGCTGGTGATCGGCCTGCCCACCGACGTGGTGCCCAACCCGGTCTTCGGCCGCTCGGTCGGGGTGACCGGGTGGTCGTGGCCGGTACTGGCGGTCACGGCCGTGCTCGGCGGGCTGCTCGCGGCCAGCTACGTGCGCACCGGCCGACCGGTCGACCGCACCGCCCGGGTGGGTGGGCTCGGCGGCCTGCTGGCCTACCTCGCGGTGGGCTGCCCGGTCTGCAACAAGGTGGTGCTGCTGGCGCTCGGCAGCGTGGGAGCCATGCAGTGGTTCGCCCCGGTGCAGCCGTACCTGGCCGTCGCCGGGGTGGCTCTGCTGGCTGTGGCCCTCGTCGTGCGCCTGCGCGGCGAGGTGGCCTGCCCGGTCCCCGGCCGCTCAGCAGCAGTCGTCGAGGAAGGCCAGCACGGCGTCTCGCTCGGCAGCCGTCCACCCCTCGGCGGGTGAGGGCTGCACCAGCAGGGTCGGACGGCCCGTGGCCTCCCGGTCGGCGGCCCACTCGTAGATGGCGGGCTCGAGGTCGTCGTCGACCCAGACCAGCGGACGGTCGCCGGCCCAGGCCACCACCCCGGGGAACTTGTACGAGCCGACGCCCTGCCCGGTGCGCTGGCCGAGCCGGTACCCCTGGGCGGCCCGGAAGTCGACGTAGGGCCACTGACCGCCGAAGCCGAGGACGGGGGCGAGCGCCACCGGGGCCCGGTCCTGCCACATCGTCGCCCACACCAGCTCCGCCAGGCGCTCGAGGTCGGCCACCCAGTCGGCGTGCTCGGGCCGTAGCAGCAGCTCGAAGCCGTCCGCGACGGCCCGCCGGAACCCCGGCGGAACCCGCACGTTGCCGGGGACGAGCCCGCGCTCGGGCCGTACCAGCTCCCAGGCCAGGAAGGCGTTGAGCACCCCGTCGACGTCGAGGAAAACGACCGGACGGGCAGCACTCACGCCCCCACGGTGCCACGTCGTCCCGGCGCTGCGCAGCCGTCCTCCGGTCGGCCCCCGCCGATGTGGCACAGTTCCCCGGTGCGGCTGCTGGGCGTCACCGACCTGCACTACAAGCTGCCGCACTACGACTGGCTGGCCGGAGCTGCCGGCGAGGCCGACCTCGTGACGATCTCGGGCGACCTGCTCGACATCGCCACCCCGGTGCCCGTCGAGGCCCAGGCGGCCGTCGTCACCCAGTACCTGAGCCGGATCGCCGCCACGACCCGGCTCGTCGCGTCGTCGGGCAACCACGACCTCGACGGGCCCGACACCAACGGCGAGCAGGCCGCCGGCTGGCTGCGCCGGCTCGACCTGCCGGGGCTGCTCACCGACGGGTCCACGATCGACCTCGACGGGCTGCGGGTGACCGTGGCCGGGTGGTGGGACGGCCCGAACGGCGAGGCCGCGGTCGCCGAGCAGCTGGCCGCCGCCGCGGTCGGGCGGCCGGCGCGGTGGCTGTGGGTCTACCACTCCCCGCCCGCGGGCAGTCGGCTCTGCTTCGACGGGCGGCGGGAGTTCCCGGACGCGTCCCTGGCCGCCTGGATCGGCACCTACGAGCCCGACGTGGTGCTGTGCGGGCACATCCACCAAGCCCCGTGGGTGCCCGGCGGCGGCTGGTGGGACCGGCTCGGACGCACGCTGGTGGTCAACCCGGGCAAGCAGATCGGGAAGATGCCCCCGCACGTGTGGCTGGACACCGACGACGGCACCGCGCGCTGGTGGGGGCTGGGCGAGCAGGACGAGATCCCGCTCTGGTGACCCGGCGGCCCCCGCCGGGCCGGACCGGGTCAGCAGCCGGGGTCGCGGGCCGAGCCGGGACGGGCCGGGGGGACCTGCTGGTTGGCCAGCACGTCCAGCACGGTGTCGACCATGCCGAGGTGGCCCTCGGCGTCGGCGTACTGCTGCCTGACGTCGACGAGGTAGCGGGTCATCGCGTCGACGCGGTGGGCGCTCACCCTGAGCATCAGCAGCGCTGCGCCCGGGTGGATGGCCAGGAAGCCCATCGGGTCGTCGGCCACCTTGACCACCGTCGGCTCGACCACCCGAACCGTGGCCGTGGCGGGCTTCTCGAGCACCAGCGACATCTCGCCGAACACCGCGCCCGGCTCGCTGACCCGCACGACGGCCACGCCGTCCCGCTCGACCTGCACCGTGCCGCTGACGAGCACGAGCAGTCGACCGACGTGGGTGCCCTCCTCGATGAGCACCTCGCCCACCGCGGCCTCCAGCTCCGGCAGGTCGACGGCCTCCTCGAGCAGCGTCCGGGGCCGCGCTGCGGGCGTAGCAGACATGAGAGAACCGTAGGGCGCCGCCGACGACCCGCCTACGGTGGAGGCCGTGACCCGCCCACCGGCCACGCCGTCCACCCACGACACCGCGCACCAGCAGGCACAGGACCTGCTCGCCCGGCTCACCCTCGACGAGAAGCTGGCGATGCTGGACGGCGACACCGGCTTCTGGGAGGGCATCCGCGAGACCGTGCGTGGTGACGCTTACCACCGTCGCTCGTGGCCCGCCGGCCAGGTGCCGCGGCTGGGCATCCGCGGTCTGCACTTCGTGGACGGCCCGCGCGGCGTCGTGCTCGACGGCGGGGCGACGACCTTTCCCGCCCCCATCGGCAGGGGCGCCAGCTGGGACGCCGACCTCGAGCGGCGGGTCGGGGAGGCCATCGCCCGCGAGGCCCGCTCGTTCGGGGCCAACCTGTGGGGCGGGGTCTGCGTCAACCTGCTGCGCCACCCGGGCTGGGGCCGGGCGCAGGAGACCTACGGCGAGGACCCGGTGCACCTGGCGGTCATGGGCAGCGCCGCTGTCACCGGGGCGCAGCGGCACCTGGTCGCCTGCGTCAAGCACTTCGCCCTCAACTCGATCGAGAACGCGCGGTTCAGGGTCGACGTGACGGCCTCGCCCCGGGTGCTGCACGAGGTCTACCTGCCGCACTTCCGGGCCTGCGTCGAGGCGGGCGCCGGCGCAGTGATGAGCGCCTACAACAGCGTCAACGGCCAGTGGTGCGGGCAGAACGAGATGCTGCTCACCGACATCCTCAAGCGGCGGTGGGGCTTCACCGGTTTCGTCCTCACCGACTTCGTCTTCGGGCTGCGCGATGCCGGTACCGCCGTGCGGGCGGGCCAGGACCTGGAGATGCCGTTCCGGCTGCTGCTGGCCGCCGACCTTGCGGGCCTGGTCGCCGCCGGCCAGGTGCCCCTGCAGCGGGTGGACGACGCCGTGCTGCGGCTGCTGGGGGCCCAGCTGGCGGTGCCCGGTGACGACCCGCCCCCCGAGGTGCGTGGCTGCGCCGAGCATGTGGGGCTGGCCCGCGAGGCCGCCACCGAGTCGATCGTGCTGCTCGCCAACCGCGACTGCGCCCTGCCGCTGACCGACGTCGGCTCGATCGCCGTGCTCGGCCGGCTCGCCGTCGTGCCCAACCTGGGCGACCACGGGTCGTCGGACACCCGGCCCGCCCACGTCGTCACCCCGCTGGCCGGGCTCGCCGCCGCCGTCGGGGACGGCGTGCGCGTGCGCTACGGCTCCGGGGACGACCAGCAGGCGGCGGCCGTACTGGCAGCCCAGGTCGACGCCGCCGTGGTGGTCGTGGGCCTGGACTGGCGCGACGAGGGCGAGCACATCGAGACGGCCGACCTCGACTGGCTGGCCCGACGGCTGCCGGCGCCCGGCCCGTTCCAGCGGCTGCGGCTCGCACGCGTGTGGGACGGGCTCTCAGGACTGCTGGCGCGGCTGCTCGGGCACGGCCCGGGCCTGCCCGACTTCCACGCCGGCGACCGCACCATGCTGCGGCTCGACCCGCGCGACGAGGCCCTCGTGCGCACCGTCGCCGCCGCCAACCCGCGCACGGTCGTGGTGCTCATGGGTGGTGGTGCGCTGGTCACCGAGGCGTGGCGGCACCAGGTGCCGGCGATCGTGCTGCTCGGCTACCCCGGCCAGGAGGGCGGGCACGCCCTGGCCGACGTGCTGCTCGGCCGCGTGTCGCCGTCCGGCCGGTTGCCCTTCACCATGCCCGTAGAGCACGGGCACCTGCCACCGTTCGACCCCACCGCCCGGCAGGTCACCTACGACCTGTGGCACGGCTACCGCCTGCTGGCCCGCGACGGCAACACCGCGGCCTTCCCCTTCGGACACGGCCTGTCGTACACCACGTTCGAGACCTCCGAGCTGCGAGCGACGCTCGAGCAGGTGGACGGCGTGCCCGCGGCGGTTCGGCTCACCGCCACGGTGACCAACACCGGGGCGTGCGACGGCGCCGAGGTCGTCCAGGTGTACGCCGAGCCCCCCGCGTGGCGGGGCCCCGGCGTCGGGCCGCAGCGCCCGGCGCGCTGGCTGGCCGGGTTCACCCGGGTGCCGCTGGCGGCCGGTGAATGCGCCCAGGTGTCGGTCGAGGTGCCGATGCACCGGTTGGCCTGGTTCGACGAGGCGTCGGACGCCTTCACGGTGCAGCCCGGCGGGCACGTCCTGCGGGTGGGCCGGGACGTGGAGGACTCCACCGGCGCGGCCGTGGTGGTCGACCTGCCCGAGCAGAGGCTGGAGGGCTGACGTGCGGCTTCCCGACCCGTCGGCCATCACCCGGCGCACCCGGTCGACGATGCACCCGGAAGGGTTCCACGGCCAGGACGCCTCCGGCGGCTTCTTCGAGGGCTGGTACGTCAAGCTCGTCGACGCCGACCGCTCCCAGCGCTGGGCGGTGATCCCCGGGATCTTCATGGGCACCGGCGGCGACGCCGAGGCGTTCGTGCAGGTGCTCGACGGCTCGACCGGCGCCTCGGTGTACGAGCGCTACGAGCCGGCCGACTTCTCGGCCCGTCCCGACGCGTTCGACGTGCGGGTGGGCCCCAACCGGTTCACCGCGTCCGGTGTCGAGCTCGACCTGCCCGACGCGGGCCTGCGCGGCTCGGTGCGCTTCGCCTCCGCGCTGCAGCCGTGGCCGGTGCGCCCATGGGCGCCCGGGATCATGGGCTGGTACGCCTGGGTGCCCTACATGGAGTGCTACCACGGCGTGCTCTCGTTCGACCACGCGCTGGCCGGCACGCTGGAGCACCGCGGCGAGCCGCTCGTCCTCGACGGCGGCCGCGGGTACCTGGAGAAGGACTGGGGGCAGGCGTTCCCTGCCGGGTACGTGTGGATGCAGACCAACCACTTCACCCGCCCCCGGGTGTGCCTGTCGGCCTCGGTCGCGCTCATCCCGTGGCGGCGCAGCGAGTTCCGCGGCTTCATCGTGGGGCTGTGGATCGACGGGAGGCTGCACCGCTTCGCCACCTACACCGGGGCGCGCACCAGCGGCCTGTCCATCGACGACGAGCACGTGACCTGGACGCTGCGCTCGCGGCGGGGCGCCGTCCTGGCGCTGCGGGCCGAGCGGCAGCGCGGTGGGCTGCTGCACGCACCGATCCGCACGCAGATGCACCGGCGGGTGGAGGAGACGCTGGACGCCCGGGTGCACGTGCGGCTCACCGCCCCCGACGGCCAGGTGCTGCTCGACGACGTCGGGGAGTGCGCCGGTCTGGAGGTGCACGGCGATCTCGACCGGCTGCTGGCCACGTCCTGAGGCGGCGTCGAGGTCGAGCCACGGCCGGCCCGGGCCGGGTAGGTCAGGACGCCGGGGGCAGGTGGTCACGCGCCGGGCCGCCGAACTCCTCGACCTCGTAGCGGTGGACGACCAACCCGGCGGGCCAGCGTCCCGGGTGCAGCCACGCCTTGCGCCACAGCGCGTCCAGGAAGTCCTCGGTGCGCGGGAGCGATTGCCAGACCGAGGGCAGCAGGGTGGCCCGGTGGCCCGGAGCCTGCACGAGCAGCCCGTCGAGGCCGGGCCGCACCGCTCGGCACAGCCCGTCCCACCCGGCCACCGGCACGGGCTGCAGCGGGCCGAGCACCGAGACGTGCACGTCCATGGCCTCGACGTCGGCGGCCGTCACGGCGGGCAACCGCGGGTCGTCGAACGCCGCCGCACCGGCGTTGTGCGCAACGTCGACCCCGAGGGCGTCACGCGGCTCGAGGGTGCCGATGCAGCCGAGCAGCGCGCCGTCGCGGGTGAGGGTGACGAAGCAGGCTCCCGGTCGGCGCAGCGGCGCCGGCAGCGTGGCCACCTCAGGCAGCCACCGCCGGCCGGAGCGCAGCCGCACCACGACCGCGGTGACGGCCAGGTCGAGGGCCAGGCTGCGGGTCGCCGGGTCCACGGCGCCGGAGCGCGTCGCGGTCACGCGGCCACCTCCACGGCGAAGGCGCCGTAGCCCACGACGCGGTCAGGGGTCCCGGCGGTGTCGGCGGAGGTGCGCAGGTCGAGCAGCCGGACGGTGGCCGGGTCGGCCGCGGCGAGAGCGAGCAGCACCCGCAGCGGACGGGCGCCGCAGGCGTCGGCGTCGCCGACGCCGGCGGCGTCCAGGGCGCAGATGGCCGCAGCGGTCCGCGCGTCGTGGCGCCGAGCACTGGCGGCCGGTTCGTAGTGGGAGAGGTCACTGCTGACCACGACGAGCACCGACGGGTCCTGCCACAGCGGCAGCAGCACCTCGGCCCCCTCGGCCGCGGTGACCTGGCCCACGAGCAGCGGCAGCACCGGCACGCCCGGCAGCACCGTCTGCAGGAACGGCAGCTGGACCTCGAGGCTGTGCTCGGGCCGGTGGGCGGCGTCGTCGACGGCGACCACCCGGGGCACGGCAGCCAGCAGCGCGTCGCGGCCGCCCACGTCGAGCGTCACGTCCCCCAGCGGGGTCGTCCACACCTGAGCCGACGACGCGGCCAGTCCCAGCACCGGGACGTAGTGGGCGGGTCCCAGCAGCAGCACCGTCCGCGGTCGGTCAGACGGTGCCAGGGCAGCCAGCAGCCGGTAGGCCACCCCCGCGGTCGGGCCGGAGTAGACATAGCCGGCGTGCGGGACGACCAGCGCACGCAGCCGTGCCGGTGGCGCCGACGGTGCCTCGGCGGTGGCCTCCGCCCGCAGGCATCGCTGCACCGTCGTGGCGAGACGGGCCGGGTCGGCGGGGTAGAACGTGCCCGCCGCAGCGGGCGGCCTGCCGCGCAGCCACGGCCGGGACCCCCTCATCGCAGCGCCGCCGGCTCGGCGATGAGCACCGGCAGCCGGCGCCGGCCCCAGTGCTCGGCCGGGCCGGCGAAGATGCCCGGCAGGGCAGTCCCGCAGGCGGTGCAGCGTCCGTCGTCGGTGAGGCGGTAGGCGCCCAGGGCGTACCAGTCGCGCTCGATCACCACCTGGCCGCAGCCGACGCACCGGGTCGAGTCGCCGTCACGGTCGTGCACGTTGCCGGTATAGGCGTAGCGCACGCCGTTGCCCACGGCGATGCGGCGAGCCCGGCGCAGCGTCTCGGGCGGTGTGGGCGGCCGGTCCCGCATCTTGTAGTCCGGGTGGAAGGCGCTGAAGTGCAGGGGGACGTCGGGTCCGAGCCGCTCGACCACCCAGCGCGTGAGCGCGTCCAGCTCGTCGTCGGAGTCGTTGAGCCCGGGGATGACCAGCGTGGTGAGCTCCACCCACACGGGCGTCTGGGTGACCAGGTACTCGATGGTCTCGAGCACCGCCGGCAGGGAGGCTGAGCAGACCTTGCGGTAGAAGTCGTCGCTGAACGCCTTGAGGTCGACGTTGGCGGCGTCGACGTGGGCGTACAGGTCGGCACGGGGCTCGGCCAGCATGTAGCCGGCGGTGACCGAGATCGTCCGCAGACCTCTGTCGTGGCAGGCGATGGCCGTGTCGCGGGCGTACTCGTAGAAGATCGTCGGGTCGTTGTAGGTGAATGCGACGCTGCGGCAGCCCAGCTCGTCGGCCACCGTGGCGATTCGCTCCGGCGAGGCCTGGTCGGCCAGCGTGTCGACCTCACGACTCTTGGAGATGTCCCAGTTCTGGCAGAACCGGCAGGTGAGGTTGCAGCCGGCGGTGCCGAACGAGAGCACCGCCGAGCCGGGCAGCACGTGGTGCAACGGCTTCTTCTCGATCGGGTCGACGCAGAACCCGCTGCTGCGGCCGTAGGTGGTCAGCACGATGGTGTCGCCGTCGCGCCGGCGCACGAAGCACAGCCCTCGCTGGCCGTCGTGCAACGAGCAGCGGCGCGGGCAGACGTCGCACTGCAACCTGCCGTCGGGCAGGGCGTGCCAGGCCGTCGTGGGGAAGGCGGACTCAGCGATCACGGCTCACCACCTCCGGTGCTGCACCTGCCAGTGAACCCCGGCATGGCCGCGGTGGCCAGGGGCCTCACGTCCTGCCCGACATCTCGGGCAGGACACCGGCTGGGCCCCGTCCGACTCAGCACTGATCACGTTAAGCAGGCAAGCGACGGCTTTGCACGGCTCCGGAACCGTGCAAAGCCGCACGACGCCTGCTTAACGTGATCACTTGCGAGGGGCGAAGCGGACGGGACGGCCGGGGGACCTTGGGCGGGTGACGGGGCCCCGGGACGGACCTACGGTGAGGCATGAGCGGATCCACGTCGCGGATGCCTGAACGGCAGCGGCGGGCGGCGGCCGTGCTCGCGGCAGTGCCGGCCCCCGCCCACGACTCCCGGGTGCTGGACGTGCAGTGCATGCACAGCCACCACGTCGCCGCGGTGTTCACCACAGCCGACGGCCCGGTGGTGCAGACACACCGCGGACGGCACGCGCACGGCCAGCGCGACCGGGTCGACACACCGCACCACGGCCACCCCACGTCGGCCTGGACGGACTTCGTCGACGCCGGCCCGCTGGCCGACGACAAGCTGCCGGCCTGGTGCGAGTGCGGTCCGTGGACGCTGTCGCGCGCCGAGCTCGCTGCCTGGGTGGCCGCCGGCGAGGGCCGCGTGGTGCTGGAGAGCGGCTCGTAGGACCGGCGCCTGGGGACGGGGTCAGGTGACCGCCGCCCGGCGGGCGAACCGGGGCTCGCGCCATGCCTGCGACGCCAGCACGTCGGCCAGCACGTCGACGGCGTCGAGCACGTCGGCGTGCCGCAGCGTGAGCGGGGTGAAGCCGAAGCGCATCAGGTCGGGCTCGCGGAAGTCGCCCACCACCCCGCGCTCGACGAGCGCCTGCACCACCGGGTAGGCGTCCGGGTGGCGCAGGCACACCTGCGAGCCGCGCCGGGCGTGCTCGCGCGGGACGACCACCTGCACCCCGAACGGCTCCAGCAGGCCCTGGCACGCCTCGACGAACAGGTCGGTCAGGGCGAGCGACTTGGCCCGCACGTCGGCGATGTCGACCTCGTCCCACACGTCCAACGCCGCGTCCAGCGCGGCCATCGACAGCACCGGCGGCGTGCCCACCCGCAGCCGAGCCGCCCCCTCGGCGGGCCGGTACTCCGGCTCCAGCGCGAACGGCGTGGCGTGCCCCAGCCAGCCGGTGAGCGGCGGCTCGGCCACGTCGTGCCACCGCGGGTGGACGAAGCCGAACGCGGGCGAACCCGGGCCACCGTCGAGGTACTTGTACGTGCAGCCCACCGCGAAGTCGGCCTCGGCACCCATCAGGTCGACAGGCAGGGCTCCAGCCGAGTGCGCGAGGTCCCACACGACGACCCCGCCGGCGGCGTGGGCCGCCGCCGTGACCGCGGCCATGTCGTGCAGCACCCCGGTGCGGTAGTCGACGTGGCTGAGGGTGAGCACGGCCAGGTGCCCGTCGAGCACCCGTGCCAGCGCGAGCGGCTCGGACGGGTCGACGAGCACCAGGTCCAGCCCCAGCAACCGAGCCACCGACCCGGCGACGTAGCCGTCGGTGGGGAAGTTCGCCACGTCGCTGACCAGCGTGCGCCGGCCCGGGCGCAGCCGGGCTGCGGCCACGAGCGTGTTGAACAGCTGGACGCTGGTCGAGTCCCCCGCCACCACCGAGCCGGGCGGTGCCCCCACCCGCCGGGCGATCCGGTCGCCCACCCGCAGCGGCAGCGTGAACCAGCCGGCGCTGTTCCACGAGCCGATGAGACCCTGGCCCCACTCATGCCGCACCACCCGCTCGAGCCGGTCGGGGACGGCCCGCGGCAGCGGACCGAGGGAGTTGCCGTCCAGGTACACCCCGGGCGGCAGCACGAAGCGTTGCCGGAGGTCGGCGAGCGGGTCGACGCGGTCGAGCTGCTCGGCACGCGCCCGCAGGTCGGTCGGCTCGGCCACGCCACGCACAGTAGGACGCGACCGCCTACGATCCCGCCATGAGCCCGGTGCCCCCCAGCAGGTTCTACGTGGAGTCGGCGGACAAGTCGTGGACGACGACGAAGGTCGTCGCCGTCATCCTGGCCATCCTGACCGCGGGCTACCTGCTGCCGTGGGCCATCGCGGCCGTTCGCGACGTGCCGCACTGGTCGGTCTTCTGGGTCAACCTGCTGCTCGGCTGGACGCTCGTCGGCTGGGTGGTGGCACTGGTCATGTCGCTGCGCGCACAGCGACAGGTCATCGTCGTCTGAGCGCTGCGCCGACCGGACGGCACGGAGCCGAGCGGGCTCAGCCGGACGGCTGCTGCTCGGCCGCCAGCACCTGCGCGAGGATCCGCTCGGCCTGGTCGGGCGGGACGACGGCGTTCGGGTCGCGCCAGGTCCCGGTGGTGCGGGCCAGCTCCGCCCGGTCCATGTCGGTGACGGTAGAGGCTGCTGGGTCTACCGCTGCGCCGGGATGCGGCAGGTGTTGATGCCCAGCACGCGGTAAGCGGGCAGAAGCCGGTCGCCGCGGTCACGAGCAGCACACCGGCCACGACCAGCAGCACGACGCCGGCCAGCACGACGCGGATGACCCGGTCGAGCGAGCTCTCGTTGGTGGTCATGGTGTCCTGCTGGGGTGGTGTGGTTCGACGCCCTCATAGACGGCGGTGACCGCTGGAGGGATACACCTGCAGCACCGCCCGGGTGGTGCTCGAGCTGGGTCCGCCGACCGCATGACGCGGCGGGCCGAGGCCACGCCTGGCGGGTCCTGAGCCCCTGGTCGCGGCCGGGTCGCCGTCCTACGGTCCGAGCGTGGAGGGGGGACGCGATCGGTTCGTGGACCTGCTGCGCGCCGCCAGCATCGTGCTCGTCGTGCTGGGCCACTGGCTGGTGTGCGACCTGGTCTGGGTGGACGGCCGGCTGGCCGAGACCAGCGCCCTGGCCGAGCAGCCCGGGCTGTGGCCACTGACCTGGATGGTCGCGGTCATCCCGGTGTTCTTCTTCGTGGGGGGCTTCTCCAACGCGCACAGCTGGCGCGGCTGCCGCCTCCGGGGCGAGGGTTACGCTGCGTTCGTCGACCGCCGCACCCACCGGGTGCTGGTCCCGCTGCTGGTCTACCTGGCGGTGGTGGTGACGCTGGGAGCCCTGGTGTCATCGACCTCGGGGCTGGGCGTCGCTGTCGGCGGAGTGCTGGCGCTGCAGCCGCTGTGGTTCCTGGGCGTCTACCTGATGGTGGTGGCACTCACCCCGGTCACGCTGGGCTGGCACCGCCGCTGGGGCTGGGCCGTGCCCGCCGCGCTGCTGCTCGTGGCGGTGCTCTGCGACCTGCTCGTCTTCGCCGGTGGCCTCACGGCAGTCGGCAACCTCAACGTGCTCGTCATCTGGCTGCTCGTGCACCAGCTCGGCTACCTCTACGCCGACGGGCGCGTCGGCGCGCCGGCCGCGGCCGCGATGGCCGGCCTCGGGCTGGGCGCAGCCGTGCTGCTGACCCAGTGGGATGCCCTGCCCTACCCCGCCACCATGGTCGGGGTGCCCGGCCTGGAGCAGGGCAACATGCACCCGCCGACGGTGGCGGCGATGGCGCTGGGTGTCGGGGCGATCGGCCTGGCCCTGCTGGCCCGGCCGCTGCTGGCCGGGGTGCTGCACCGGCCCCGGGCGTGGCAGGCCGTGGTCGCCGTCAACCTGTCGGTGATGACGATCTACCTGTGGCACCAGGTGGCGCTGGTGGTCGCGGCTCGGCTGGTGCTCCCGCTCGGCTACCCCGCACCGGAGCCGGGGTCGGCCGGCTGGTGGGTGGCGCGGCTGCTGTGGCTGGCCGTCCCGGCGGTCGTGCTGGTCGCGATCGTCGCCGTGGCCGGACGCGCCGAGCGCATCGGCGCGCCCCCGGCGGCACCGGACACCCGCCGCACCCGCGTCGCGGCGGCGCTGGCCGCAGTGGTGCTCGGCATCGGGGTGCTGGCGCTGGCCGGCTCCGACGTGCTGCTGACGGTCGCGGTACGCGACTCCGGTGTCGGGCCGGTGCGCATCGGCGTGGCCGTCGGTGTCGCCCTCACCGTCGCGGCCGCCCTCCTGCTGCACGGCCTGCGAACCGGGGACGCAGGGGCGGCGCGGGGCGCCCTGGCGGCGATCGCGGTCCTCGCCGCGCTCGCCGCGGGCTACAGGCTTGGGGTCGGGTCGCTGCCGCTCGACTCCGCGGGTGCGCTGGAGCTCGGCGTGCTCGCCGTCCTGCTGGGCGCGGTGCGGCTGGTCCCGGCCGACCCGCCACCGAGAGCGGACCTGCCGTCTGCCGCGGCCATCGCGCGGCGGTGAGCCCGCAGCCCCTTCCAGCCGGCGTCCACGAGCAGCAGCACGCCGGCCGCGGCCAGCGCCGACGCCCAGCCCAGTGACCCGGGCGGGGACTGGCCGAGCACGGTCGAGACCGGCGTGTACAGCAGCAGCAGGGCCAGCGCCGCCTCGATCGCGGTGCCCGCGACGAGCATCCGGTTGGTGAACCAGCCGAGCCTCCACGGGGGGCGCCGGGTGCTACGGCAGGCGAAGGCGTTCGCTGTCTGGGCGAGCACGACGGTGAGGAAGTAGGCCCCCGACGCGGCGGCCAGCAGCGGCGCGGACGGTGGCGCCGGGTCCCCCGGCAGCCACCCGCCGGCGGCGAGCAGGGCGAGGAAGGCGGCGAACGCGGTGAGCGCCTCGGTGGGCCCGAGCAGTCCGAAGGCCCGCAGCGCGGTCACGCCGTCCAGCAGCCGGCCCGTCACCGGTCCCTGGCGCATCACGGTCGACCGGGCCGGCTCGCTGCCCAGCGCGACCGCCGAGAGCGTGTCGGTGGCCAGGTCGAGCGCGAGGATCTGCAGCACCCCGAGTGCCAGCGGGATCCGCCCTCCCGACAGCGACCAGACCACGAGCGGGAACAGCTCGGCGACGTTGTCGGTGAGGTGGTAGGTGAGGAAGCGCCGCACGTTGCGGAAGGTGGCCCGGCCCTGCTCGATGGCTGCCACGATCGTCTCGAAGTCGTCGTCGAGCAGCACCAGGTCAGCCGCCTCTCGGGCCACGTCGCTGCCCGAGCGGCCCATGGCCACGCCGACGTCGGCTTCCCGCAGTGCGGGCGCGTCGTTCACGCCGTCCCCAGTCATGGCCACCACGTGCCCGCGGGCCTGCAACGCCCGGGCCACCCGCAGCTTGTCCTCCGGTGACACCCGCGCCAGCACCACGCCGTCGCGGTCCAGCAGCGCGCCGAGCGCGGCGTCGTCGGCCGGCAGGTCGTCGCCCACCAGCACCAGCCGTCCGTGGTCGAGCAGGCCCACCTCGGCAGCGACAGCCGCAGCCGTGGCGGGATGGTCGCCGGTGACCACGGCAACCCGGATGCCCGCCGCCCGGCAGGTCTCGATGGCCGAACGCACCTGCGGCCGGGCCGGGTCGAGGAAGCCCAGCACGCCGATCAGGCGCAGCCCGGTCTCGGCCTGCTCGGCGGTCGCCGGCAGCCCGTCGGTCAGCGGCCTGCGGGCCACCGCGAGCGTCCGCAGCCCCAGGTCGGCGAACGCGTGCACCTGCCGCCAGGCGGTGGTCTGGTCGCCGTCGCAGCGGTCGAGCACCGTGTCGGGTGCTCCCTTGACGAGCACGGCTCCGTCCACCACCACCGACATGCGGCGGCGCCGTGGGTCGAAGGGGAACCGGGCCCGCACCGCGGCGTCCTGCCCGGTGGCTGCGAGCCGGTGCACGAGGGCGTCGATGGCGGCCTCCATCGGGTCGCCGTGCGCGGTCCACCCGCCGTCGGCCGGCACGACCCGGCCGGTGGAGCAGGCCAGGCCCGCCAGGGCGACGTCGCGGGCGGCCTCCACGGCGGCCTGCTCACCCTGGATCCGCGCGTCGGGCGCGTACCCGTCCCCCTGCACCTGTACCGGGCCCGCTGGGGTCCACACCTGCACGACCTGCATCTCGTTGCGGGTGAGGGTGCCGGTCTTGTCGGTACAGATGTAGGTGACCGAACCCAGCGTCTCCACCGAGGTGAGCTCGCGGACCAGGCCGTTGCGCCGGGCCATGCGCTGCGCGCCGATCGACAGGGAGAGCGTCACGGTGGGCAGCAACGCCTCGGGGACGAGTGCCACCGTGACGCCGATGGCGAAGACCAGCCCCACCTGGGGATCGAGCCCCAGCAGCACGCCCACGGCGAAGAAGAAGGCACCCCCCGTCACGGCGATGACGGCGATCGTGCGTACCAGCCGGCGCAGCTCGACCTCCAGCGGGGTACGGGGGGGCACCGTCCGCTCGGTCAGCCCGGCGATGGCGGCCAGCCGGGTGTGCGGGCCGGTGGCGGTGACGGTGCCGACGGCCTCGCCCTCGAGCACGAAGCAGCCCCCGGCGAGGTCGGCCCCGTCGATCGGACGGTCGGGCACGCTCTCGCCGGTGAGCATCGAGGTGTCCACCTCGAGCGAGAGGCCCTGGTCCAGGCGCAGGTCGGCAGGGACGCGGTCACCTGCCTCCAGCAGCACCACGTCGCCGGGGACGAGCTCGGTGGCGTCGACGACCTGGCGGTGCCCGTCGCGCACCACGCCCACCTCGCGCGGCAGCAGGTCGCGAAGCCGGTGGGCCGCACGCTCGGCGCTGCGCTCCTCGGCGAAGGCGAAGCAGCCGTTGACGAGCACGACCGCGACGATCGCGACGGCGAGCTGGGGCAGCCCCGCCAATAGCGCCAGCACCGCGGCCGCCCAGAGCATGAGGGCGAAGAAGTGCACCAGCTGGTCCAGCAGGTGGCGCCACCACGCGCGCTGCGGGGGCGGCGGCAGCACGTTGGGTCCCCACTGCCGCCGCGCCGCCGACACCTGCGCCGCGCTCAGGCCGGCGGGCAGGTGCGGGACGGGCACGCCACGCCGCCGCGGGTGGCTCACGGCCCCGCTCACAGGCCCGATCCCACCGCAGCAGGCGGTAGCGGGGCAGGGCCGTGCGACCCGGGATGCTGCGGCCGTCGAGGATCCACGCGGCGTCGGTCCACCGCAACGCGTCCCCATGCCGCGTCGACGATGACGGGATTGCCCCCGACGACCCGTACCCTGATGGGGTGACGCAGGTGGTGTTGCTGCTCGACTGGCTCGACCCGGAGAACATGATCCGGGCCTTCGGAGCCTTCGCCGTGCTCGGCGTCTGCGCGGTCGTCATCGCCGAGACAGGGCTGCTCGCCGGCTTCTTCCTGCCGGGTGACTCGCTGTTGTTCACCGCCGGGTTGCTCACGGCGGCCGGGGTGATCAGGACCCCGATCGCGGTGGTTGCGCTGGCCATCGGGGTTGCGGCGTTCGTCGGCGACCAGATGGGCTACGGCATCGGACGCAAGGGTGGGCCGCGCGTGTTCAACCGTCCGGACTCTCGCTTCTTCAAGCAGGAGTACGTCGAGCGGACGCACGAGTTCTACGAGCGGCACGGTGGGCGGGCGGTCATCCTGGCCCGCTTCGTGCCGATCGTTCGCACCTTTGCGCCAGTGATGGCCGGCGTCGCCGGCATGCCCTACCGGCGCTACGTCGTCTACGACGTCGTCGGAGCCATCCTGTGGGGCATCGGGGTCACGCTGCTCGGCTACTGGCTCGGTGGGTTCGCGTTCGTGACGGACAACATCGAGGTCATCCTCATCGGCATCGTGGCGGTCTCGGTGATCCCGGTCGGCCTGGAGTTCCTGCGGGCACGGCGCCAGCCGAAGGCGGTCCCGGTCGCGGTCACCGAAGAAGTGTGATTCACTACTGACTGTTCGCGAAGGGGAGTATCCCACCACGCTCCGTCGTCAGTCCGGCTGACCGCCCGGCGGAGCGGGCCGCAAGGCCGGGAGAGACCTTCGGTCGTCCACGACCGAAGGAGTCTGCGTGTCCGTCCCTGTCTGGGTCTGGCTGGCCGTCATCGGGTTCATCCTGCTGATGCTGGCCATCGACCTGTTCGCGCACCGCAAGGCCCACGTGATCGGCGTGCGTGAGGCCGCCGTCTGGTCCGCCGTCTGGGTGGCCTTCGGTGTCGGCTTCGGCGCCGTCGTCTGGCAGGTCTGGGGGGCCGAGCTCGGCCAGCAGTACTACGCCGGCTACCTGATCGAGAAGTCGCTGGCGGTCGACAACGTCTTCGTCTGGGCGATCATCTTCACCTACTTCGCCGTACCCCGGGAGTACCAGCACCGCGTCCTGTTCCTGGGCGTCCTCGGCGCCCTCGTCTTCCGCGGCATCTTCATCGCCGGCGGCTCGGTGCTCATCGCCAGCTTCAGCTGGGTCCTCTACCTGTTCGCGGCGTTCCTGCTGTGGACAGGCTGGCGCATGCTGCGCCAGCGCAACGAGCACATCGACCCCTCCCGGTCGAAGGCGCTCGCGCTGTTCAGGCGCTGGGTGCCGATGACCGACGCCTACCACGGGCAGAAGCTGCTCGTACGCAAGGCCGGCGTGGTCGTGGCAACCCCGCTGCTGGCAGTGCTGGTGCTCGTCGAGGTCACCGACATCATCTTCGCGGTCGACTCGATCCCGGCGATCTTCGCGGTGACCAGCGAGCCGTTCCTGGTCTTCACCGCCAACGCCTTCGCCATCCTGGGCCTGCGGGCGATGTACTTCCTGCTCGCCGACCTCATCCACCGGTTCGTCCACCTCAAGGCCGGCCTGGCGCTCGTGCTCGTCTGGGTGGGCATCAAGATGCTGCTGAAGGTCGACGTGTTCTACATCCCCACCGCGGTCTCACTGGCCGTGGTCATCACGATCATCACCGTGTCGGTGCTGGCCAGCCTGCGGGCCACCCGTGGTCAGAGCCGGCACAAGCCGGACGTGGCCGCCGCCCCGTTCCGGGTCGCCACCCCGGAGGAGATGGCCGAGGTCGAGCCGGTCTGGGGCAGGCGGCGGGAGCGGCAGCCGAGTGACGCCTGAGTCTCGCCGCCGGGTCAGCTGCGCATCTCCTTGCGCACCTCGGCCTCGACCCGCGCCGAGGAGGGGGTCTCCCCCCGGCGGATCGCGCCGGGGGCGACCATGTCGGGGCGGTCCGCCTCCCGGGCCGACGCGAGCATGTACGGCACCGACACCACCATGACGCCAGGCATGAAGTGCAGCCGGGCTCGCAGCCGCAGCGCGCTCTGGTTGTGCAGCAGCGCCTCCCACCACTTGCCCACGACGTACTCGGGCACGAAGACCGTGACCACGTCGCGGGGGCTCTTGCGGCGGATGGCCCGCACGTACTCGAGGATCGGCCGGGTCACCTCGCGGTAGGGCGAGTGCAGCACCCGCAGCGGCACCAGGATGCCCTCCCGGGCCCACGCGTCGCTGAGCCGGTCGACGTCGGGCTGGTCGACCGCCGCGGTGATCGCCTCGAGCGTGGACGGGCGGGTGGCCTGGGCGAACTGGATCGCCCGCAGCGTCGCCCGGTTGAGGCTGCTGACCAGGATCACCCCGTGCACCCGGGAAGGCAGCAGGCGCGGGTCGTCGTCGCGCAGGCGCAGCTCCTCGGTGACGTGCGCGTAGTGGCGGTGGATCGAGTTCATCAGCAGGAACAGCAGCGGGATGGCGACCACGACGATCCATGCACCGCGGGTGAGCTTCGTCGCCAGCACGATGGCCAGCACCGTGCCGGTCAGGACCATGCCGAACGCGTTGATGGCCCGCGACCGCCGGTACTGGCGCAGGTGGCTCGGTCGTCGCTCGACGGCCAGCAGCGCCGTCCAGTGCCGCACCATGCCGAGCTGACTCATCGTGAACGAGACGAACACGCCGACGATGTAGAGCTGGATGAGCTGGCTGACGTCCGCGCGGTAGATCGCCACCAGCACCCCGGCCACCACCGCCAGCGCCACGATGCCGTTGCTGAACGCCAGCCGGTCGCCGCGGGTGTGGAACTGGCGCGGCAGGTAGCCGTCCCGAGCGAGGATGGACCCGAGCACGGGGAACCCGTTGAAGGCCGTGTTGGCGGCCAGCACCAGGATGAGCATGGTCGCCAGCGCGACGTAGACGGCCGCCCAGCTGTCGACGCCGAAGACGGCATCCGCCACCTGCACGATCACCGTCTTCTGGTACCCGCCCGGTGGGAGCCCGGCGAGCTGCGCGTCGTCCTCGGTCACCTTGACACCGGTGGTCAGCGCGAGCCAGGTGATCGCGGTGAACATGGCCATCGAGATGAGGCCGAGCAGCAGCAGCGTGGTGGCGGCGTTCCTGGACTTGGGGTGCCGGAACGCGGGGACCCCGTTGCCGATGGCTTCCACGCCGGTCAGGGCGGTGGTGCCGGTGGAGAACGAGCGCAGCACAAGGAAGACCAGAGCGACGCCGGCGAGGGTGGTGGAGGGCTCCTCGATGGTCCAGTCCGCGCTCTCGGCTCGCATCGGGTCACCCTCGAGGGTCTTGACCAGGGCGACGGCGACCATGCCGAAGATGCCGACCATGAAGGCGTAGGTGGGGATCGCGAACGCCGCGCCCGACTCGCGCACCCCTCGCAGGTTCATCGTCGCCAGCAGGGCGATGAGCAGCAGCGCTGTGGTGACCTTGTGCTCGACGAACCAGTCGTTGGTGGACGCGAGGTTGGACACCGCAGCCGAGATGGAGACGGCCACCGTGAGCACGTAGTCGACCAGCAGCGCGCTGGCCACGACCACGCCCGAGCGCGGCCCGAGGTTGGTCGAGACGACCTCGTAGTCGCCACCTCCGCTGGGGTAGGCGTGCACGATCTGGCGGTAGGACGCGACGACGGTGAAGAAGACGAGCACGACCGCGGCCGCCACCCACGGGGCGTAGGAGTAGAAGGCGTACCCACCGAGAGCCAGCACGACCAGGATCTCCTGGGTCGCGTACGCGTTGGACGACAGCGCGTCGCTGGCGAACACGGGCAGCGCGAGCCGCTTGGGCAGCAGTGTCTCGCCGAGCTGGGTCGTCTTGAGGGCGCGGCCCAGCACGACCCGCTTCGTCCAGTCGACCACCGTCGCCACGTCGCGAAGGGTACGACCTCCCCGAGACCGCACCTCCGGGCCGTTCGCCCCCCGGCGGCGCCTCGTCCGGAAATGATCACGTTAAGCAGGCAGACGTCGGCTTTGCACGGTTCCGGAGCCATGCAAAGCCACCCGACCCCTACTTAACGTGATCATTGCGGCGCCGCGCCGGCTGCTGGTCAGGGGTGGGGGGCGTCCCTCAGGTCGTCCAGCACCTCGGACAGCTGCGTGACGGCCCAGCGCAGGTCGGGCTCGGCGACCACCAACGGGGGCGCCAGCCGGATGGTCGACCCATGAGTGTCCTTGGCCAGCACGCCGCGGACGAGCAGCCGCTCACAGACCTCGCGCCCCGACGCCAGCCGCGGGTCGACGTCGACGCCGGCCCACAGCCCGCGCGCCCGCACCGCCACCAGTCCGCGGCCCACGAGCGCCTGCAGGTCCGACTCGAGCACCGCCCCCAGGTGCGCCGAACGACGCTGGTACTCGCCGGTGGCCAGCAGCCCGACGACGGCGCTGCCGACGGCGCTCGCGAGCGGGTTGCCGCCGAAGGTGCTGCCGTGCTGGCCGGGCTGCAGCACGCCGAGCACCGACCGGTCGGCCACCACGGCCGACACCGGCACCACACCGCCGCCCAGCGCCTTGCCGAGCACGTAGACGTCGGGCACCACCCCCTCGTGGTCGCAGGCGAAGGTTCGCCCGGTGCGGCCCAGGCCGGACTGGATCTCGTCGGCCATGAGCAGCACATCCGCGGCCTGCGTCGCCGCTCGCACCGCCCGCAGGTATCCGTCGGGGGGGATGACGACACCGCCCTCGCCCTGCACCGGCTCGATCAGCACCGCAGCCGTGCGCGGCGTGAGGGCAGCGGCCAGTGCGTCGGCGTCCCCGAACGGCACGCGGACGAACCCGGGCGTGTACGGCCCGAAGCCGTCTCGGGCCAGCGGGTCGTCGGAGAACGACACGATCGTGATGGTGCGGCCGTGGAAGTTGCCGCCCGCCACCACGACCTCCGCCTGCCCGTCGGGGATCCCCTTGACCTGGTAGCCCCACTTGCGGGCCACCTTGAGCGCGGCCTCGACCGCCTCAGCGCCGGAGTTGGCCGGCAGCACCATCTGCTTGCCGGCCAGCCGAGCGAGCCCCTCGGCGAACTCCGCGAACCGGTCGTGGTGGAACGCCCGGCTGGTCAGCGTCAGCGCCTCCAGCTGCTCGCGAGCGGCGCGCAGGATCGCCGGGTGGCCGTGCCCGAAGTTGAGGGCGGAGTAGCCGGCCAGGCAGTCCAGGTAGCGCCGACCGTCCACGTCGGTGACCCAGGCTCCCTCGCCGCGAGCCAGCACGACGGGCAGCGGGTGGTAGTTCTGGGCGGCGAACGACTCGGCCGCCTCGATGTGTGCGGCGGTGGCGGCGGACGCCGCCGTCCCGGCGGATACGTGCGGGCTGACGGGCACGACCACGACTCCTCCCGGCCGACCCCGGTCGGCGCTCGCGAGTCTAGGTCGGCACCAGCCAGGATGGGGGCATGCGCAGAGTCGTGATCATGGGTGCGGGCGGCCGGGACTTCCACGTGTTCGCGACGGTGTTCCGCGACGACCCCGACACACAGGTGGTGGCCTTCACCGCCGCACAGATCCCCGGCATCGCCGGTCGGACCTTTCCCGCCACCCTCGCCGGGCCCCGCTACCCCGACGGGATCCCCATCGTGGCCGAGCAGGTCCTGCCGACACTGATTGCCGAGCAGCACGTCGACGAGGTGGTCCTTGCCTACTCCGACCTGTCCCACCTGGACGTGATGCACACGGCGTCGGCGGTGCTCGCCGCAGGGGCGGACTTCCGCCTGGCCGGCCCCGCCGCGACCATGCTGCGCAGCTCCAAGCCGGTCGTCGCGGTCGGGGCGGTGCGCACCGGCTGCGGCAAGAGCCAGACCACCCGGGCGGTCGGACGGCTGCTGCTCGACGCCGGCCTGCGAGTGGCGCTCATCCGCCACCCCATGCCCTACGGCGACCTGGAGGCGATGCGGGTCCAGCGCTTCGCCAGCCTCGCCGACATCGACGCCAGCGACCCGACGGTGGAGGAGCGTGAGGAGTACGAGGCTCCCGTCGCGCTGGGCATGGTGATGTACGCCGGCGTCGACTACGAGGCGATCCTGCGCGCCGCCGAGGCCGAGGCCGACGTGGTCGTCTGGGACGGCGGCAACAACGACTTCCCGTTCGTGCGGCCTGACCTGATGATCACCGTGGTCGACCCGCTGCGGCCCGGCCACGAGGAGCGCTACCACCCCGGTGAGGCCACTCTGCGGATGGCCGACGTCGTGGTCGTCAACAAGGTCGACTCCGCCGACCCGGCCGACGTCGAGGACGTGCTGGCCGCGGTTGCTCGACTCGCCCCGACGGCCACGGTGGTGCGGGCCGCCTCCCCCGTGACGCTCGAGAGCACCGAGTCGCTGGCGGGCAGACGGGTGCTCGTCGTCGAGGACGGCCCGACGCTCACCCACGGCGGCATGCCCTACGGCGCGGGCACGGTCGCGGCCCGGGCGGCCGGCGCGACCGAGATCGTCGACCCCCGACCGTGGGCGGTGGGATCGATCGCCTCGACCTACGCGACCTACCCCGGTACCGGGGCGGTGCTGCCCGCTATGGGCTACGGCGCGCAACAGCTGGCCGACCTCGAGGCGACGCTGCGTGCGGCGCCGGTCGACGTGGTCGTCTCCGGGACGCCGATGGACCTCGGGCGGCTCGTCGACGTCGGCCACCCGCTGCTGCAGGCGTCCTACCACCTCGCCGAGGTGGGCCGGCCGACCCTTGCCGACGTGCTCGCCCAACACATCGAGCGCTGGCGGAGCGGCGAGTAGCCCGGCCGGCAGGCCGTCGGTCGCCGCGCTGGGCGGCCTCGGGGCGCCCGTCAGCCCTGTGCGAGCATGGAGGCATGGACGTGGCAGCCTGGCTGCAGCAGACCCGGTCCGAGGTGTTGGACGAGGCGTACGGCAGCCTCGAGCGCTCCCACCCCGCCCACTACGAGGCGATCGGCGAGCACGTCACCCGCGAGCGGCTGGACGAGCTGTTCTCGCTGGTCGTCTCGACATTGCAGACCCGGGACGTGGCCGCGCTGAGCACCTTCGTGCAGCAGCTGGCCACTCGCCGCTTCGACGAGGGGTTCGACCTGTCGGAGGTGCAGGCGGCGATGAACTCCCTGGAGGGTGCGATGTGGCGCCGCGTGGTCGCCGTCGCCCCACCCGACGAGCTGGCCGACGCCATCGGGATGCTGTCGACCGTGCTGGGGTTCGCCAAGGACACCCTCGCCCGTACCTGGGTGTCGCTGGCCAGCAAGCGGCACGTGCCGTCGCTCGACCTGTCCGCCCTGTTCGCCGGCGGCGACACCGTCTGAGGTCCCCAGCCTCGCCGAGGCCCGAGGGCCGGCCGGGCAGCGAGACTGGCCGACGTGGCGACCATCTACTACACCGCGACGAGCCTGGACGGCGTGATCGCCGACCCGGAGGCATCCCTGGCCTGGCTGCTGTCACGCGACATCGACCCGGAGGGGCCGATGGGCCATGCGGCCTTCGAGCGCTCGGTCGGGGCCCTGGCGATGGGCGCCACGACCTACCGCTGGGTGCTCGAGCACGACGTCGACGAGGCCGGACGGCCCCGCTGGCAGTACACGCAGCCCTGCTGGGTCTTCACCCACGGCGACCCGTCCCGCGCCCCGGGGGACGTGCGCTTCGTGCAGGGGCCCGTCGAGCCGGTGCATGCCGAGATGACCTCGGCCGCTGGGGACCGCCACGTCTGGGTGGTCGGGGGTGGTGACCTCGCGGGCCAGTTCGCCGACGCGGACCTGCTGGACGAGGTGTGGGTGAGCGTCGCGCCGGTGACGCTGGGGGTCGGCGCGCCGCTGCTCCCCCGCCGCCTCGAGCTCGAGCTGGTCGAGGTCGCCCGCAACCGCGACTTCGCCTGCCTGCGCTACAGGGTCGCCCGTCCGTCCGACTGACAGCAGTCGTCGCTGCCGCGCCAGGCCTCCCGTCCCTCGTTGGCCGCGACCGCGGCGATCACCAGGCCGGCCATCGGGTCGGCCCACCACCAGCCGCTGTCGGCGTGGACGGTGGCCGAGCCGAGCTCCCGCGCGACCCGCCGCTTGGCCCAGACGCGCAGCGGCATGACGACCAGGCTCGTCCCGGCCAGCGCTACGCCACCGCGATGGCCCGCAGGGCTCGACGTTCGGCGTCCTCGGGCACCTCGCGGCGGAACTGCCAGATGATCACCACCGCCGACAGGCTCTCCACGACGCTGTCCCCGCCGAACGAGACCAGCGCCACCGAGCCCGCCACCACACCGGCGGTGAGGGCCACCACCGCCTCGAGCACGTTGTGGGCGAGCGAAGCCACCGCCAGCAGCAGAGCGGTTCGGTTCAGCCGGGCGCGTCGCGCCCGGTCGAGCTGCGGCGTTCCCCCGGCTGCGGACATCTCCGGCCAGTCTGGCAGCCCAACCCCGGCGGCCGGGCTGGTGCGATCCCTTCGGCCCGGGGCACATCCCGCGCCGGCGCCTGCGGTGCACGTGGGGGTGGTGTGCGACCTCAGGCCCGGACGGCGGTCGCGGACCAGGACGCCGCGTAGGGAGCCAACGCATCCCGTGCCCGCACCGCCGGCGGCAGGATCCGGTCGCGGTCGCTGACCGCCAGCACCCCCAGCGTCGACTCCCGGTCGAGCCCGCCGTGGGTGCCCTCCAGCCGGCCGCCCCGCACCGTGGCGCCGACCAGCGCGGACCGCGATCCCGCTGCCCACCCGGGTGCCAGCGACGCGACCACGTCGGCACGGTTGCGCACCCGGTCACCGGTGAGGGCGTCCACGAGTCGGTGCAACGCGTCGGGGAACCGGCCCGGCACGGTCGCGGCGAACCAGTCCTCGTCGCGGGCCCACCCCTCGCCGTCCAGCCGGCCCTCCTCGCGCAGCGCGGCCCGCGCCCCGGCGAGCGCGAGCACATCCCCGTTGCAGTCCTCGACGGCCAGCAGCAGCGTGCCCGCGCCGTCGGTGCGCCATCGCACGGTGCACGCTCCGGCGCGGCCCACCACCTCGACCCGGTCCGGCCCGGCGGCCCACGCGGCCAGGTCGACGGCCGGATGGGCGGCGAGGGCAGCGGCGGCCACCCCAGCCCGCGCCGCGTCGGCGACGAACAGCACCGCCATGTTGACCAGCCCGAACTCGGGCAGCACGACGTCGTCCGGGTGCTCCAGGTGCCGGGCGGGTCTCAGCCCAGCCTCGCGCAGCAGGTGTGGCAGGCCTTCGGCATGGTGGATCTTGTGCCGCCCGCACCCGTGGTCGGAGAAGACAACGATGCGCAGGGGGCGACCGGTGCGAGCCCGGTGGCGCGACCGCAGGTCGTCCAGGCGTCCGCTCAGCCCCAGCAGGTAGCCGACCGCCGCGTCGTCGTCGTAGAGGTGCAGCAGCCCGTCGGTGGCGCCGACGTAGGCAACCAGGACGTCGCGGTCGGTGGTGAGCAGGTCGCGCTCGACCTCGTCCAGCTCGAGCCGGGCCGCGCCTCGAGGGGAGACGTAGTTGGCGGTCTTGGTGACCAGGCTGCGGCGCGGAGAGTCCAGCAGCTCGCCCCAGGCGGGGACGTCGTGGCGGTAGGTCAGGGGGTCCGCCCCGACCGAGCGGTTCAGCGTGCGGTCGAAGTACCGGATCTCGTAGCCGTCGGACGGCCCGACGCCGAACGGCGCGAACAGGGCGGCGAAGCCCACATGGGTCACGGTAGGAAACGGCGCCACCAGCGCAGCCGGGCCGGCCCAGCCGGCGAACGCACCTCGCCGGGCCGCCTCCTGCGCGGCGCGCACCGGCACCGCGTCCACAGCCAGCAGCAGCGTGCGGGCCGCCCCCGAGCCCGACCGAGCACGCATACCCCACCGTAGGCCTCGCGTCGTCTGCGGGTCGGAGCCGAACGGCACTGGTCACCGTCGGCCGCGACCGACGACGGTCGAGGGGTGGCCGGCACGGACGGTCTCACCGTCCTGAGCATCAACCTCTGGCACGACTGGCCCCGGCACCGCCGCCACGAGGAGCGGCTGGAGTCGGTCGCCCGACTCGTGCAGGCCGAGGCCGCCGACTTCGTCCTGCTCCAGGAGGTCGCCCGCACCCGCCACGTGGTCGCCGACGCATGGCTGGCCGACCGGCTCGGGATGCACGCTGCCTACCAGCGGGCCAACGGCGACCGACGCGCCATCGGATTCGAGGAGGGCGTGGCGGTCCTGTCCCGGCACCCTCTCGGGAACACGCGCGCGCACCGGCTGAGCACGGGTCGTCACCCGTTCGTGCGCCGCGTGGCCCTCGCCGCCGACGTGCGGACCCCGACCGGGCCGGTGCTGGCGGTCTCGGCCCACCTCGGGCTGCTCGCCGGCCCCAACGGGCGTCAGCTCGCCGAGCTGAGGCGATGGGTGGCCTCGATCTGCGGTGGATCGGTCGCGGTGGTGGGCGGGGACTTCAACGCCCCCGAGCATCGCCGCGAGCTCGCGCGCACCCGACAGGAGTGGCTCGACACGTTCCGGCACCGACATCCCACCGGGCCCGCACCGACCCACCTGCGGCGCACGAGGGTCAGGCGCGCCCTGCTGGCACGACGGCTCGACTACGTGTTCGTGCAGCAGCCGAGCGGTGGCCCCTGGCAGGTGACCGACGCCCGTCACCTGGACGCGCCCGACGGTCCGCACTCCGACCACCGGGCCGTCCTCGCCCACCTTCGCCCCGCGACGGCACCCGTCGCGCCCGCCGCAG